>JAALOO010002073.1_pt1 | contig 11880 bp, 6 predicted proteins | sample 7257641 | NCBI WGS metagenome assembly JAALOO01 (sample SAMN14085613, study PRJNA598686) | mite metagenome | biome: ENVO:01001000; feature: ENVO:01001002; material: ENVO:01001226; isolation source: single female mite from University of Michigan culture on fish food culture... ... | reverse complement strand
GCATGCAAAAAAAGGCTCGCTGTAGTCCTGGCTTGCCAGACTTACCCCCCTGTTTTTCTCACTTTCAGCCCAGATTTAAATTCTCCTTCTGCAAAGGACTGATTGAGAACTTTACTCGTCGACTCAAGTATTATCCCAGTGACTTTATTGACGGTAAGCGACTGCTCTCTTTTTGTATTTTTGAGAAAATGCTAACTATTTTTTGCTTTGTTTTGTCCCCCTCCAGGTTTCACCGGCGAGCGAACCTGGGTGAAGGTGCCCGCCGCCACGTTGACCCTCTTCTTCGCCTGCATTCTGCCCTGTGTCGCTTTCGGTGTGGTCAATCAGAAGAACACCGGCGCGCTGATGGGCCCGAAGGAGGCGCTGCTGGGGCAGGCCATCGGCGGCCTCGTCTTTGCCTTCTTCGCCGGCCAGCCGCTGGTGATCATCGCCACGACGGCGCCGCTCTGCCTCTACACGCAGATAGTGTACCGCATAGCGGAGAGCCTCGAGGTGGACTTTCTCGATCTGTTTGCCGCCGTGGGCCTCTGGAACGGTTTCTTCCTCCTCCTCTACGTCCTCTTCGATCTCAGCCAGTTGATGGTCTACTGTACGCGCTCTATTGAGGAGATCTTCGCCACCTTCATCTTCTTCGCCTTCATCGTCGACGGACTTAATCTGTGCGTGGAGAGCTTCACTGAAAACTACTGCTTTCCATCAGACGTTTTCAGCAGCAGCAGCAACATATCAGTGGAGGAGTTGATCAGAGAGGCGGCGCAGTGCGCCCCAGAGCGGTCCATTGTCTTTGTGCTGCTGATGTGTGGCACGCTCATTGCCGCCCTCTTGCTCTACAACTTTAGCACAACGTAAGTGTTTGTTTTTTTTTGCATTTTTTGTGCACGGGAACTTTGAGTCTAAAATGTGCATTCAAGATTAGATCAGATCAGTGGTGGTGGTGATAGTAATATAAATCACTCTGGTTGTTACTTGACTGGAAACGAAAAACACCGTTTTCTGGGAATGCTCTACTACTACTACTACAACTACTTTCATTGACACCTCTTCAATGCTACTTTATTTGGGTGTCAGCTTGTGTTTGTGCTTTCTCTGCCGTTTTCTCGCTTCCTTTTCAAGCTCTTCTACACCTTGTAATTCAATGAATGGAGCAGCATTGCAATAGGAAGCAGTATTGACTCGTGTAATTCTAATTATAGGTGTGTGTGTTCGCTTTGCTGTTCAGCTTTTTGTGCCTGGCGAGTGCTTGAGCAGCAGCAGCAGCAGCACATCATGCTCGCAGCTTGCGTCGATGTTCAATTTATCAGCACGATGAAGCACAGACAAAGCGCTCCAGAAAGGAAAGAGACCGAGACAGATCGAGCGACACTCGATTTAGCACAGGCAGTCAAACAGACAGACTGGCTGACTGAGAAGGAATGAAGCTCTCTCAATCTCAGCTTCCACTACCTGCTCTCTCAGTTTTGTTATTTATTTAGCCACGTTTCATTTTAATTTATTCTTTGCCAGCTTTTTCTCCTCCTCCTCCTCCTCTTCTCTTTGTTTTGCTTTTTGCTCCATTTATTTTGCTGCTGTTCGATCTGCTGCTGCTGTTACCCGATTCATTCAGACTCATTCTCGGACACTAGTGCTGGACTCGGTAGAGTTTGGCGCCAATATATATCGATGTGTGCGCGCTTTAATCAAATGCCAATGAATTCGGTGAAAGTGAGATTGAGAATGCAATAAGCAAATGGCAAGTTGGAGTTGGAGTGTGCTACTGTGTGTGTGACTTCCAGAACTAGAAACTAGTAAGGCAGACAAAAGTAGTAGAAAAGGTTTGGTAGAGAGAAGTGAAAGGGAAACTAAATCACCGAAAGTCCAGCAGTAGCTTTCACCATCTCCAAGGCGCAATGTTTGTCTTTGCCTTTTTCTTCGCCTGCCTGCTTTGCCGTTTGCACCAGCAAATATCGGCGAGTGTGTTTCAGGGCAATGAGAGCCTCTATTTGTGTGTCCACATGTGGCCACCGTTTAGTCGGGGCAGTGTTTAGTCGTTCAGAGGTTGTAGAGATGGAAAGCTGTTTGCTGTGATTTGTTTTTTGCTTTTTGTTTAAAAAGTGTGTATCTTTTATTCCATTGTGTGGTAGTACAAAAGGGTACCAGGGTTCACGCTGGCGATGCACTTTTTCCTTTTTCGGCCAGAGATTTTTCTGTTCCTAACCGCCTTTATCGCTTATTGCTGTCTTTAAATTACACCAGTGTAACTTTGATTTGGATTTGGAAGTTTAGCCCGTTTAGTTCTTGGTCTATTGTTTTGGCCAGAAGAAAGAGGGAAGGGAAAGAGAGAAAAAAGAAAGGCAACTACTAGTACACAACTACTAGGTTGAAAGGAGGGGACACACGTTGGCCATACATTGACACATGCCATTAGTGTGTGTGGAAGGGAATATTTACATAAGAATACAGTTCTATCGATCTGCCGACGACGAGCGACGACGGCTTTATTTGCAGCATCATCGCCGGACGACGCTGCCCAGTACACTCCTAGTGCACTACTACTATTTCGGACTACTTCGGACTACTACACTCCACTGAGTTAGTAACTGCAGCGGCAGCATCAGCAGCAGCTTGAGCTGCTAACTCCATCGAAAGTCTACAAACTTGCTCTTTACTTCATTTTCTTCTTCTTCTTTAGTTGAAATAACATGTATGTTCACGTTTTGTATACGTAATAATATCACAAAATATATAGGCAAAAGCATTCTGTGGCGGTGCTGGTGCTGATGGTGCTGATCTATATGTTTGCTCAATGTTGTGCTGCTGCATCCTGATGAATTGTTTGCTGCAGATTCCGCTGCTGCTGCTGAACTTGAATGAGCGCCATGAATTGAGTGAGTGAGAGAGGGAGATAGATAGAAAAAGCAGAAGGGGGATATTCGTTAGCGAGCAGACGAAATGGACTTTGGGGAGTTGGCGAACTTTGTTGCGGGCCGCACACTGCATTATGGGCATGGTGTGGCCGCATTCGATCCAATGCTCTCTCACTTCTCGCACACAATTGACAATTGTCTGTGTTTGTGTGTGTGTGCTGTGTTTGCAATTGTTCTTTGCCCCGACACTGCTTAAATAGCTGCCCCCTCCTTTTTTACCCCAGACCACCAAGTTCTCTTTCTTCGCTCTGGTGGTGCAGATCGTTCCCTTTTCACCTTCTCATCGACACTGTAAATAGTTTTTTGGTTTATGTTTTTCTTTTTCTATTCAGCTAAAAGAATGCTCAGAGAGTACTTTAAAGAGCTCTCAAAAGCGCATTTAAAATTAGAAGTAGTGCAATGAAATGAAAACACACAAAATTAGACAAAGTTTGATTCTTTTCACTTTCAATTGTTTGATTTATTTCTTTTCTTTTCTCTTCTGTTATTGTGCTCAGTGATTAGAACTAATTGGTTCCAGGAGGAATTGGGTGAAGATGTGGAAGCTGATAGATGGCTAAATCTGATTCTCCTAGTACTGCTTCATTTTGCAGTGCTCAGCCTTTCTTCAGCCTAGAATCTCTGCTGTTTTTAATTACTTCAATTGTAGTCTGAATGAACTTTTTTTGCTGTTAAAAAGCTTTGTGCTCTTTGAGGAGTAAGCGGAAATGGCAATGGAGGAAAGAGTTGATTTATTTGCCATAATCGACCAATACAGCCTGAGCTGTGTAAAGTGCCGCGCATGGACGGTGACAACGTACAAGGCCTGCAGTTCAATTCATCACTGCCTGCACTACTGATCTCACTTGCTAGAGCACTTTTCATATTTGAAAACCTTTTGGTAGTGATGGTGGTGGTGGTGGTGGCGTTGGTAGTGCACTTTACACATGTTCTGCTGAGGGTAGTAGTGTCCTTGCAATAATTAGAGTTCTCGTGAGAGGCAGCAGTTGATGCAGCAGCTAGTGCCAGCGAAGTGCTGCTAGTGCGCTGATGCTGATGCTGCTGAAGCAGTCAACGAGCTCGCGCGGGCGAGTAATTGAGTGATTGTAAAGTGCAATCGATTTGCACAGAACGAGCTGACGAGTTCTCTCCTACTCTCGCAGCCTTTGTCTCGACAGTGCAATAAATTATAATTTCATTACAATATTAAATTGTGAAATTATTGTAGTAGTGAGTGCTGCTGTAGTGGTGGTGGTGGTGGTACGAGCAGTTCGGCAGTACTGGCACAGTTGAAGAGGCAGTGTGTGGCAGTGTTGAAGGTTTTAAAGTGACGCTACTGCTTTAGGAAGAACGAGCCAAACGAGGGAAATTAATTTTATAAATTATATTCTCTCTCGTTTTTTCAACACTGATTGTACGACAAAGCAGTGTGCACCAAAGTGGAGGGAAAGAGAGCGAGAAAAGTCATCTAGTTAGATTGTCGATCTGCGGAGATGGCGAGAGACGATGTGTGTGTGTATGTGTGTGTATGTGTGTGTGTCGGCTTTGCGCGCAATTGGGAAATGATCTCACCAAGATTGGCGCCAATCGATATCACTTCAGTCTTTTTTAGGCAAGAGAGAGTGAGAGGAAGAGAGATGCAAACTCTTCGCAGACTGGTTGATGTGCATATATCGATTGGCAGAGTGGAGAACGGAAAGACCTTCCTTCTCCCTTTTGCACTTGCATTGGGGCAAATTGGGTGAATCTGCCCAGAGAACCAGTTTGAGAAGAAAGAAACAATCTCCCTCTTGTTTCAATTTTTAAATTCTTCTTTAATTTCAGCTCCTTAGACCTTTTCCTTTTTCTGGAAAACACATTTTAGTGTTTTGGTAACGTATTTTGTACTCTTGCTCTTGCTCAGCTTTCACATAAACAATAGTTTAGGAAATTTTAAATTTCATTTTAAAGATTTTTTGTGCCTGTTACAGAGAAAGAAAACGAACGAAGACTGCCAGCAGCAGCAGCAGCAGCCGCAGCAATGGCGCACTATCTGTCGCCTACTATTTATCGGTTATCGATTAAATCATTTGCAATCCATTTGGAGATCGTGTGACTGCCTGGTGTGGCTGTTGCTGTTTCTGTTTCTGTCTGGTGCTGATGGCTTGCTGTGTGCTCGCTGCCGATAAAATGTTGTCATTTGAAAAGTTTTTTCTTTATCATTCTTTTTCTTTTTCCCCCTTTCTTCTACCCAGCTCAAATGACAAAGGCCATCGAAATCTGGTCTGTGTGTGAGTGCAGTACAATCGACTGCTGCTGCTGCTGCTACAGCTACTACCACACTTCCAGCACTTCTTTTATTCCATCGTTTGTCGCATGGCTAATTTTACAGTCAAATGTAGCTAGTGCCGTTATCAGGCCGATATCGGCACTAGCTGAACGGTACTGCTGCTGCTGCTACTGATGATGATGCTCCGTCGTTTTCAGTCTGCTCTGTCCAATGATCTTTTTATTTCCCTCTTTTTCCTTCTGCCACTTTTTGTCCCTTCTATTCTCGGTGACAGATTTTGTTTGTCGGTGCAGCGGCGGCGGCGGCGGCGGCAGACTTTTGAATCTCCATACACACTCACGCACTTCGCATACACTTCTCTTCAAACAGTGCTCTTTTGGAAAAAGTTGCAAAGTAGCTATTCTATTTTTAAGCGGAGGAGCTAAAGTCACTGGAAAATGTTGCGTTTGAGCGCTTTCTTCCTCTCTTTTTCCTCTGCCAAGAAGCCTTTCCCTCCTTAGCAGATTCATATTTTAAAAGGCAGCAGTTTTACTTTTTTGTTTTGCTCAGCTAAGACTTTGTGATTTTACTTTTTTTTGTTTTGTTACACTTTTTAAATGTCTCGAGGTTACCCGGCGTTTAAGAGCATCCAGCTAACCTACCATATTGCGAGCAATTTTTTTATACCTTTTTTATGCCATGTTTTCTGCTGTTTGTAGTTTGTTGACAATATGTAGAAATAATAGTATTTTTTATTTGTAAGATTTAGATAAGCACTCATGTCAAAAGTTACAATTTAATTAACGTTTTAGAAGTACACAGAGTGATAAGTGACATTTTATTTAACTTTTACTGCTAAGTTTTTTTAAATAGTAGTGTTTATTGTTGTTGAAACCTTTATAACTTAATTTTAAAAACAAACTTGGTTATCTCAAGTTTCTACATTTTAATTTTTTTGTCAGTTTGAAACTCTCTTCTTTTGAACTTGTTTTGTCTAGTCGGTAAACTTCCGCGCCTGTTTACTACTTGAGAAAAGTTTGAATATGATTTAGGTTCATTTGAATATTAAATAGCATTGTCTGACCACACAAACACACATGCACTGACAGACAATGGCGCAAGCAAGTGCAGTAGTTACATTATTGTTGAGTTTTGACAGAATGCAAGTTAAAGTTGCAGTTACAGTGTGTCGACAAAACAGGAAGTGCTAACAGCAATATACATTTTAAATTTTTGTTTTATTTTTTTTGAATTTTGCATTTTATCTTTTCTTTCATTTTTTTGTTGCAGGCCTTATCTAAGCAGTCTTCTGCGAGAGACACTTGCTGACTACGCACTTCCACTGTCGGTCATCGTCTTCAGTCTAATTGGATCGTTTGCCTTTGCCTCAGTTCAACGTAAGTCTCTCTCTATTTCTGGCCCCAGCAGCAAACAAACACACACACGCACACACAACACCCAATACAAAAAATAGATTGCGCCTTCACTTTTGCTTTCTTCACATTTTCTCTGTTGCTTTTGCTGCATCAATGTTTTTTGCCTACTTTACTCTTTGCCTTCACATCTCTTCTATCTGTCTTTATCTGGCCCGGCGCTTATTTCAGCTTTTTTTACTATTTTGTGTGAATGTTTATTTATTTAGTTTAGCAAAAACGAGAAAGGGAGAAAGAAAAAGATCAGGCTTCTGCTTTGCGACGATAATATTTTTTATTTTTAAAATAAATACAAATGCTGGTTTGCCAGCAAAGAGAGAATTTTTTATGCTGCTGAAGCTTCTTCAGCTGTGGAATAATCAGCAAAGAGTGGCATCATCTGCCACCACCACCTTCTCTTTCTCTTTCACCGGCACCTCACTTTGCCTCTTCTTTGAGTGATTTTTTAATACGCCACATTCTCCCAAACTCTGAAAATGAAACGCATGCGTTTTGATTGTGTAGGATCAGCAGGCCCAGGCATTCAACTACGCTTTCCTGGCCACATGTGGCAAAAAGTGATAGGCTAAAAGAGAGCCAAAAGAAAGGGAAAAGAAGAGAGATTAATTCGTTCGTAGCAGAAGAAGCAAAAGAGGAAGAAAAAGAAGAGTACTAGTCTAAGCCACAGAAATTCTATAAGAAAAAATTTTTGCAAAAGAAATCGATGATGATTGGTATTTTTCTGCAATTTTTTGTTGTGTTATATTTGTCCGAACCAGTCAACTGGCGACGTACCCCACACACATTCACAATTTTTCGTCCCCCTTTTTTTATCTATCGTTTTCCATCTTCAGCACAAGCAGTGAGAGCCTTTAGTTCAACCAGCATTGCAGTCTTCGCTAATCCTATTAGTGCAATCGAAAAGTGGCAAGGAACTCTTGAAACTCGATTAGTGAACTCAATTGCCAGTACTATAAGTTGACCAGATTTTTATTTTTAAAAAAGAGGGCAAGTAACGATATCCGATTGGGTTGATAAGTAAAAAATGTTTTAATTGATTAAAATGTCCGTTGAATGTAAGTGAAGGCGACGGGAGTTTGGCTTTTTTACATTACGTCAAGAACTTGTCTTTCTTTGAATGTCCAGTTTTCACCACAGATTACCAGATCTTTTTTTCTTTTTTAGTTTGTCTACATTGAGTATTTTCTCAATAATTTTACAGTTGACAGAACACATCATTTTATTTTATTTCTTCAAACAGAATTTAACTCAATTTAAAGGGCAATATTTCACATCAAAGTTTATAACGAAGGCACTATTTTTTGCCAACTTGGCCATTTATCCGCCGCCGATGATGAACTTGAGAGTGTGAACGCCGGTTTGTGGCCCAAGTTTTTTGCTCAGTTTCTAAGTGATTAGTGGGAATAGCGCCTGTAGCCCCGTTTTTTTAGTGGCATTTAGTAGTGAATAAAAGTGGTCACTGTGTATAAATATTTGGCAGCTGTACTCAATATTTACATAGGCGCACCATTCAGCTTTGCTCTTTCATCTCTCTTTCTCTTCTCCCAATTTTCCCTTTCTGATGGTCGTTGAATTTGCACTTTCTCTAATTTGACTCGTCACTGACTGACTGTGCAGATTTGGTCAGTTTGGCTCACAGTCACACACACACAGTCTGAGCTGTGCACTTTTTGTCTTTTCAGTGTTTGTCTTCATCTGCTCACACAGCATCCAGTGCATCAACTCGATTTTGTCTTTGTCCACCAAACTCCCTCTTTTTTCCCCACTGCTTTGTCCACACTGTGTGGACTGCACACACACGCACACAGACACAGACACTGAGGCTCTCACTTGTCAACTGTCGCCTTTTGTCTTTTCTTGCGCGTTATAATTTAATTTAAACTTTTGCTTCTTCTCCTTCTCTCATTCTCTCTGTATATGCCTTTCACTGGACGGCGATATTTCCCAATCGGCAACTAGCTGCTGTTGATTTGCAGAAGTGCGAGCTTTGTCTTGTGTCATCCCTTCCTTCTACTAGTCTTTCATTTAGCCAGTCGTCGGCGACAAATTTTTTTCTGTTTGGTTTGCTATTTTTTCTTTTCTTTTTTTTCTTCTTTCTCTTCTTGTCTTCTTCCAGTTTCTTTGAGCTGTTCATGTTCAGCCTTTGTTTGCTTGTCGCTTTTGCACACACCCGCACTGATTGATTTGCTGATTGAAATCTGCTGCCTCTTTTATCCATTCCTTGTTCTCTTGTCGTTGGCTTTTAGTCTTATTTTTTCTCCCCTTCTGTTGGTGCTGTTGCTGATGTTTCTGTTTCTATTCTGTCGCTACTATTTATTTAGCATTTTCTTAATTTGACCATTTTGCAAATCACCAACTTCTTCTTTTTTCTTTTTTTCTTTTTCAGCGGACAGCTTTGAAGTGAGCGCCGATTACCGCTGGAACTTCGCCACACTGCACAGTCTGACCCCTGCCGCCATTCTCCTCTCTGCAGTGCTCGGCTTTGCCCTTTCCATTCTCTTCTTCATCGACCAGAACGTCTCTGCGGCGTTGGTCAGTACTCCCTCAAACCGGCTGACCAAGGGTGACGCCTACCACTGGGACCTGTTGGTGGTGGGACTGCTCAACATCTTCCTCTCGCTCTTTGGCCTTCCCTGGATGCACGGCATTCTGCCGCACTCGCCGATGCACGCACGGGCACTTGCCGATGTGGTCCCCCTTACCGACGCCAACAACTCCGGTGCGGTGAAGCGCTTTGCGGTGTTGCGAGTGCGAGAGACCCGGGTGACGGGCATTTCCATTCACGTGCTCATCGCCCTGGTGGTCACCCTCTGGCCGGCGCTCTTTAACGCCGTCCCCGTGGCCGTCCTCGCCGGCCTCTTTCTCTACTGCGCCGCCAATACACTGCGCGACAATTCACTCTACCAGCGAACTCTCCTGCTCATCACCGAACAGGTAGGCTGCTGCTGCTGCTGGTGCACTTCACTGCAGTGCATTTTTTTTGCCAGGCTCTGCTTTGCTTTCTCTCCTAAACATCTTTTTTCACACCTTTGTCAGGCCTCCTATCCCCCTACTCACTACCTGCGCTACTGTCCTCAGAAGACGGTACACCTCTTTACTGCAGTGCAAGTTGGTCAGCTTGCGATTATCTGCTTTTTTGGTTTTGCACCCTGGCAGTACGTGCAACTCGTTTTTCCGCTCATCATTGGACTGCTCATTCCTATCAGGTTAGTGTGACTGGTTTTTGGTGGTCACTGATTGTTGATGATTTAAATTAAAATTGTAGATGGTTTCTTTTGCCGCGATTCACCGATGAAAAGTATCTCACAATCATCGACAGCAAACATTGCTAAAAATGAAAAATACTTTGTTTTATAATTTTATTGTCTGTAAATGTTTTTAAAATAAAGTTTTTTTAAATAATCAAATCAAAAATAATTGTTTAAAAATAAACCTCAAACTTTTTAAAATTTTAAAACATTAGTTTTTTGCAAAATATAAGAATAGACGTTATTCTCGGAATGAGCTATTGTCCACATTTTACAATAAGTTTTGAATTAAAGTTAACTCTTCCATTTTCAATACCGAAAACGGCAACAGCAGTTTAATGTAAAAGCAGCTGACAATGAGCAAAACACTAATCATTCAAAATAAGTAAAGCAATTCTGAATAGTGAAATGCTGCTGAAATTATTTATGCCCCACTAGCATGAATGTTTCGCCAATTTACAAGACGACAAAAATGGCCTGTCAAAAAACTGAAAGGCTATTATGGCACTCTTTACATGATTAAAATTACAAATTTTATGTTTTAAAACTAAAAAATAGTTTTTAATTTAAAAACGAGATAATATTTCTAAAATAAAAAAGATTGCTAGAGTCAGCCAGAAAAAAAACGAAGAGAGCCTAAGACGAGACGAAACGACTGGATATCGATAAACGGTTGAAGGGGCGTGTTTTCTGGCCCAGCAAATGCAGCCAATTAGTTGCAGTGTTCTTTATTATATCGCTTTTTTATATCAAATGGCGACTCCCGACAAACTGTCTGCATTGTTCAAATATCTCCCTTTTTCCTCTTCTTCTTCCTCGATAAATATCGATGTTTTCAGATTGTTTTTGCAGAGCAATGCTGATGCTTCTGCTGGTGCTGCTGCATAGCTTGTGTGAATTGTTTTAATGTATCTCATTTTGCTTTCTTTCTGTCTGTTTGACTGTCTTTTTTTCACTTTAACTTTCGTGTGTTCATTTTTTTTCATTTTAGTCTCATTGTCCTCTGACTTTTTAGCCGGCATTGAAGTCTCTCTTCTTCTTCTTCTTCTTTCTTTTGAAGTCTGTCGATTATTTACTATCTGTCACTTACAATGTTGGAAAAATGATTTTAAATTTATTTCACTGGCAACGATTAGAAAGCGAGATTTTTTGTCTTCTTTTTTTCTTTTTTGGTTTCTGCCCAACAAATGGTAGACGCTGTACAGCAGTCTCCTTTTCTGCAAAACTCAATCGCTTTTTTTAGTGAAAGGCCCTTGCTCTTACTGGGCTCGTTCAATCGATTTGACAGGGACATTAGTCAGCTGGGCAGCAGTTGCCTGTGTTTGCCATTTGCCCTCTCACTGTGTTGGTGAGCTGAACTGCAATTGCCAGGCATTGCCTGCCAGTACCACACACACTTCCTTTCCCTAATTCCTCCTCCTCCTTACGACTGCCACTGCCGACACCATACCAACAGACACACACAATAATTTGTATTTTATTTGTTCATTCATAAAGTTGCTTCTAATTTTCAAATTGCATTCCCTTTGACTTGAACATGTTCAGCGGCGTTCTTCTTTTCTGTCTGTTCCCGATCTCATCTTTACCGCATTTATCAATACGATTTATGCCTAGTGTCGATGTTTAACTGTCTAGTTTATTATTTGTAAGCAGGGAAAAAGAGTCGGAACAGTGTTTGATTTGTTTTTAAGCATAAATACTAAAAAATTTTTTGTTTTAATTTTATTAAAAATTTGTAATTTTTTAGCATTTCTACACTGTTAACCACTTAATTCACTGACAAGCGGCCTAATTATGACCTCCTTGATCTGAATGCCGTCATCAACAGTTCGATAGGAAGCTGACATCAGTCAAGCTGACTCTGTTTGTTTATGTCTCCAATTTTGAGTACAAATGTGTGTGTTTTCAATTTATTTAATTTTAAAATTGAATTTCCACGGGCTTGCTCACCAGTACGGCATTTGGTTGTCTGTCAGCTGTAAAAAATGCAAATTGAATTTGACTTTGTAAACGGGCGTGAGAGAGAGAGAGAGAGAGAGAGAGAGAGAGAGAGAGAGAGAGAGAGAGAG
>JAALOO010002072.1_pt1 | contig 11880 bp, 15 predicted proteins | sample 7257641 | NCBI WGS metagenome assembly JAALOO01 (sample SAMN14085613, study PRJNA598686) | mite metagenome | biome: ENVO:01001000; feature: ENVO:01001002; material: ENVO:01001226; isolation source: single female mite from University of Michigan culture on fish food culture... ... | reverse complement strand
ATAAGAATAAATATTAAAAGGGTATTGAGGTTGGCTAGAGTGATTCAATATTCAAGCTCTTTTGTTGTTGCCTACTTGTGAGACTTTTGCAGATTGCTTGTTCTTCAAAGCAATAGCTTTAGTTGCTTCAACCATCAGACTATATCGAAATCGGCCTAACTTTGCCCAATCATCGGTTAGCATTACCTTGTCAAAGTTGCAAGATATAAATTTCAAGCAGTTTTCTTTGAGATTAGACGCATTGTACATATCAGCCAAATAGAAAAAGTCGACCACATTTTTGATACAAAGAATAGAAATCAGATGATTCTCACACATAATCTTGAGGTCAAGAACTTGATACTGAAAAGAGAAGTTGTAAGAATATTTGAATCACATTAAACACGGTATACCTTATTGGCTGCCTCGAGAAGATAAACTGTCAAGCGATCACTTTTTGGCTTTATTCCACTGTAAATAAACAGCAAAAAGTCCTTCATGACATCAGCGCTAACATCAGAGATGTTCACTACGCTCGTTTGAGCTTCAATGGTGTTTTTGTTGCTGAACATCGCATCAAATACTGGCGAATGAGCGCAAAGGATACTTTTGTGGGCCGGTATTTTAGTTTTACCGACAACAATGGTGACGTCGCTGTGTTTTCCACTTTCAAAAAGGGCCTTCTGATTAGAGGAAAAGGCCATCTCACTGTGATTGTAAGTTCCAGTAAATGAGTGAAGTGAAAGCCGGTTGTAAAAGACTTTGGCCTAAGTAAAAGTTTTTTAGAAAATGGAAAAAGCAAACTACTTTTGAAGCAAACCTTGAGACAAACATTCAGTTGATGCTTATCAATCAAATAGTTGTTGCTTGGATTCGTAATAGAAGAATATAGAGCAAAGTTGACAAACTGGCGCTTGTCACCTTTACTAAAAGTTTTTGAAAACTCTGCACAGAAAAGATAACAATGGTTAAAATAAAAATAAACCTTGTTTGATACTTACTTTTAAAAATGCCAACATCGCCATCGTTTTTGAGTATAGATATTCGATAATCCACTGAAATGTCACCAGTCACAGATTTTCCAGAGAAGCACTCTAAGCACATATCAATGGACTTATCAGAGATCAGCTCGCGTTCATTTAAGACTTGCATGCAAACACGAAGTTCAATGTCATGAGCGGAAAACACCGAAGAGCTGAGCTCCTTGTAGTTTGAGGAAAGCTCTTTAAACTTGTCAATCTTCCATATGTGGTTCACATCGAAGGTGCTCATTTTGCTGTGGAGCCAGCTGTCATACTTCGAGGAAGATAGGTTGTCTTTAGAAGGATTCATTGTTGGTGTATCGAAGCAAACGTAAAACTATGGGCCAATATTAAAACGCGACTGCTCAAAGCTAAAAGTGAAAGAAAACTGATAGTGAAAATGAGGTAAACCTCCGAGCAAGTGATATCAGTAAGTTGACAAAAACGCCGTTGATCATTATCGTAACTATGTTTGTGAATGGTCAAACATGCACTTGTTCTGTGAGTCATTTTAGAATTTTACATTCCACATATTAAATCTGCTTATCTTTGCAATTTTTACACACAATTTTTTTGATCAAAGCACTTGAAACTTTAAACTACTTGCTAATGATCACCTCCATCTTTGCTTTGCAGTTTCAAGGCCTTCTGTCCTTTACCGGGTCGGGCGTCATGCAGGTGCTTCTTGTGTTGCTGATGCTGCTCGTCATGGTCATGTGCGCCGAGGCAGAGAATGACGATGACTCGCCGCCACCACCGCCACCGCCATCAACAGCCGCTGACCAGCAGACCAGTACAAAGAAGGCAACTACAAAGCCTGCAAAGCCGGCGACCAGAAAAAAGTCAGCCCATGTTCGAGTTTCATCGTCCAGCGCTCCACCGCATACTCCCGCAGCGCAGACAGATAAGAAACCAAAGAAGGCGTCCAGCAAAAAGGCGGTCAAGTCGGCGAAGGCTGCGCCAGCGGCACTGGTGGCCAAGTCTTCAAAGGCGCCCGCCATCAGTGAGCTGGCAAAGGAGAACGGCGGTGGTGGTGGTGGTGGTGGTCAGCTAAGCACCAAGTTGAAGACCGTTCAGCAGCAGCCTTCGCTGGAGGCGAGCAAGACGACAAGCAGTTTGAAGACAAGTGACAGTACTGCCATCAAAGGGCACCACTCCTCTTCGTCGAGCAGCAGCTCCTATGCCCACTTTGAGCCTCGCAAGACGGAGAAGCTGGACTTTTCCGTCTTCAGCACCATTCCGGCGCCTGATGATGAGCCGTGATGCCAGCCGTGGCCAGCGTCCTCATCAGAATCAGCATTAGCACTACTGCAATTCCCTTTTTCTGCTGTATTTTAGCTAAACGCACACACGTGGCACACCCACAACTTTTCACACGTTTTAGGGTGATGTGTGCTTTTCACCATTTTTGTAATTTAGAAAACTCTTATTCCTTCTTCTTGTCTCTCATTGCCGACAACAGGTGGCAATAGTGCCTTAGCCACAGCTTCGTCACTCTAACCGCAAACTGGCGCGAAAATGAAGCATAATCATCTGGAGAGGAGGTTAACTGCCGATTGGCCCGCTTCTACACTGTCTCGCCATTGGATCTGATTTGCAGACAAACAGACAGTTTTGATTTACAGCCATCATCAGGCTGTACTGTTGTGACAGTTCTAACAACGACAACACACACAGTCTCAGTTGGTTGTGTTTGCTTATGATTAGCGTGGACGTGCAGCATCAGTTAAATTGCTCTCTGTCTGTCCTCGCTGTGCTCCTCGGTCGCATCGGTCAATGGAGAGATGTCCTCTTGCGGTGGTAGTGGTGGTGGTAGTAATAGTGCCTTTTGCTGATAAAAAAGGAGATTTGTGCCTTAGAGGGTAGAGGAGATACTGATAGGAAAAAGAGGGGAGAGAGATTGAACATCGAACATGGAAGACGACTGCTGTACGACTCTCGCCTGATGATGACAGGAGGCTCGCGCGGGCGCCGCCAATGTATGTTTTGACAGGGAACGAAGCGGCCGCAGAGAGAAAGAGAAAGAAGTGTCAATTGCGCAAACATTCTTGTTGCCGGCCAGTTCAGTATGCTGCTCTCTGCAGCTCGGAAGAAGAGGAGAAGAAGAGATAAGACTTGTCAACTGCATTATGTTTCGCTCTGTTCAAATAAAGTGATAGCCACTAGGATGGAGTTAAGTTGAGGGAAGAGGCTAGAGCACACTATCAGTGCTCACTCGCCAGTGTTCACCACCACCATCAGCAGCAGCAGCAGTGACATTGTCAATTCGAGTTAACTCTTCCAGTGAGAGGGGTTGATGAGTTGAGTTAAACGATAAGATCAGTTTATTGACTCGGCGGCGGTGATTGCTGCCACTTTGCACGGAGATGCTCATGTTCTTGCTACTGCGAAAAACGTTTCTTCTTCTTCACTATTTGTTTCACTAGTCGGCGCACAGTAAGGTGGCAGTGCGTGAAACACTGCTGACCTTTAAACTCGTGTGTCACTTTTTTCCGAGGAAGTCCACCCACTGCTACTACTACTGCAAAATCAATTGAGTTTGAGCGACTCTGAACTGAGAAAAGGTTAGGGCTCAAGTAAGGAAAGAATGAAGAAGACTGCAGAGGGTGACAGAGCAGGCACACTCCGAAGAGTGAAAGATGGCGGAAGAGAGAATGGCCAAGAAGTGGTGGTGGTGACATCGGAGAAGATATGGTCCCTGTGGGGAAGATTGAGACTGGGATGGTTGGCTACTACTTGGTCAGAAAAGAGTCTCTGAACTTCGTTCGTCTCCGGTTACAGTTACAGTGCCGTAGTCCGCTGCAGTTGCTGCTGCTGATGACCAGTATCAGTGTCACCAGTCTCCCCAGTTTCAGACTGGCCCCGAGTCATATTCTCAGTCAGCTGGCAACTGTCCACTACAGTCATCACCAGTAGCTCTTGGTGATCAGCACTACGACCACGACGACCACTACGACAGCAGCAACAGCAACAGCAGGAGTAGTAGTCAAGTGAACTTGAAGTTTCTGTCGAAGCTCAGGCAGCAGCAGCAGCACTGGGCAAGTGGTTGCGAGAGTTCAGCGTGGCGCCAGTTCTTTGCAGGGGTCGCGACCTGCCATCCTTCATCGTGGTCGTCGTCGATGGCAGAGAGCGAGAGCAGGACTGTGACTTGAAGCCAACAGCAACAGCAGCAGCAGCATGGAATTTGCAGTCGCGACCAGAGAAAGGGAGAGAGAGATAGTGCCCGCCCGCCAGGGCCTGTCCACTGCCTCCATCGCCGCCTCTCAATCTCATCGGCTGCGGCAGCGGCAACAGCAGCAATGGCAGCTACAGTATCGAAAGACCGTCGGCGGAACACCACAGGCAACAACTGAGGGAAAGAGAGAGAGAGAGAGAGAGAGAGAGAGAGAGGCACTCACTCACTTACTCAGTCAGTCATAGCCGGCCAGTCTTTGCTCTTGCGACCATCAGTGCTCCACATGCCGCCACACTAGACGCTCGTTGCAGTCGCTTTCTTTCTCTCTTTCTTTCTCTCTATCTCCTCCGACGTGTTTTGATTTTGCTTCTCTGTCGGTGCGCGCCAAGTGCTTCTGCTTCTACTTCTTCTTCATCACCACTACGACCATCTGTAGCATCAACTGAAAGTTGCTCTTGCTGCTGTCAGACACCAGGCACTAGTGGGTAGAGAGCAGTGCGCGAAACCCAGTCAACAGCTTCTTCTTCTTTTTCTGCTGGACAGAATCAACACACACACACGCACACTCCAACAGCGCACATGGCCAGAGAATCGTCCCACAAGGACGCACTGGTCGTCGTCGTCGAGAAGTATGGCCCTCAGCACCATCAGCTGACCACCAGTTGTTTTCATCACACCGCCACCTAACCTCATCGTTACTATTCCCCCTTTATCATCAACCTCTTCACCTCAGTGTCCATTCATCGATGATTCATTACTTTCGTCGATGTATGTTGTTGGTGTTGTGTTCTATCTTAATCTGTTCAGATTACTACTACTACTTGCCCTTCCTTTTTTTGTTGACCGTTCTGCCATAAACTGCCATTTGTACTAGTGTCTTCATCATCCTCATCACCCCCACCCCCTCCCATCCTCATCACCGCCAAAATGCCGCACGTCGGTAGCTCAAGCACCGATGATCTCGCCTCGTCGGATGAAATAAAGGTGTTCAAGGACGAGGGCGAAGATGAGAAACGCGCTTCCGCCGACCTGACTGATCTCAAATCCAGCCTCATCTCTGATGGTGACCAGGTAATTTTTGGCGTCCACTCCTCAACCTGGCAACATAGTTTTGTTTTTAGAACTTTTCCCCATCCAATCTTCCTCCCACTCCTGCCTTTCAAATCTTCTCAGCTTCCGCTACCCCTACTAGACTTTTTGACTCCCTTTCCCTTTGACCGGGCACTGTCGCCTGTCACCGATCTCCACTTGTCGATTTGTTCACTCAAATCACATACTTTTTCTTCTTCTTTGTGTGTGTGTATTGCCCACTGCTCAACAGGCGCATACTTGGCTCTCTTTCTCTGGCTGCCTGTTATCTTATCAAGTCGCCTCTCTCTCTTTCTCTCTCTATGTATCTTAGGACAATCGGCAATCTGGTCTGAGAGTGAGTGAGTGAGCATGCAGCAGCAGCAGCAGCAGTTCTCTACTGTGTTGTTGCTCTGTTTATCGCGCTTCCTTCTCCACCATCATCATCACCACCACCACCAGCGGCAGGAGCAACAGTTTTGACTGACTGGCTGTGTCTTCTTGTGCCTTGCAGTCCAATGCTACCATTTGCCTTCCCTGGTACCGCAATTTCTCTCGCTGCCTGTGTGAATGAGCACACTCTGTTCTTTTTAGCTGTGTGTGCATGCTCATTTACTGACACTGCAGTGGCATTCACAGCTCCCCTCTTGATTCGCCTGCCTAATTAGTCTCTCATTAGTAGTCGATTCACCCGAGATGGGACAAGATGTGGTGGATGTGATGTCGGCGATGTTTAGGCCTGAAAGTTGGGGAAGGAAAGTACCCACATTGTCCCGTACTGCCACTGGCCGCCGTCGACGTTAGGAGGAAGGCAGACTGACTGACAGTTCCACTGTCTCAGACTGAGCTGACTCCTCTGTCTGTCACTCTTGGATTTGCAAGTGAAAGCAGTGCTGACCCCAACAAAGGGTGTCCATTGTCAAACGATGACGTTTGCTAGTGCTGCTGCTACTGCTTCGTCATCGAAACTGTCCACTGTGCATATGACACGCACTGAGAGACTCGTCTCAATTTTCTTGGCGCCAGAAGAAGGGCCTAGGCACCACCATTGCCACTGACTGACTCAATTAGGCAAATGAGGCACTGTTTTACAGCGACATTATTTTTCTTCTTTTTCTCTTCAGTAAAAAGTGTTTTCTCGTGTCATCTTCAGTAGTGCACTGTGCCACAAAAAACATTTGAGCAGTACAAGCGGAGTTGACAAGCGTAGATATCATTTCTTTGGGTCTTTCTATTTTCCTTGGAAGCTCACCATCACTCTCTCAGCTACCACACAAACACTCCTGTGGTCGTCAGCACTTCGACTTGTTGTTCGGCTTCAGCTTGTCTGGCTGATTAGATAGAGATGCACAGGCAGCAGCATCACAACCGCCGATTAAGCTGTGCTGAGCACATTGTTTGAACGCTTGCCTTGGCAGGCTAGCACCAAAAACACATAGTGGCCCCGATGGTGATATCGATGCTGGCTGCTGCTTCTGCTGGGGAGGGAAATGTGTTGTGCCGCATCGCACAGCGACATCAACGACATCTTCCACATCTTCAGCATCAGCTTCCATCCAGCACCACCATCACTCGCCGATCTGTCTGCAAAAATCAGAGGAGAACAGCACAAAAAATATGCCTCGACACTCTCTCGGCGTGTCTGCCGCTGTCGCTGTTTATCTGCGACCGCTTATCGGCTAATACTAACTAGCTAGCTAGCATGCTTCTTCAGCCTCTGTGCCCTGGCAAAGGAGATCGTCAGCGGCAGAGGCAGCAGCAGCAGCATCAACGGCGGCGGCTGCGGCAAACCTGAAATCAAGATCGCAGCTGTCAGCAGGAGCAGAAAGGACGACAACGACATCAGCATCAGCATCAACAACACAAGCATTTGTTGTCGTCTGTCCCGCCAAAGGCACCACCATCACCACCAACACCACTACAACCCCCAAAATCACCGCCAATCATGCACTTGTTCAGAAAGAAAGGCATTCAGTTTCACTTGGCCGCACAGGTAGTGCTTTATGGAAGTGTGCCCTGACAAGTGTTGCAACAAGTGTGTCAGCGTGTGTGTGTCCCATTTGGACCATAAAGTAAACACTGCTGTTGCTGCTGCTGCAGTTGTTTTTGGTGCCTCGGGTGGGACCAAGAAGGCAGAACTTTTTTTTGCCCGGTGTGCTCCCTCGGACAGTGCCATAAATTGGGGTTGGTGCTGCTCATCACCGACACACAACCTGCTGATTGAAGAGTAAAGTGATTGAGCTGGAAATTAAACCAAGCTTTCTTGTTGTCTCCTTCGAGTGCCTTCTGGCAATAAAGCAATTCGACAAAGGCACTTAAAAAAGATACCCTTTAGCAATGTGTTTGTGTGAGGGTTAGTGTCGTTGGCTGCAACAGGCACACCGTGCAAACACACCGATAAACACACCGAGACAGCGAGGTCTGTCATCGGCCACATCCTCGGACTTTGTCGTATTTTTCATTTTATTGCGATTATTTTCTCTTTCTTTCTCTCTTTCTTTCTGACTGAGTCTGTGCCACTGTTGTTGTACCCTGCCTCTCAGGTTCTCTGCCTGCCACTGCCTAGCCTCAGCTGAGCCAGCTGAGTAGTTCGGACAGCATGCAGTGCTCAAGAGCATGAGCGAGAGAGAGAGAGAGAGTATCAAAACGAGTTTGCTCCTTGCCCTAAGAATATGAGACCTCGGGAGAATCGCCTGGTGGTGGTGGAGGCTTTTATGCGAGTCTCACTCTCTGAACCTGTCTCTCCCCTCTGTGCTGGCTATCTTTACGAGTGGCCCCCACTGCCCGTGATCGCCATTGCCAGCCTGGCTTACCCGAGAGCTGAGCTGGAGAGTGCCTGAGCTGCTGGAGAAGGCGACCGCTGCTGCTTCTGCTGTAGCTCCCTTGCTCCACCAAAGTAAGTCCTCGATTGTTTGCCCACTGTGTGCGTAAGTGTGTTCCTTAATCTGCCTAGACGTGGACCTCACGTTGCCCTTCGATGATTTGTGCCACCAGCAGCACTACCACCACCAACACCAGGCAAATGAGGCAAAGTAGGAGATGAAAGAGATGAAAAAAAGAAAAAGTGCATTTGCATGCTTCTTAGCTTGCCCCCTTTAGGCTTCTCTGACTCTAGCTTTTGCTTAGCTCCTTTTCTGCCCTCCTGTCTGTTTTACTTCCCCTTCCTTTCTTATGCTCCAACCGCTGCTGCAACCCTAATTTAATAATTTCACAAACGCACAGAGTTGTCTGCCCCTCACTTGATAAGATAAGCGACCCGCGAAATTAACTCGTCAATATATCTTTTTTTGTTCCCTCTCCTCATCCTCTCGTTTTCTCTTTTTTTTCTCTCTCAACAAACACAGGAAAAAATCTCTCAAGGCTTCTCGAGCAAGACCAGCAGTCAACAGTCAACTTCTCACCACCAGAATGGCCACCAACGAGCGGAAAGTGCCGCCAATTTCGGTATGCGTCCTGTCCTCTCTTTTTTCTCTTAATGTTATTGCCTTCATTACCTTACTGATGTCAGTGGGAAGGAAATGATGCCAGAGAAGGAGCCATCCTTCTTCTCCTCCTCCTCTTTCTGACTGGTATCCGATGTGCAGCAGTGGCGTGTGCTCGCCAGCAAGCGCAGGTTTGCTTGTTGTTTGCCAATGCATCCCAATCAGCGTCACCAGCCATTTATCATCCTCAAGTGGCACTGATTAGCTGCCATCAAATTAGAACTCACCAGCTCCCTTAGCTGACAGTGCACAGGGCGCTCTTGCCACTGCGCCAAGTGTCAATACATGCAACAACGGCAATGCTATCTGGTGTGAAGCCAGCCGGCGCAGATAGTTACCGTGCCAGTGACCAGAGAAAGAAAGAAAGAGAGTAAGAGCGGCACGGTGGTCGTAGTCCTGTTGATGGAGAAGGCAGCGCTCGAGGATCTGGTGATGACGACGAGGAGGATGACGACCAACAACGACAGCAGCAACAGCAACAGTGCGATCCTCGCTGCTCAAGACGCTTCTCGAAGCTCTCTCTCGATCACTGGACCACTGGGCACTCATCTGAGAAACCAGTGGCTGCTGCTGCTGATGATGATGATGATGGTGTCCTTGTGCGTCGGAGCACTGCCACCAACTGAGTCATCATCAACACTGCTGATGTTGATGTTGATGATGGTGATCACTGTGTGCTACTGACTGGGCAGAGCAGCTCTGAATCCGAGTGAGCACGAATCGAGCATCAGCACTGCAGTGCTCTCTGCAGTGGCAGTCTGTCCATCTCCTTCTCTCTCTTTCTGCTCTACTGTGCATCGGCACTCGCATTAGTGGCAATCTCGACAGCGATCTGTCAAAGCGCAATGGGGATTAGTGGTGCCAATCGTGTTTGATATGCATAAACAATGTTTCACTAATTGCGGGCACGGTATTCAGCGCCGCAGAGAGTCAGCACAGTCCCCTCAGGACCGCAGCTTCGGTCCCGTCCTGTCATGCTGCGTCAGTTGTACTCCTTGGTTTTGCTGATGATGCTAGTGCTAGCTTAGCTAACCGCATGAGCCTAATCCGAGCAAGAGAAGCACCATCACCACTACCATCAGCAGCAGTTCTCCTCTAAATCTCAATCTGCAGCTTTGCCTGCCTCTTTATTTGCCCACTATGAGCAAGTGAGACGTACACTGGCCTGTGTGTGTATTTGTCTGTGTGTTTGTTTTACTCGAAAACATCAACAGCTCGTAATTGTTTGCCCTTTTTATTGCATTGCCTCTGTCTGTCTTGTCACACATCTTCCCATAGCAGTCAGTGCCAGTGATTGCTGCCGCTGATGCTGATGCTGCCTGTTCCTTATCTCCTCGGTTTTTACCTTCTCCTCGGTGGCGTCGTCCGCGCAGTGCAACAGGCACTAGTAGTACTCTTTGGGTTGGAGAATGGAGTGTATGGCAGGAAAGGAGCCATCATCATCATCATCATCAGGCACTGTCAGCCCAGTCTTGCCTGTGTTTTATGTCGCCGTATCTCTCTCTCTCTCTCTCTCTCTCTCCCTTTCTCTGTGCTGGAAGCGTCGCAGCCAGAGGCATAAGGCACCGAAAGGCGCGATCACAAACTGTCTATGGTCGGCAGGAGCACACACATACACTCATACACTACTACCGTAGCTAATCAGTGTGCTGCCGCTCTGAGGTACGAGCACTCTTTCGCTCCTCTCCCCTCTCTTCTTTTTCTCCCTCTCTCACTTCCTTCCCCCTCGTCGTCGCTGATCATCAGCGAGTGTGATCGATGTCGCGCCTTTCTCTGTCATTGCACATCGTCTCGGCGGATCTGTTTGCACCGGTGCCCCTTCTCTTCTCTTCTTTTTTTCTGCGCTGCCCTGTACAGGCTCCCAGTTCTTCTCTCACCAGCTCTCTCTGCCGCACGCGCTGTCTGTCTGCGGCTTGGGTAGCACTTGTTGACCGACACTGCTGGCTACCGTTAGCGCAAGTGAAGCAGAAGCAACAACAGCGGCGGCTGCGGCGGCACCATCACTATTGGCCCCCTCTCATCTCCACCGATACACATACTCACACATCGGCGGTAGCTCATTTGCAATCGGCTACAGTGGTGCTGACAAAGAGCGAGAGAAAGAGAAGGCACTGCCATTCTTAAAAAGCCAACTAGCGCTGTCTGGTGAACCGGCAGCCTCCTACTTCTCTAATTGATCCCTTCGGATTAGAAAGGGGAGAGTGCCGATGATGTGCTTCGGTCGCTTCTGCCGTTGCCGGAGTTCAACAGTTTTTATAAATAGATAGTGCACACTTGCACACACTGTCCAAGTGGGCTCCAGCTCGGAGCATCTTGTGTAAACACTGCCAGACAGATTGCTGGTACTGGAACAAAAGACCGATGTTCACTCAGTGCACCGTGAGCATCACCATCAGCGGGTTCAGTTTAGTGCCACAGATGATGCTGATGATGATGATTTGAAGGCAATGGAAATGATGGAAGTAGTGGTAGCAACAGTGGTGGTGGGGGTTCACTGTTCAGCATTTGGTGTTTGGTTTCATTTCTCCGCTGGAATCGCAGTCGGCTCGAAGATTAATTTGCTGCTTGTGTGCTATCTTTTGAACACACTGAACAATATTTTTGCGAGGACCATCTTGTGCAGGCGAGCATTGGTCTCGGTACATGCATCAGCAGTGCTGCAGTGGGGCGGATGGTGGTCGTGCTACTGATCGCTGCTTTTCCATCTCTTCATCGGTCAGCTGCGATCAGTTTTGCCAGCAGCAGTTTCTAAAGCTCAATGACTGCTCGGTGCCTGACTTTGCAATCGTCATCGTCTCCTTCGTCTTTTCCTTCTCTCCTCTCTGACTTTTCACTGACTTCTGGCTTGCGAGGGCAGTTGAAGGGCCTTCCTTCAGTACTTTATTAGCTGAACTCGTAATCATAACACGCTTACAAGTTTTGGCTCTTGTCGCTCCTTGCTCCTCACTTTGCAAGTGCCCTAAACTTGTGGCCAGAAATGTCCGTGTCTCGTCGTAGTCGGCCATCCTCAGCCCCACCACCACGACGAGGACGTAGAAAACGGTGAAGAGTCGGTCAGTGTGTGACAGACTGCTCTGGGGAGGATGGCTGTCAATGGCTGATGCGAGAGAGAGAGAGAGAGAGAGAGAGAGAGAGAGAGAGAGAGAGAGAGAGA
>JAALOO010002071.1_pt1 | contig 11880 bp, 5 predicted proteins | sample 7257641 | NCBI WGS metagenome assembly JAALOO01 (sample SAMN14085613, study PRJNA598686) | mite metagenome | biome: ENVO:01001000; feature: ENVO:01001002; material: ENVO:01001226; isolation source: single female mite from University of Michigan culture on fish food culture... ... | reverse complement strand
GGGTGAGCCGTTGCTTAACTGATTCAATTTAACCAAAATCTTAGATTTAAAAAAAAATAAGTGAGAGCACAACTGTGTAAAAAAGTAGCAGTGCACAGCCCAAAGCGGCGAGGTCTGACGACACTTGGGCACTGTGAACGTCCACCGACTCGGGTCTCGCGAGCGGAGCGAGCGGGGCCCGAGTCGGTGGACGTTCACAGTGCCCAAGTGTCGTCAGGGTGAGCCGCTGGCCAAACTTTTAAGAAATGTTAGCGGTGCACAGTTAAGTGTGGCGTGAGCGAAGCGAGTGCGACTGAGCCCTTGTTTTCTTCTAAAATTAGCTTTTAAAATAAAAGGAAAATTCTGCTTATATGTTTCTATGAGTTAGCACAAAAGCAAACACAGATTAATAATAATATAAAGTCCTGCTGGATATCTCTTTATGAAGTATTAATTCAATAGCCTTCTCATTCGCTCCTTTTGATTACTGCTGATTCTCCTCATCTTTTTTATCTCCTCCAATGTTGCTAAAATTAAATTCGATTAACTTGGATCAAAATTGAATTAAATGCCAGCACTCACTCACTCAAGTACAAAGTGCTACACAAAATGCTGCTGCTTTTGTTGTTGTTGTTGTTGTTGTCCTCGTCGTTGATTAGAAACTTCTTTTTAAAGTTTTAGTAGTCTAGTTTTTTTCTTTTCTTTTTTGTTACATTTTCATTTGCTCCCCATTTGTTGACACATAGCAATTTGGTTGCAAAAGTTGGTTCCCGGCTACTTGAACCAAAAAAATCATAGGTTTCTTGCAAAAGAGTAAAAACCCAAGAAAAAAATTGGGGTCTCTCAACTAAAAGACAGCTAAATTATTTTGTCATTTTTTAAAACTATCATTAACTGCCTAAAAAAGAGGGTAAGTTTAACTGTGTGACAAACTTGAAAAAAATAAAAAAGAAAACGTTTGAATGTACTCTGTAAACTCTGCTACGTGAACATTTTTTAAATTTTTGCGCTATGATAACGTACCATCAGCGACACTGACAATTGTCATTTAATGTATGAAAAATGCAAGTGTTGTAAAAAAGTAGTTTGTTAAAAACTGAACTGGATGTTGTTAGTTGACGTAAGCAAGTAAAAAAAGTTTATTAATTTAGTTGACAGTAGCTGAGCTACAAAATATAAAAAACGCTTTCTTGATTGAAAGTTGATTAGAAAAAAAGGCTTTGAATGTTGTCAGAGAACTGTCGAGAACTGGCACTGGCTATTAATAACAAAAAATCAGACTCTTTTTCTGTTTATTATTAAAACCTAAAAGAGTTTAAGTTTAGTACATTCAACATGTTTTTCTGCTAGAGTTTCCCCTAATGAAGGTTCCAAAACACCTTAAATTACGACATCGTGTTTACCTTTTTTCCTTCCATTTTAGTATTCAGTGTGACTTTGAATTAATCAGACAGAATTAATGTTTAGCATTTTGAATGCCAAAATGACAGCAATTGAAATCAAAGAAACACACTCTCTTTTATACATTGCAAAACAGACAAAAAGAAACAAAAATGGAGCAAAAAAGACGAGATCCCAGACAACAGTCATTTACATTTATATTATCTGCTGCGGCTGTTATTGATTAGCCAGGAAAATCTGGTGTTCAGGAAAAACTGGTGAAACACACACATTTTGTATCAATTTGAAGTGTGTGTGTGTTTGTGTGTGTGTTTGTGTGCACAGAAAAAATGAGAAAACTACAAGATACTCTCTCATTGATTTGCACACACTCAAAACGAAAGAAATAGTGAATTTATATTCAAAAAAAGAAAAAGGTAAACTGAACTTTTGCAGTAGTGAGACAACCACTTCAGTGCCCAGTGGTATTTTTTTGTCAAGGTAAAAATTGCTGTATTAGTAGTCAATTTTTTTGCTGTTGCAGAGCTTCTCATCAAAGTTTCTCGGTTACAGCACTTTCCTTTTGAGACATAGTAAATGAGAATTAAGCACTGTGGTCCCTTTGGGCAGCAGCCATTGACACTGTTTGCCTCCCTCTCTTTCTTCCTACATCAGCAAAATTTTCCCTATTCTGTATGTTTGTACAGTGCCGTCTGTACAGTGCCGTACAGTGTGTGGCGCATCCTTATTTGCATTTTATGTAAATTAAACTTTCAACAGTAGAGGAGGCTAGCAAAAACTCAGCCGTTTCTAAAAGCCAAACGGACATTGGACAGTAGAACAAAAAAGGGAAAAAAGGGAAAAGCAAGCTCAATTGCCTGGTCAATGACGCCTACTCACTCTGCAAAAAGAATGCAAACCAGATAAAACTAGAAAAAATGAAAGAAGAAAACGAGAAGAGGAGAGAATTGCCCTTGAGCAGCAAAAAACAAAAAGTTTGACAATGTCTACAGCTTGAAAACTAATCCAATGTGGCTTAGACTAAAAAAGCAAACAATAATGTTTGTTTTAGCTTGCTTTTTGTGTTTTAGTTTTTTCTGAACTGCCCCTATGTTTTTTAAAAACCCCACAATATTCAAAAAAGTACCAGCACTTCCGTTTTCATCTTTTTGAAGAGTAAATCAACAACAACAAAAATACTTTGGCATTGATTGGTCTAGAAAACTAGATGAGACTAGATGAGGAAATCAAATCTTGAAAATACTCCGCTCAGACAGACAAACTTTTTCAACACGGCCCATTAGACTTCCCAGTTTTCCTTGAATCTAGAATAATCTATTCAATAAAGATAGAAATTGACTGCCAATTTACGATCAGACAGCCAAACAAATAAATAGTAACAAGTGCTTCTTTATTTAAATTCAATTTGTGCCTTCCCAGTGCAACGTTGTTGTCTACTAGAATCAACTTAACTACCAAGTTATTTATTACTTCCGGTGCATCACTACTACTACTTCCCTGCCACAAAAGTACCACAAATTACGCCGCTGATGATAGTTGAAGCAATCACTGAAAACCTCCAGAAAATTTCAAAATCAAAATGCTCAAATTCCAATCAATTGAAAAAACAACAACAAATAAATAAAAGCTCAAGGCTCTTCCCTTTTCCTTCTAATTTATGCTTTTGAAAAACTCGTTTTTTGCTCTCAATTGTTGGTAATTGAGACCAAGCGTGGCGTCAGGCGACTACAGACGAGTGCTCTCATCAGTCAGTTTTCAGCCCAGACCTGCAAATGCAAAGTTACAAGAGAATAGGAAAGGGAGCAAAGGCATGACGAGCCCAGATGAGGAATGCTACACATCACGGGATGCGGAATATATATTTTGCAGCTTTTTCTCTAGAGACTATCAACAGCAGAAACTGCAGAAACAGCAGCAGCAAATTCAGCAGCAGCCTGTCAACAGCAGAAAATGTACTCTCATCTTCAGTTTCACCATCACTAGAATTTCATTTCATTGCCACAAACATTACTCTCTTTTTTTTGTTCTTCTTCTTTTTCTCATTAACAAACACTGATTTGATAGGATGACTTTCTTTGCATCTACTGCTGCTTCTGCTCGTATCATTTACCGATAAATTGGAAATCTAACTCAATTTAAAAAAATGTAAAAAAACAGGCAAACTCAGCAATTTAAAGGCAAACTCAGTTGTCGTCATCATCTCAGATAACAACAGCAACAAAAACCAAGGAGTTTGAATTGAGTTTGAGTTTTTTAAGTTGAAAAGTTGTACAAGAAGAACAAGATATTTTTCCTTTAAATATTTAATAGCCCAACACACACATTTACTTTTACTTACAACTGCAAACACTAGAAAAAACAATTCAAACAACAAACTAGCTGTTTTTCAGCAACACTAACCAAAGACAATAAATAATTCACACACAGGCACTTTTCAGAAAGAAAGCTCGCTTCACTTGATTAGATTGGCGCTGATAGTTACTATCAATTTTTAGAAACTTTTTTCCTTTTGTAAACTAACAAACTATTTTTTTCAAAATATAAAGTTGTGTTGTTTGTTTTTATTGCAGCAGTTGGAAGCCAAAACTCAATCTGTCTGACACATTCAATTGAGTGGTGGTCAAGCGCTAAATGAAAACTTTGGCCAAGTTTATAAATAAACCAAAGTATGACAAGGTTTATTTTTAAATAAAAACGAAAGTGAAGACTGACTGGCTGACTAAAAAATTAAAAAACATGTTTATAAAAATGAACCTAGCTTCAGCTTTTTGGAAAAACAAAAAATGATGAAAATATTTGTGCATTTCAATTGGAACACAAAGAACTTGAAGCAAAAGAAGAAGAAGCTATAGAAAAAAGTAAATTGAATTTGGCGGCAAAAATTTGTTTTTATATGAATTTATAAACTTTACACAAGCCGTTGAATAGAGAAGAGGAATTGAAAGGAACAGGCCCCTTCTGTTGCCCTGAACTACCACCAATAACCAAAAACATTCAACTACAAAGTGAGAGAAAAATATATTTGGGAAAAGAAAACGTAGATGAAGACTGAATAAAAGTGTTTGAGAGTTTGAAGATATAAACAAACAGCATCACCACATCTTTTTTCTGCTTAAAATTGGATCATTTTTTTAGCGCAGTCACTTAAAGGTCACTGAATATTTATTTTTATGTACACATTTTTTTACACTGAAATCCTGTTCTTCAATAACACAGCTCTCAAGTTTGCCTTCTCTTCCTCCCCGTTTGAATTGAGCCATATGGCTCAATAGAATTTGAAAAAAGGAAAAAACGACCGGCGTCTGAAAAACTGGGAATTGAGATATTTGAATATCTGGGCATTATTAATAGACAAAAAAATCATCTTAGAAATCATTTTGAAAAATGTGAGAAATAACGAGGTAATTGTACGAAGAAAATTCATCTTCATTAACAACTAAATTAATATTTTTTCTCTCTGATCTGCCCTTTTTTGGCCAACATCAAATGACAACGTTGATGATGATGATGATGATGATGATGTTTTATGATGAGATTTTGTGCTGCTGCTAAACCTGTCAACGACTAAATATAATTACATTTTGAATGAGAAAAAAATGCTCGCCGTCAAAACAACGTTTTTGCCTATTATATTTTTTCCCTTCATTTCCTGTTTTTCAACAGGAAAGCTGCGCTGGAGAACATTCCTGAAGCTGAAAATGCAATTCAGAATGCTGCCGTCGTCAAAATAAAAATTTTAATACTAAAAACCTTTAATAAAAAAATTAATTACTTTTACTAACATTTTCATCATCATCATCAACATTATCATAAAGTTAAAACTGAAAAAAATTAATTTGATTGAATTTCCTAAAAAACATTTTACTTTTGTAAATTCACATTTTTAGCTCACAGCAAAATATTAAAAAGGTAAAAAACACTCGTCATCGATCAAAGCACCTGACACAATTTTCTTGATTGATTTCAAACAATTATCATTACTGCACTACTTCAGAGCAAAAAAACTAGGTAGTGGTACTTTCTGGTTGCCTCTTCTTTTCCCTTCTTTGTAAACAACAGCAATAAAAACAGGAAAAAAGAAGTAACAAATTCAAAACCCTAGCACACACATTCATTAGCATATGGTGCTGGGGCGGTGAATAAAAAACATCGGTTTGATCGATACTTTTCTCGTGCTCTAACAATGAGAAACCTAGTTTTACATTTTAGCCAACATTGTAAGCTTAATTCTTTTTCTTTTTCTTTTCCTTTACTACTATCATCATCTTCCACTACATTGAGCTCCCCCCCCCTCACACACGTTCCACGATTACCCTAACACTATTATTCAAAGTGGCCACTTTTGTATTCCAAAAACATTTTGTTTTTCTTTCTAGCAGACGAGCTAGTAAAAAGAAGAAGATGAGCTCCACCGCAAACATGTGGTGCTCAACTTCTTTTTCCTTGCCTGTGATGATGGATTGAGTGAAGTTAACCTAGTTCATTCATTTGTTTTGCTGCCTGTGTTTTATTTATTTATTTTATTTAAAATGTAGAAAAAAAGTTGTTTTGCTAGGTCAGATATAATTTACTTTTTTCCTGTTATAAATTGCTAGTGATTAACAAAGAAAAAAGTTAACACAAAAAAATGTGCTACGTTTTAAAATACACACTTTTAACTTTTCTAAATCAAATGCCAGAATCTTCTTTTTCTTCTTCTTTTCTAGGAAGTAACATTAAACCACAAAATGAAAACTATTGCGGCGGCTTTCGCATCATTGGTCTCGCCAGTTCGCTTTTCCTTTCAATTTAGTTCAGTTCAATTCTCTACTTCCTCTTCTCCAGAGACAAATCTTTGTGATAGATCTTCTCTTCTCTTCCCGTTCTAAAGAAGTCCCCAGACAAAAAAGCTGAATGCAATAGAGCAAAAGTGAATGAATCAAAACTATTTTAAAACCACTGACCACCGACCACTGACCAAATTATGTCCGGCCGGGTGTCCTAAACTAATCAAGACTGCACTGAAATGACCACCAAGCAACAAAATAAAAGTGAAATAGATGCTCCCACTTTTTTATTGTTGTCCAAATTCGGGTGAAAAACCCCGAGAATTGATTGGCAAATCAAAAATACTGCTGTGATGCTAACTTTAACTTTTTTTCAAGCAAAATTCAAGTTTTTTTCGTGTTTTTAAGGGCTACTCCCAAACTTTTGTCATCTGGGCGGAAAAAAAGAAAGATCTGAGCAGTAATTGCAGAGCACCTTAAAAAATGGCGCCCTTGTCCTCAATTGGACAATTGCTGCAAGTAAATGGCTGCAAAATTGGCTACGTTTTTGTTCTTTTTGATGAGCAGGACAAAGAATAAAAAACAGGAAAAAATTAAAACCCTCAGGCAAAACTTGATAAAACTAAGAATTCGCTTCTTTTTCTTCCCTAAAACTGAAACAGCAGTACTTCCGCTCAAAAATTTTTAAATTAAACTTTTTTCTGCTGCCCCTGCTGCATCTTACTAAAATAAAAATATTATGTAAGAATTTTGCAACAATAGTAGAACAAAAAATTCTAAACTAAGCAGGAATTTATGGCTGAGGGAAAAAAATTGGGAAAAAATCTTGCCAAAAAGTAAAATAATAAGTAGTGGAAAAAAACAGAAAACGATGCACAAGGAATACTTGATTAACAGCCACCGTTTACGTTATTAATAATTTATAATCTCTCCAATCAAGCAAGGAAGCAAGGAAGCAAAGGAAACTAAAGTAAGAGAATACTACTCATTTCTCGGTAATTGAACGTGGGGATTCAATCATCATTATAATCACACACACTCACACACACTCACTGACACAATCCCAAGCCCAGAATTGAGTTGAGTTGAGTACAGTTGGTCCGGGCTGTGAACGTAGGCAGCTGCTCGAATAAGAATGATTTGCCAAAAAAGGGCTACAAAATGAATGTGAATATTTTAAAAATGCTGCTGCTGCTCATTTTACAGCAAAAAGCGCACAAATTGGGCTGAAATTGCAGCCTTGACGCAATGTCACTGGTTTTATTTTTTATCATCATTTTTTGCTGTTGCTGCTGCTGTTGAAATTAAATACAATGTCAAAGGAGGAATGTAATGAAAAATTATAATGAAAAAATGCAAATTTTTCAGTCTGAAACATTTTCAAAAATGTGTGGCAAGTTTGTAACTAACAGCGTCACTAGCGTAACGATTTTAAAACGAACTTTTAACAAACTAAACCATTGTAACACATGCCAACCAAATCAAAATGTAATTTTTTCTTGCTTTTCACTAGAAATCGATTACTTGAGTTTTAAAATTGCATTACTCCCTTTTTACCCCCTTTTTAAGCAAAAAAGAATTCAGTCTGAGATTCCTCCACCTAAAAGAACACCTGCTTTGCTAATTTTAGTGCGTGTGTCTGGGAGCAAAAAAGGTGTGAAAAAAATAACGGAATTAAGAAACTGCCAAGAACTGGTACAATATTTTCCGCTTTGCTCATGCTAATGAAGTGAAAATGAAGCGTGAAAAGGAAGGGTAAAAAAACGGTGTGAAACTAACTAGAAAATAAAACTGAAAACTAAAAGAAAAGAAATGAAATGAACCAATTTCTACTTTTGACACATTTTAGTCGCACCAGATTGCTCTTAACCAAACGTTTCACTTAATTCTTTGTACAATTTTAGTGCTTTGTTTCACTCTCTTTCAGTTCACGCCCCATTTTTTGCTGGGTTATTTTTGTTTAGTTTCTCCCAGTACAAAGTGGTTAAAACTGGTTAACAAAAGCTGTGCATGCAGTACAACAAATAAAAGGAAAAAAGAAAAAGAATAAATCCGTCTGTCTGTCTCAAATCACCAGGGCTCCAAAAACAAAAAAAATGGGAAAAAAATTCAGACAGACGGCATTTAATAATCAGAAAAGAAAAAGAACAGAGGATCCTTTCTCTGAAGAGGCTTCTGTCGTTTTTTCTTTTTCTCGTAAGCACATGCAAAGCTCTCTTCCCAAACTCTCTCTCTCTCTCAATTGTTCAGGTTAAGTTGCAGAGAAGAAAAATTGCAATTTTTGTGTGCCTCTTCTTTTTCCTCTTTCTTCTTCCTAATAAGACGACAATCTTGAAAAGTGATTGGTAGTCAAAGTTAGAGAAGAAGAAGAAGAAGAAGAAGAACACTCAAATTGGAAGCCCTTCGCTTTGCTGTGTTCCTGTGGGGATTAACACCACAAGAAGAAGCAGCAGAAGCAATGTCGGCTCTAGAATCTCTAGAATCCAGGACGAAAATACAAAAAAAAATTGCCGCACGCACTTTGCTGATAATTTGCCCTCACTTCTTTCTCTTCCTCTGCTGCTGCCAAAACTGATTTGACACTGTTCTTGTTCGTGTCAGTGCAATTGCCAGCTACGACGATCACTGCTGAGGCCTTTTAGAGTTTGGTCCTAATCTCTAGTGTAATCTGCCTTCTCCTTCCTCTTTTTCCTGTCCTTCCCAATTTCCTGGTATCTTCTTTTTGTTTTCCTCCCCAGCCCATGTAATGGCAAGGATTCTCTCTTCTCTTTTTTTCTGTTTTGCAAATCTCGTCAGACAATGCCTGATTGTGTCTGTGTGCTTGTTTGCTCTAGCTGCTGCAGCTGCTGCTGCCATTATTTTATTTGTTTAATTCCCTCTCTGTTTTTTTGGTTTGCAAATGGCAGCATTGATTATTTTATTTTTTAGCCTCTTTCTTGTTCTCTTTCTTTTTAATAACGACAACCTGCGTGTCAATCTGGGATATTTTTTCTTTGAAAAGCTAAATAAAAAAGAATTTGTTGCTTCTTTTTGTCTCATTTACAGTGTGCACAATTTTTTGAAAAAAGCTAAACCTAATTTTTTTCTGGGCTGAGAAAATAATGTTAGACGACCAGATGACAAAACCAGCAAAAAAATTGAAACTAAGAGCAGTTTTAGTTACAAAACTAGCACTTTAAACTTTTTAAAAATTCTTAATTAAGTTAGTGTATTAGCTTTTGCCAAAAGCTAAGTAAGTAAGTAAAGTAAAATGTTAAAATGCAAGTAAGAGCGTCTTATGACTCAATGGCTGAAGCTTCAGGGCTCAGAGATTGCGACTGAGAACTTTTTTATTTTACGAAAATGCTTAGATTGACTAAATTAATTTTACAAATAATATAAAGATAAAAAGGCAAAATAAAATAAAAGCTAGAGTACCAACCAGAGTAGTAATGTAGTTAGCCGATGATGATGATGCCGTCGTTTGCCGAGAAATGGGACCAGAAGAAAAATTTTGCGATAGCAAATTCATTGACTTAGGCACTGCAAAAAGCAGCAAAATGAAATGAAATGATCAGCAGCAGCAGCGTAAACAGATCTTTGAAAAGTGGCGGAAAGTGGTGTGAAAGCGACTTGAGAATTGTGTTGCGAAAAACGGGAAATCAATAAGTTAGCATGAATGCAACAGCAGAATTTTGTTTCACCAGAATCTTTTTTGCAGCAACAACAAGAAAATGCACTTCAGCGGATTGGATCAGAATCAGGCAGAGCAGAGCAGAGCAGCGAATTCGTGAAACAAGCGGCAAAACTTGTGTTTACGTGCAACGTCTTTCCTTTTTCATAAAATTCCTTATTCGTTTCACACTTAGAAGCGTTCTCACTTTGGGAGCCAACAAATAAAAAACGCAAAATACCACTTTGATCAGCAGTGAAGATTGGGAAATTGAAGGAGGGAGAAGGAGAATCAGCATCAGCAGCAACAGCAAATCACGAGCAAAAGTTATCGAGTCAAAAGTTGAAAACAGCAGCCGTTTTTGTTAGGCTTGCTTTTACGGCTGCAACAGATTAGCGCAAAAAAAGAGCGGTGAAAACAGCTTAGTCGTTGTACATTAGAGTAAAGTAGAGAGAGAGAGAGAACATGAAAACAAGAACCAAACGTTGGCAAACGAAAAAAGCGATTTTGCGTGTGAGCAAACTGCAGCGGCGTCGTCGGTCTGACCGAGCTTGGTCGCTGTACGGCACTTTATATACGCCAGAATCGAGATTCTCTCTTGCTAAAATTCTCTCTTTCTCAAATTCTCTCTCTCTCTTTGGGCTCGTGACTGGAAATCGGCCACTAGGCTCTCCTCTTTTCTCTCTCTCTCTCTCTCTCTCTCTCTCTCTCTCTCTCTCTAATGGAGCAAGATCACTCACTTATTCTCTCTATCTCTTTGAGTGTTTCATCCGCCCTGCTGCTTTTTCCCCTTTTTCTTTTCTTTGCCTGGTCAGTCATCCATCAGCTGTGTTTCTCCAGTGTTTTTTCTGCCCATTGAGGATACCCCTCAGCTTTTTGTGAAGAAGATATACAGACTGACAATACAGAAAAATGTGTCTTTCTCTGTGTGTTTGCCTAAATGCACCGCTTCGACGTCCTCTTTGTCAAAGACTCTTATCTGGCGTCCGTGACTTTCTTTGCTTTGAGTAAAGCGTAAAGCTTTTTTGAAAAAGTGGACTGCAAAAAAGTAGGAGGTCTAGTCTAGTCTAGTCTAGTCTAGTCTAGGTCACTGTCACTGTAGTAAATGGTTTCACTAGTTAGTAGTCAATGGTCAAAAGAAGGGACAGCAAGAGCAAAAAGAAAACTTAATTAAAAATTAACAAAGTCGCAAGATTAATTGCTGCTGCTGTTGCTGCTACTGTTGAATCGGGGGTTAATCTAGCTACAGAAAACGGAAAACAATTTTAGCTTTTGAGTCGGGTCATCGGGAAAAGCAGTCTGAAACATTGAAAAACGCTCTAATTAAAAGCTTTTGAAATCTCTGAACTTTGAGTTTTTAAATCAGTTTTTAGTTTTCTTAGACAGCTGTCGTCGCCCTGAATCGTCAAAGTTGTGTCCTAGGACATGGCAATCAATACACACTGGTTTTTGGTTAGCTTTCATTATGGTTCTAGGAAATATTGGTCACATTTTCCCTCTATTTTCCTTCCCCTTTTGCTAGGTTTTAGGACTCTGGAGCAGCAGCAGCAGCAAAACTAATTTGCAGTTATTAGTGCTTGTCTCTTGTTTCCCCTGATTTCTTATTCTCAATTAATTGCATTTTGATTGCATTGGAAGCTGCTGCTGCTGCTGCTGTTGCGACCAAATTAAGAGTCCCCAAAAATGTGCCTTTTCCTCCCTTCTCCTCTTTGCACTCTGCCAAAAACCTAAGTGTTTTGCCTTTGCCTGTTTTCATTTTCATTCTTTGTCTTCACTCTATTCTTTTCCTCTTTCTTGGGCCCAGATTTTCATCCTCTGTTCTGCTCTGTTGTTTGTCTTTTGGCTTTTGGGCTGCTGCTGCTACTGCTCTGTTATTATTATTATTACTACTTCTTGCTCCTCTGTTAATTTCCTAATTTGTTGAGCTCCTGACTTTACTGGCTAACTGACTGACTGAATTTTTGCTGCTGCCTGTTGTTGTTTGCTGTACACGGAAATATCAACGTCACTAGACGACAAACAAGGGCAGAGAGAGAGAGAGAGAGAGAGAGAGAGAGAGAGAGAGAGAGAAAGAGAAAATGG
>JAALOO010001442.1_pt1 | contig 11880 bp, 5 predicted proteins | sample 7257641 | NCBI WGS metagenome assembly JAALOO01 (sample SAMN14085613, study PRJNA598686) | mite metagenome | biome: ENVO:01001000; feature: ENVO:01001002; material: ENVO:01001226; isolation source: single female mite from University of Michigan culture on fish food culture... ... | reverse complement strand
CTTCCCTTGAGCTTCATTCGAATATCTCCATTTGAGTTTTCAGCTGATCGACACGATGAAAGGCAGCCTGCTGGTGGACAACAAAAAACAACAGCAGCAAAAGAGGAGCAACAGCACTGCCTCAAAACAGAAGGTGGATGTGTTGAGGAGACGGCTCCTTTGAGACCGAGAAGGCGACCCAGTCTGTACCAAGATAGCAATAATAAGAGATAATAAATACAGCCAACAAATTATTATGATCTGCAAAAGAACAGGTGAAAAGCATCCAATCACTGTTTGATCAGTAGGGGGTAAATTAAGAACGATTTAAGTACATTTATTTGAGAAGTAAGATATGAGAAAAAAAGCGAAAACTTAGTCTTTTTCTACTCTAATTGAGCTCAAAGAATTAGTCCCTGTGGACGGCAAGACTCTAATCACGGTTTTCCGTTTTCGGTTCACACGCAAACTAAATATGATTTCCTCTGATTTGTTCTTCAGTTCAACTCAGTAGCACCCTACCCTCCTGCAGTCTTACCTCAAACAAAGCCGATTTTTGCCGCTGGTCTCTGATTCTTTGCTGCTGCTCTTGCTCAGTTGATCAAAGGCCTCTGTAGGCGAATTGTCGGCAATCTCCAGGTAAACTGAGCTAGTCGTAGTGGTCGTCACTGTTGTCGTCGCCATTGCTGCAGGCTTACTCGTGATTGCCACCACTGATTCGCGGTGCTGCTGCTGCTGTTGGCCCCGGCTCTGACTGCCAATGTTGTTGGAGCTGTTGATCTCTCCATTGTTTCGGTGGTGGTGGTTGTGGTGGTGGTGAAGGTGATTGCCCCCCAGCAGGCGCTCCTTGCGCTTTCTCGCCTCAATTAGAATGCGTACCAGTGCCAGACTGAGGTAGGTGAGCAGACTGCAGGGAATGAGCTTGAGGAGAATGCTGAATGCCCAGAAGTTAATCTTCTCCAGCAGTTGCTTGTTCTCGCTGTCCATGTCGATCATGTCCACCTGCAGAGTGGAAGTTGAAAATGAAAATTAGAAGTTTAGTAAAAATTATTGAAAAATAAAATAAAAATTGGCCGATGATAGATAGATGCTTGTGCACAACTTCAGCTTTGTGTGCCTCCACACTTATGCTCACTGTTGTGCCAGTGCATAAATCTCATTTTTCACTGTCTCGGGGCTGTCTTCTACTAGTCGATAGATTTCCCTACTGCTTTCCTCAATCTATCTACTTGGCCCGTTTTTCCTTTGTTTCATTTGCCTAGTTTTTTGTTTGTTTGACTGATGTGCCAATGCCAGTGCCAGCACCACAACCATTCTGATTCGCTCCGCTTGACTGATTTCTCAGGCACCAAAACAAGCAGCCACTACGACAACGCCAACAGCAAGCAGCAAAAAGATGGCAATTCATTCATTTTCATTGTGTGTTCCAACTTTGCTATTATTTGTCACCCCTCAACAGCTGAAACTAGAGTTAAGCTGCCATCAGCAAGAATAGCGGCGGCGGTGGCAGCAGCAGCAGCATCAATTGTGGCCCTCGAGTTTTCTCAATTTGGTCGATAAATGCCTCAATGGCGCACTGGGAGAGCAGCAGCGCAGTGTCGTTCATTTAGAGTAGCCCTCTCTTTCCCTCTCTCTTTATCCAATCTTTGTTTTGTCTTTCGCATTATTTTTTAGTCCGTTTTTTTGCTTGCCTAAAAGAAAGATCTAAATGTCTAACTGGAGAGCAGCAATTTGCTTTCCCCTTCTTTTCCCCTTCCCCACTCAATTCAAGTGGTGCGCCTGACAGCTTTAGTTGGTTAGCGCTGATAAAGCCGCTGCGGTTTTTTCCTTAGTAAAACTAAGAAAAATGGAAATAGCCTTGCAATGGGCGAAAGGCCCCTGCTTCTTTACTCTACTTTTTGGCTCGTTTGCTCCGTTAATCGAACGGCACTTGAAATACAAGCAGGCAGGCAGCAGAAAAGAAGAAAAGAAAAGGCTGTGAAAATTGAAGCTGCTATTGAAAATGCCAACCGCTAAAATTTCCAGCAATAGATTTAGAAAAAAGAAAGAAAGAAGTGTGAGAAAATATAAATGGTGTGGAGATTAATTGCTGAAGATTTTTATATTACACTCTGCCAGAAAAAACAACGAATAAAAGTTGCTGGTTTCAGAATTGTTCAATTTGAACCGTTTTTGAAGTTGTTATTTTCCTAAATATTGGTATCGGTTGAGCGTTGTTGATCAATATTCGACTATTAATTGTCAAAGTAAATAAATAGTTAAATTGTGAGTTTCATTTAACACAAAAATTGATTTTTCTAAAATTTTTTTTTCAATAAAACTGCTGCCCAAATGATGATGCAACTTGTTTGCACTACTAATTCTGTTTGTAGAAATACAAATAAAATAAAATAAAAATTGTCTAAAATTAATGAAAAATAAATTATATTTTTTATTCTTTTAATAAATATATAAATAGCTATTAATCCCCCAATTTGTAGAAAAATTTTGTGTTTCAATTATTTAAATTGTCTAGTTTATTTTAGCGTTGTATTAGCACTATATCTTCTCGTCGTTTTAGCTAATCTGAATAATATCAGTTCTCTTTTTGCTTCATTTTCAGCAAATTATTTGCTAATTCTCGTCTTTTCTTCTTTCCCCTTTCTTTGCTTGCTTTTTCTCGCCACTGATAGCACACATTGAAAGTGTTTTGCCCGTGTTTGCGCTATAAGTCTAATAAATCAACTCCACGTCAAGATCCTTTTTTCTTTCTCTTTTTTCCTTTTCCCTTTCCCTTGACTCGTCTGTCTGACAGGAAAGACGAGTGTTTCACTCTCTCACTTGTCTGCCTATCTTTTTTCTTGTTTCTTTTTTGTCTCATTCCGCCGACGCCGCCGCCGCTGCAGCAAAAGACAAAAGACGCTGAACACGCCGAGCAAATTTTCTGTCATGATAAATGATCTCTTCCGATTGAAGAAAAAGAGGAGAAAAAAATGAAAAGGTAAGCCACGGGACTTTGCTTGCCTGTCTGCTTTCTCAGTTGCTGGTTTGCCTCAAGCCTCAGCAGCGACAGTGTGCCTGCCCAGCTTGTTCTTGTCCTATCTTTGTCGCAATTTCACTTTTTTCACTCTAGTGTTGTTAGTTTTGTTGCCACTGCTGTTCAATTTGAGCACAATAAAGTTATCAACACTAATGTAGCTTTCAGTTTTTTTCTTTTTTCATTCCCTTTCCCTGTGACTGTTTGTGTTGCTTAAAACTGGAAACTACTACCACAAGGTCGATAAAGTGGTGTGTGTGCTCAAGAAAATGAAAGGGCAGTCAGATTGTGTGTCTTGTTGTGTGCCTGTGTGTGTGTGTGTGTGTGTGGGTTTTTAGCGGGTAAAAGCAAGTGGAAATTGTGGCACAGTAAAAAAGTGACCGTCACATAAAGCTCGACCCAATTGATTAGTCTTTCAACGGTGAAATTGTGTGTATTTGTGCATTTTATTGGAAAGCAGAAAAGCTTTTTCCTAAAGCACTGCGAAAGCAGTTGTGTGTTTGCTTAGCCTCGGAGGCTATTGGAAAAATTAAAGTTGAATTACTTTTTTATGCTTTGCTAAACTTACTGAGATCAACTTGCTCTCAAGGTCAAATAGCTGGCCGTGTAATTGAGTGACTGTATGTGCTCTCAACAAAGCGGAACTAGCGTTTTTCATTTGAGATTTTGCTTGAGGTAAAAAATATTTATGAATGTTTTAGAGCTCACCTTATAAAGCGTTTCATTGGGGTATTCTTTTCGGTGGAATGGATGAATGGTGAAACAAACAAAAACTGGTATGCAGAAGAGAGGCACTACACAGTATGTGCTGATGATGGCCATCCGAGCTTGGGCCATTGAGCATGAGGACTTGTTACTTGACGGAGAACTGCCAACAAAAAAAACGTTAATTTAATTATAAATCAACAGAAATTTAGCTGAAAAAGATCAATTAATTAACTAGTGTTTGCGGTTAATTAAATATTACAACAAAAACTTTAAATTGGTTCTACCAAAAAATCTTATTGTTAAACAGTTAACGTCGTCAAAAGGGATAATATGAAAGAGTGACACGCCAAACAATCAGTTCTTTTGTCTGTATATTTATTGACCGCGTATAACTTTAAACTTAATTCCCCACTCTTAATTTTTTATTCTCATCTCTTAATTCTTTTATTTTATTTTAGGCTTGTGTGTTTTGTGCTTTTTCATTTTTTTAGATCTTTTTCAAGCTATTTGACCGCAAAGACCGCATGGCACCGGAAAGTAGAACGCCTTGTCACGTTTCATTTTTGAGCTCATTCGTCTGCTTTTGTTGATGTCGTTTCTTTTGGTCAGCGACACACACACATATGACTGCCATTGTGCCACATTTTCCTTTGTTTATATTATTTACTCGACTTAATATATTTAATGCCAAACTAGCTGTCGTCTTTGTCGTCGTGACTAACTCTCGATGTTCGCTTTTAGGCTTGTTGTCTTTTCCTACCACCACTACCACTATAACTACAACAAGATGATATTTATGCTTGCTTACTGAGGGTATATTACTTGAGTAAAAAAGGCACTGAAAGTGCACTGGAAAAGTTTGCTTGCCGGTATCCAAAGGACAACCAGTTTTCACCAGTAAGTCAGACAGTCAGTAGAGTCATTAAGATCCACTAGACAGAAAAGAGAGATGTGCTTTTCTTTTATCTTTTACTATTATTGTTTGAACTAGTAATTATTGCTCTATTAACATAACAAAAAAGAAAAAACGTAAGATTGAAATAAAAATAACAGTAAAAAAGATTTATGTTTGGCTTCAACATTGATTGGGTAAATGGATTGAAAAAGTTTCTATTTTAAATCAATTAAGCATTTACATTTTAGTAACTTTAGTCATTTTAAAATGTTATTGATTTAGCAAATTTTATTTTTATGAATCGATATTTGACAATTTTGTAGATTTTAAGGTTTTAAGTGTAAAGTAATTTAACTTTTGCTTTAAAAATATAGAATGCAAACTTTTAGATCTTCATATTTATATTTTATTTCCCTTGATTTTTTTAGCAATACTGAACAACAAATTTACAATTGGAGAAAAAAGGAGTTGTGCCAAGATTTGTCACTTTGATTGATGATTTGTAGCAGCAGGTTTTGTTATTATTAAGATTCAGCAAAAAAACCTGATTTTTTATTTTAAAAAGCTTTATAAAAGGTTAAATAAAATTTAAACTTTTTTCAAACAAAAATAAAAATTTTTTAGATTTCTACTCTAACAAAAACTGAGCTAGTATCATCAATTTTTAGCCGTCAAATCTTCTTCCTTTTCGATACCTTTTTCCTTATTCAGCCCACATTTCAATTTGTTACACTGTAAAATATTTTTTCAGAAAAATAGCAATTGGAAAGTATCAATTTGCTTTGAGCTGTCTGGCATAGTTTGCCTAACATATTTGTTTATCCTCCCCTTTGGCTTTTTCCTTCAGTGCACATTAATTTTGCATGTTCCTAAGGTAAAGCAAATTTCGACGTTATTTTGAACTAAATGAAAGCTCATTTTTAAGCCAATACAAACAGAAAAACCCACACATTTGAGCGGTTAAATTATACATGTTCAGTTTGTGTTGTTTAACCAGCTACCATTGTACAGCTGAGCTCACAAACAAGAACTTAGTTACAACAACCGTTTTTCCTCATATTACTCAAAACTATCAATTGCTACGTTTTTCCTTTAAACTAGCATTGCACAAAACCTTCCTACTTTACACACAAGTATTATCCACACATGTTTACCCACATTATACCTAATTAAATCTTAACAAAAACGCAAATAGGCAAACAAATGAAAATGTGTGAGAGAACACTTACCTAACAGTGATGTACCTCCAGACGGCGAGCAACACTGTAAGCCAAATTGAGATGGTGTGAAAGACAACGGAGATGTGCGCATGCAGCAGTGTGTACACCGCCCAGCCGTAGCTGTACATCTCTTCAGGTGGCACTGTGCTGCTCATTAAAAAGTAGTGCAGCACAAAAGGCAGATACGTGGCAATGACCACCAGATCGCTGACCGCCATGCCCGTCAGAATGGCGTTTGTCGGTGAGATCATGTTCTTTCTGCAAAGTTGAATTAAATCAGACAGATAAACAGGGGAAAGGAGAAAAAATGTAAATAAGGCCAGGCACACACAGTGGCTCACTCACCTCGAGAGAACGATAATGTTGAGCACATTGGCGATGATGCCAAAGACGCAGATGAAGATACTGAGCTCGCCGTGAACTAGGCGGTACTGGACGTTCAGCTGGAGGAAAACGTCGCCGAAGTAGGCCGTATCGAGTGAAGTGGAGGAGCCGTTGGCTGCAGTATCATTGTTAACACTACCATTGTTCACCAGTTGAGTGATGATGCTCGCTGCGGTAGAGGGCAGCAGTGGCTGATAAGCGTCATCACCATCACCACCACCGCCTGCCCCACTCAAGTTGGCCCATAAGTGTGGAAAGTTGGCGGCCGAAGCAGCTGCCGTGGGAATGCCCTCAATAAGCTTCTGGTAAAGTGGCGACTGTTGGTCACTGCCGATCACTACGGAAACTGACTCCAACTTATCAAACGGCGGCGGTTCATCGTCAAAAACCTGTCCTACTGAGGTCATCTTGGCATTTGTTGCGGTTGCTGCTGATGACTTGATTTCAATAAAGTTTCTTTGTAAAAATGAAAATTTTTGTTGTTTTTTTCTACACCACAATAGCTCTTGTTTGGCAGTTTTTGCCTATTAGTTTTGGTGTTCAAATCCTTATTTCTTAGGCGGAGTCATAAATTGAACAAAATTTGTTATCATTATTATCAGAAACCACAGTTGTTGGGTAGGTTGCTTTCATGTTTCCAAATAAATGATGAGGAGAGATTTAGGAGCAAATAAAAAGCAAACTGAGCAACCGAGCTGCCAGGCGTCTGTCAGTTGTAGGTTTCACTGCAGTACATTTACTCCAGGAAATTGAAAGTTGTAAAAGAACTTCGCATGTTTGAGTTTCAGTTCCTTTTGCTTTCCAGCAACAAAGGACTAAAAGCAGTTGAGCTTTAAAATCAATTTTTTGTTCATAGTTTTTCTGTTTTGCTCCTTGCGCTCGGCCTTTCTATTTTTTGGAAATCGACTTTTGTGAGCATTGTCCGCAAACTGTTCCATTGCTCCACTGATGCTGCCGCTGGAGCATTTCTGTTGCACTGGCTTGTCGTTGAATTAATTTTACAATTTCAGAAAAAAATGAGCAGGGAATGAAAGTGAGAGAGCAAGTGGAGATCGGTTTATGGTAATTTAATTTAGGTTAACCAAGATTCTTTGCTGCAGCAGCAGCAGCCGAGGCAATTGAGCCAGTTTCAGGAAAACCGGTCGCCAGCTGTAGCCCGGCTAATCGAAAAAGAAAGAAAGAAAAGAGAGAGAGAAAGAGAAAGTTTATTAGGGTATAGTCAGAAAAATGAGAATTTAGAGCTTTTTCCAAATTGGCTTTATATCAGATCAGTCAGAGGGGGTCATTCGATTAAAAAAAACTTTTCTGTCGATTGCAAATTTAAAACTAATTTTAATTTCCTGGTTGTCGATGCTGCTGTTGCTGCTGCACAGTCTCTGTCGTTTTATAGTTTAGTTTGTGCTGGCAGTTTTGCTGGCTGAGTAGCAGTGCTTTGCTGCCTGTTTGAACTTTCACTGCTTAAAATTGTTAAATATTTGATTGAACGGCAATGGCAAAAACAAGCAAGCAAGAAAGTCGCCTTGTTGCAGTTGAAAATGATTAATATTTATGATCGACTTTACTTCTACTCTAAAAAAGTACAAACTTTTCAGCTTTAACTTTAACTTTTGAAAAAAAACTGCAAATGAAATGAAGCAAAAGCACTTTTACTCTTTTCCCCTCACCTTACACAGTCACACACTTTATTTCCAATCGACCAAATGGTTTATGACAAATTGATTGAAAAAAGATTGAAAACTAAATTGAAAGTAAAAAACAGAAATGCGCAGCAGTTTCTGTGTAAGTTACTTAAAATTTGATCTTCTTTAATCAGAAAGAAGGTAAATTAGGTTTGACCAGAGCACTGCAGAAGATGGAAAATTATATATTATTTAAGTTGAAATAAAAGCAATGAAAGTCAATTTACTCTGATCAGCAGTTCCAGGCCACTGTTCCACCTTAAGGGAAATAATAATATCACCTTTTCACGTGAAATTGAAGTGAAAAAAATAGAAAGAATGTTCACATACTTGTCACACTGAGCACACATATTAGCAGGTTGTTGAGAAGTTAATTTTCTTTTGTCAACCTTAGAGAAAAAGGAGAAGTAAGTGAGTCTGTCGTAGCTTGTCATTATAAATTCTCACTCGGTTCTTATCAAAACATGCACGCCTGTCTGTGAGTTTTCTTGTTAGTGTCCTTTTCTTTTTTTTGCTTGGAAAATGTTGTGTCATTACTTAAGAAAGGAGAGAAAGAAAATTACCAGTGTCTGAAACTGTCTCTCGTTTTGATTATTATTTATAATATCTCTATCTCCATTTAGTACAAAACACAGAACAGTTGCAGTTTTGCAAATAGAGGAGGAAATAGAGCTTGGTCATTAAACTGGCAATTTTCTGTGTGATATTAGAATTATTGCTAACGCTCAAATTGCGCACAATTTTTCTTTAGTTCAAAGACAAAAAGAAAGTCATTTTCTTCAAGAGCAAGGCAAGTTTCACCGCTTTGTATCAGAGTCAATTACAGTTAGCATCAATTAGTGCGTAAACCGATTTGCGTTGTCGATTCTCCTGTAAATTTTTATCAAGTTGTATAAAAATTTTTGTTGCTGTTCTCTTGCAGTCAGTAGAAACAACTAAATTTAGTTCAGACTGAGCATTTTACTTGCAAAAACAGTTTTAATAGTTACAAAAGTATTTCGTGTTTTGACTTTTTTTGTAGTATATAAAACTAATAACCAAACAAACATTCTCAAAACTAATGTATGTTTAATATGTCACACGAGAATTTTTGTTTGTGTTCACACACGTCGGATAGTGAAACAAAAAATAATTAAAAGCACATTGGGTTAAAGAGTAAAAGAGAAAAAACCAAAAAGTATATTATTTGATGATGTTCTGATTAAGTGAACCCAAAACATGAAGGAAAAAACACGAAAACAGGGAAAAGAGCCATCAGAAAATAGGAGGCAAAATGTCATTCTGTTTTGGGAACTGGCAATGACTGCGGTGAAGGCATGCAACACTAATTTGGTGACAGCACAGCAAAACCGAAAAAAGTGGTGCAAGTGGAGAAATGCTAGCGTTAGTTTTGCAGCAAACATTACAGCCACAGTCACAGCTTTGTCACACTGTAAAGTTTTTATTGCCATCCTATCAGCAGCAACAGCAACAACAAGAGCAACATTACCAATAACACTACAAGCACTACCAAGAACACCACAACTACACATCACTGATGCACGGTCATCGAACACATCAAGGCATTGATACTGCCGCTTCCCTTCACTCCCTTTCTCACTTTGAAAGTACCAGTTTGAATGAGAGTGTGTGTTTATTTGCACTAGTAGTGTGAAGAGAGGGGGTGGAGAGAGGTGATGGCACTGTCGAGGAGGAAAAGACAAGCAAATTGACTTCAATCGATTGATTTGCTGCTTCTTCAAATGCAATAAATAGTCCAAATGTTGTAGTGCTCTCACACAGTCTTTTACAGGGGCGTCGTGCTGCGCCAAATTCCCGCTCGCATGCAACGGCGACTGGCTTAGCATTGGCGTTTCCTCTCTGGAACAGAAAGAAAGCAGATAAAGCTAGAAAGAGTTTAGTTGACTTTAGTGTGGAAAGTGATGCTCCACAGGGTTTTAAATGCTCTGTCTCAATTGAGACTGAGTGCACAAGGGTACACAAATAAACTGAACTGCCTTGTTTTGGCAGACTGGACAGTTGGGGGCCCTGTCCTCTCTTGTCCATTTGCTGTTCAGTCAAACGCTCGATTGAGCAGTTAAATTGCATTGGCTGATGCTGTTGTGTGGCTGTTGCTGCACATCTCTGCTGGGTTTTCCTTTATTTGAACTCATTGCCAAATGGGATTTAGTTGCTTCAATCGGTTTTGACTTTTAAATAGTCATTTATACAGTCATTTTTCTAATGCAATTTGACTGCATTTCCTTTTGTTATTACAGTTTTGGTTTAAATTTACAAAATCAAAAAAATAAAACTATCTGACATTCCAAACATTTTCAATCGATTTTTTTTTCAATTTTGTAAAACAAAAACAAAAAATTTCAATTTGAAAATTGACACTACTATCAAGCAAAATTTGTTGTAGATAAAGTTGAGCTTAATGATTTTAATGATGTTATGCTGAATTATTCATCCAGTTTGTTGGCCTTCTTTGCATTGCAGAAGATGATTTGTCTTTATTTAATTTTAATATTGTACTAGATATTTTCATATACTTTTAACAAAAACATAATTTTTTAAACTAAAATATAAAAAATAGATAAAATATACAATTAAGTTTTAACAAAACTTTATTAATTTAACTGTTTTTTTTGTTTGAAAATAAAGTCATTTTCCATGTAAACAATTTTGACACGTTTCACATTTGGTCCAGTCGTTCTATTCTTTTGCGTTTAGTTTTTTGTTAATTAATTTTCATTAGTTTGTTGTTATGTTTTTAAAAAGAATTTGTCAACAAAATCCTTAAATTTAAATAAAAACTATTTTTCTAAATAAAACAAAGTAATGACAAATTTTTAATATTTAATCAGTATATTTTGTGATTTTTTAGTGTTATTTTTTTCTGCAATAATAGTAAAAAACGTTTTTTACAATAATGTACTTTGAGTAATGCACTTGTGTACGCTATAATCAATTGAAACTTTAATGATAAAAAACTTAAAATTTGTTTACTTTATTTTTCAATTTGTTATCTTTTTAAAATTTTTTAATAGTATAAAGATATTAAATGCGTTTTAGTAAGATTACAAATAATATTAAAAAAGTAAACTTGACTAAAACATTAAAAATTGAAACTGATTAATATAGTATTTTTAAATATATGATTGACAACAATTTCAATAAACGTAAAAACGGTTTTTAATTAACAGCAATCATTATTTTTTCACTAAAATTTAGAGTTTTAATTAATGTCATTAAAATTGTTGGCTGATAATTAAATAAAAATCAATTAAAAACTTTAACTTACAATTTCATTTTAAACAAAAACAAAAATAAAATATACACAAATTTTTTAATGCACAGTTTTTTCACAAGTAGTAAATTCACAACCAGTTTAAGAAAACTGACAAAATTACCACAAAAAACAGTGTTTATGTAGACAAAAGTTGAAATGCAATCAACCCCAAATAATAACAAAATATGTGCAAAATGAATGTACTAAAATAATCAAACAAAATAAAAAGGTATCTTGTTGCACGGGCAAACTGCAGTTGAATCAAACAGTTGGTGTCGTTTTGAATCGGTAGTATTTGTTAGCACAAGCTCACCGCTGTCGTCACACTTCTCCCATCTCACAAAGTCTGCAACTGATGGTGCTGAGCTGTTGGAGCTCGGTTTTACTACTGCTCCGTTGGGTGACTGTGCTGCTGCTGCTGCTGCTAGTAGAAGTAGTCAAAAGATAGTAGAAACGGCGAAAAAAAGAGCATTTTCTATTCAGCTGAGAGATGTTATATAGAAGGGAATGAGGGGGAAATTGATTTGCAGGGGAACATGCTCTTGTGCAGTTGTTGTCTGCTGCAGAACTGCTGACTGAACTTCTGCCACCGTTTGAACAACCACTAGCAACACATTGGCTGCAGAAACGACAGCATCAGGTACCAGAAACTGGTGATAGCTCCAAGTTTTTTGGCGGTTGTTTTTTAAGTTTACAAAAAGTTGTAAGTAAAAACAATTGTTTAA
>JAALOO010002069.1_pt1 | contig 11893 bp, 11 predicted proteins | sample 7257641 | NCBI WGS metagenome assembly JAALOO01 (sample SAMN14085613, study PRJNA598686) | mite metagenome | biome: ENVO:01001000; feature: ENVO:01001002; material: ENVO:01001226; isolation source: single female mite from University of Michigan culture on fish food culture... ... | reverse complement strand
TCATCATCATCATCATCATCATCATCATCATCATCATCATCATCATCATCATCATCTTTATCATTTTTCAGCAATAATAATAAAAAACGGGAATTGTACTAAAAAGCCACAGCAAAGCTGCCAGCGAGTTTAGTGCCATTGCACTGGTAAGTGTTTTCGTTTTTATTGCACCTGCCAAAAAACTAAAATTGCAAGAAAAAAATGGTCAGCCATAAGGTGACTAATGGGATGACTTTGCATTGTCAGTAACAAATTATCAGTTATTTAATCAATCTAATCTCCTTAGGCTACAAACTTGTCATCGTTTTGGAGTGTGTCTGTCAACGTTGTCTGTTGACAAGTTTAGTGCTAGAACGTGCGACTTAAGTGCAGGGTTTCTCTTTTAGTTTTGCTATCGTAAATTGGTGTTTTCAGTTGCTAAAGTTGGTCATCGACTGCTTTTTTCCCATTGAGTTGTATTTTTGTCCGAGTTTTACTTTTTTTACACGCTTTCACTTTATATTTACCTTTCTTTATTGGCATTGTCACTTTCTGTGTTGACAGAAGAGGTGCAATGCGCAAAAGAAGCAAAAACGGTGAGAAAAGTTGGTGTTGTAGTAGTGGAAAAGAACTAAAAACACAAGTCAAAATTAGTGCTGGCAGTTTTATTTATTAATTTTTTTGACGATATTATAGATTAACTAAAAATCAATACATTGCACTTAAAAGCGTACATGTTTTTTCATGTTGCTGATGACTTTATTTTGAGGTTATGAACTAACACTGAGATTACAGCAGCTGCTGTTACACAACTGGCAAACAGTATATTATTTTGTTGATTACACTCAGTTAGTTTGATTAAAACATAGTGCACAGTTGAAGTGACAAATGCAAAATTTAACACAAAGCAACATTCTCACAAATGACATTTAGGACAATGTTAAATTCAAATAAATGATAGCAAAACAAAACTGATGAAATGACAACAAAAATTTGTATGCTTTTAGTATCCTCACTAGAGTGCAAACACTTTTATACTAATGGTAACAAAAATGAGACGATTTGTTTTACGTTTTTAATACGTTTAAAACTCAAATATAAAGCGTAAGATCATGCAGCTCATTGAGTGTAAAAGTAAGGTTTTTCCTAAATGTCAGTTGAAAAACTGAATGAAATGTTGGAAGTTGCAGTCAGTGAACACAGCAACAGTAGTAACAATACTGAAAACCGTTGACTAAACTGAACTCATATTTTTATTTGAACAAGTGCCTCTAACTACCACAAATTTATACAGTATTTATACGTTTTTTTGCATTTTGTTTAGTAGTCATCATCATAGTCAACTTTGTTAGCGTTGCTCGCTCTCAGCAACGTCGCATTCATGATGTAGCCAAAGTAGATGAGGACAAACTAAAGGAAAAAAAGTATTACGTTTTACATTTGAGTAATTTGCACCAGTAAATCTTCAAGTACCTTCAGCAGATTAATACTGTTCACCGTTCCATTGGCGCCAATGGAGAAGCCTTGCAGGGCGCCGACGCCATCGCCGCCGCCGCTGCCGCCGCCCCCGCCGGATCGCTCCGCGTCGACGTACTCCGCAAAGGCGAGCACCTTCAGCTTATGGCGCCCGTACACTGCGCTGGGCGTCACCGGAAGGGCCAGCTGGTGGGCGTTCAGGTGCCGAGATGGCGCTCTGATCGCCCGCGCTATGCGCACCATAGGAATCGTCGAGGTGGTGAGGATGACCGTCTGGAGGAGGGCGGTCACCATCAGGTTGACCCACAGCGCCTGCAGATTGCCCTGCAGCAGGTTGGACAGCAGGTAGACGTTGATTGGGCCGAAGAAGACGATAAAGGCGAGCATGCTTTTCGACACCTTGCGGCGGTTCAGCTCGGCCACCAGGAGGTTAGTTCGAAAGTGGGCCGCCAGGTGGCCGATGAGAAGGTCGACGAAGCGGGGGAGGAGGCGTCGATTAGCGACTGTTTGACTGAAGAAGGCTAAATTTCGTGAGTACTTCGAAGCGAGCAGGTCGCAGAGCAGCCAGACAGTCGCCTCCTCGAAGATGGCCAACTTGAGGAGGCTTCCATTGAGGAGCATCATACAGGCGCCGTCCACCTCGAGCAGGACGGTTTGCAGTGTTGACAAACGGAAAAGCTTTGAGATGCGGTAGTACTGCCGGACACGGGATAGTAAGGTTAAGCCTAGATTTAAAAAATGATTTTGGGTTTTTTAAATTTATCAAAAGAAGGGAAATAAGTTACTCACTGAAAAGCAAATAAAGAACCAGGAAAACTGAACTTTCAGCTCGTACAAAGGACTCTGTAAAGCTGCTGCTGTTTTTCGCCGACTTTTTAGCAGCTTTTGACTCTTTGACAAAACTTGTGGCGTATGTTGGTGAGCTAGAGCCGCTCAACTTCTTCTTTTCACAAGAAGAGGTATAAGAAGTCAGATCTGCACATTTCGCACTTTTCCTTTTCGCTAGTAAATTGCCCTGCAGCAGTCCAACCACGGTCCAGTTCAGTTGGTAGTAGTTGAGGTAGTGCGTGTACACGGTGAAGCCGGCGAAGGCGGCGAAGCACAGGTGGACGTACCCGTTTAGATTTCGCCGGAAGTTGACCATCGACATGAGCAGGTCCACCTGGTAGTAGACCTCCAGGAGCTGAGACTGCCTGCTGAACTGAAGGTAGGCGATGGTGAAGAAGCGGAGAATGGCCACTAGAGCGTAGGAGATGAGCAACGCCTGAAGGAGACTGAAATGGCCAACTTTGAAATTTGATTTCGATTTTTTGCCACTTTGATTGTAGCAGTTTTCACTGCTGTTGTTGTTGCTGCTGTTGTTTTTGCTACTGTAAATGTCCGACAACTTGGCAATTTCACCGTTGTACGGGCGAAAGTGAAAAGGGTTTCCACAAACAAGTCGCATTGTTCTTTCAGCAGATTTGAAGGTAGTAAAAGTTAATCTAACACTAGAATGCTGGCAAAAATTGGCATTAAATTAGTTAAAATATTTTAGTGGTTTAGCTTCAATAAAACGCTCAATTGCTTAAAGTGTATAGTGCTAATTTTCTCCGTAAATCTGCTTGCAAAATATGTTTGTTCGTTTTTTCCATTCGTTACCAAAGATTAATTACCCAAAAGTACGGCTGACTTTTTTTTATTAAAATCGGTTTTAATTACTAACAAGTTGTAATTAAGCCAGTCAAGCAAGTTTAGGTTTAATTTATTTAAAAAAATAAACAAAAAATGTGAAACTTTTTCTTTTTAACTTTGTCTCTGTAAAAGAAACCATATTTACGTTTTACAGTTCATTTGTACCGTTTTGAGAAAATAGTAGTTTTTTACTTATTTTTTTGTTTTGTACAGTGTGGTACAAAAAATCAATACAATTTTCTCATTTTTCCATTTTTGTTTTGTTTTTAATATTGAAATACTCATTTTTAAGCGACTGCAGTAAAAACTACAATAAGTCACTAATTAATTGTTTTAAAACAAAAACAAACTTAATGCTAACAGTTTGTAATAAATTAAAACTAATAAATGCAATTGTATGACCTAAATAAAAATATTTGCAACTAAAACTATTCCTATTTATCAATGTTTTAATTGGTGCACAGTAATTTTTAGTTTAATTTTAAAAAATACATTTAAAATTTATTTAGAACAGTTTTATTTTATTTAAATTGTTATCACAATTATTGATCTGACAAAACAAAAAAATTAATTTACAAAAAAACTAAAAACAATATTTTAAAATTTAACAATTACATAAGACTTAGAAGTCAAGTAACTAGCTCCTAAACTCTATTTTTATTGCTCAACAGCGAGGCGTTCATGATGTAGCCAAAGTAGAGAATGAGAAACTGGTGAAAAACAAAAAAAAATATTCAACAAAATTCATTTAATGAAACTCATTTAATTACCACATCTTTCACCCACCTTCAACAAATTAGAACTCCTAATAGAGGCCAACGATCCTAGGGAGAAGCCCTTTCCCGGACAGTCATCAGTGAGGTACTCGTAGAAGTTGGCAATCTTTCCTTTGAGTTTAAACTGCTCCACGCCGGTCACGCCCAGTTGGAGGGCGTTTAGGAGGCGGGCCGGACGGCGGACGGCGGCGTAGACGGCGCACATGGGCAGCGAGGCGGTGAAGAGGATGATCGTCTGGAGGACGGCGGTCATCTTGAAGTTAATGGAGATGGAGTCGGCCCGCTTGAAGATGACACTCTGCAGGAGGTAGATGTTCAGCGGGAGGAAGGTGACCATGTAGGCGAACATCACCTTGGCGATCTTGTGGCGGTTGAGGAAGGCGAGAAATTGCACCTGGCCGTAGTGACGGCTGAAGATGGCCAGCACCGAAGAGGAAACACTGCTTCGTTGCTGGAAGCCCATTTTTGAAGTGAAAAATGTGTTTGCCGAAAGGTGGGCAATCACCCGCTCCAGTCGGCCGTAGTTCACCTTGAACAGTTTCAGGTACTCGGCACAGAAGAGGCAGATGATGTACTCCTCGAAGAGGGCCACCTTCAGCAGAGCGAGATTGAGGATGATGCAGCAGGAGCCATCTACGAGGAGGAAGGCGGTCTTAAAAGGAGAGAAGTGTCTCGCCTTAGCAAAGAAGTAGAACTGCTTCTGACGAGAGTAGAGGATAAGGGCTAGAAAAAAAGAGATGATAATTAAAATTAATTAAAAAATTAAAACAAAATTTAAACTCTTTCACTGAACAGCAACTTACCAAAAAGGACCATCAGCAGTGAGTGAATCACCGCTTCAAACTTGAAAAATACTTGTACGGCACTCCACTTTTTTCGCTTTTCAGCGGTAATCGATTTTTGCTTTGTAAGTCGACTTTTGAAGGAGTTGTTGCTATTGCTATTACTACTTCCACCGCTGCTGCAAATAATCTTCGCCTTCTGCACCGTGGCCCAAATGGCGCCCACCAGCGCCTGATTGAGGCAGAAGTAGTTGAGGTAGTAGATGTAGACGATGAAGGAGACGAAGGCCGCCGTGCAGAAGGTAATGTACTGGTCGTAGTTCCTCTTCGCATCAAAGGCGGCCATCAGCACGTCCACCGAGTACATCCGGTCTTCGGCCCCCTTTGCCAGCAGGAGGCTCAGCAGGAGAAAACGGAGCGTCGCCACCATCGAGTAGGCGTTCAGGGCAATTTGAAGATAACTGAGGCGGAAGATGCTGCTCAGGCACCGGTTGGCGCCCGACTGGTAGATGCGGTGCTGCTTGGCAATCTCACTGCTGAACAGGCGGCAGTTGATGCGGATGGTGAAGTTCCGGGTGAGCTTCTCCAGGAGGTTCTTGGCGAGCATGTTTAATGTTGGGGTGTGTTTAAATTTATTAAAAAAATTAATTTATAAGTTTAAAATTAATTTAATAAAAAAATTAAAGTAGATTTTAAAACACTTTGTGTATCACATTGGTTTTAAAATAATTTAATTTTTAGCATTTATCTAAGTTCATTAAAAAGTTTTTTTTGAATAGTTCATTCACAAATTAAAATTGGTCGGCCTTTGCCGATAACTTTTAATTACAGCATTTCTCCTGGTTCAAACTTAAGTTACTTAATCTACAATCAATTTAAATGAAAGCAAAGCATACTTTAGGTTTCAGTAAATAAAACATTTAATTTTTATTGTTTGATAATGTTCTCTGTAATAAGAAGGTATGTTTTTAAGTTAACTATGGTAAAATTAAAAAACTTTAAAAAATGTAAAACATTTCAATTTAAAAAACTGCACAAAAATGATCAAATATTTAGGTAAAATTGATTTGTGATTTGCTAATGAAAAAACGTCAATGTTTCTTGTTTTAAAATTTAACGATTATAATGAACTTAACAAAACAGTACTGTTTTGTTCTTTAATGTAAATGTAAACAGTGTTTTAATTGTTTTTTGAAATTGTTATTGAATTTAAAAAATTAAAGACGTTTCAAGGCCAAATATTGCAAAAATTTTATAAAACTGATATCAAAATTAAAAAAAAATAAATTAAAAATGTAATGGCAATTTTAAAACAAAATGGCACTACAAATATTTAATTTTAACCAATAAAAAAAGGAAATCCGGAATGCATAGCATTTTTTGTAATTGTTAAAAATAATTAATTTTTGTTGTTTTTTATTTCATTTAATAATTACAACTAAATTTTATTTTATTATTACAAACAAACATGTCTTTTACTTCTTTAAGTTATCTTGATGAGCAATTATCTCAATTTAAAAATCTTGAAATTGGTTCTCAAAAAACGTACAATCACTATGAACCTGACAAACCAAATAATAAGTTTTCAAAAACTGAAATAGTATCATCATCAAACTTCTGGAATTCAAGTATTAGAGATATTGAAAACAATCATGACAGTAAAATATATCAAGAAGTTGATGATGAACTAAATTATGAGGAAAACAATCCTTCAACTCCAACTAGTCTTTATGATTACATGAACTTTGAAGAAAACACTCCATCTGACCAAACTTCATCTTATTATCATTATCCCGTTTTTAAACTTAAATGTTTACATTTAGACGACAATAGCAGCATTTCAGAAAAATCTTATTTGTCTCTTTATGATGGTACTTATTTATTTTCATTTTTAAACAATATTTAATATTAGTTTTTATTCAAAGTCAATTTATTAAAAACAACAGATTTTCAAGTGGTCAAAGGTAAAAATTACATTCATTAAAAAGCTATTTCGTATATTTTTACTTTTTTTAGACCAATTTCTCAGCATGTCACTGTTTGAAAAACGGCAGTTCTACAAATGCGGCTATAAATTCGTAACACTTGAGGAGATTCCCACTTGGTCATCAAACAGCAGTACTACTACTACTTCGTCAATTCAAACAAAAAAACTTTCTCTAAATTCAAATTTTAAAAAATCAGTAAATGAAAAAATTTCCCTATACACTGGCAACATAGTAGCGCTGGAAATTGACGCCATCGTAAACACAACTAGCACAGCACTTGGAAATGGGCGAAACGGAGGTAAAAGCAAAAACACACTGTTTTTACATATCTTTGTAACAGTTTTTTTCATTACTAAAACTACTGAATTTACTTTTACAAACAAGTGGACGGTTGCATACACTTTGCTGCCGGAAAAAAGTACCTTGAAGCTGAATGTCAGCAGCTAGGTAGCTGTGAGCGGGGCAACTGCAAGGTGACCGGCGGATATCGGCTGCCGGCTAAATGTAACACCATTTTTAAAGCTGAATACACTTTTTTTCGCTCCTTATCGTTTGATCATCTACATCTACATTTACCCCGTCGTCTAGACATCATTCACTCTGTGGGACCGATTGGCGAGAATGCCGACCTTCTTTCCGCCTGCTACACCAACGCTCTGGACACACTGAAAGAGCGCGGACTACGATCGATTGCATTTCCCACCATTTCCACCGGCACGTACGGCTACCCAAAGGAGAAGGCTGTCCTGGTGGTGCTGAAGGCGGTTAAACGGTGGCTGAAAATCACAGACAATTTGGCCAGCATTGATCGCATCATCTTTGTGCGGTTCAACTATCAGGACATTGTTCTTTACAATCAGTACATGCATAAATTTTTTCCGTTGTAATAATGTAGTGTATACTTATATTTTTATTTTTAATTGTCAGAACTAACATTCTGTTTTTATATTTAATTTAATGCAACTAATCAGTTTCAATGTTAGTTTTAAAAAAGATGATTTCATAGTTGAATAGTGCAACAGTTTAATTTAGAATTAAGACAATCAAAAAAGGAAATCCGGAGTGTAAAGCGACATTTGTTGGTAGAAAAAATACCCAACATTTTTTATTTTTTATTTTTTATTTACTTCTAAATTTTAACTAAATTTTGTATTTTAAGCAGCCATGTCTTCTACTTCTTTAAATTATCTTGATAAACAAAAATTAAAACTTAAAAATTTTGAAATCAACACACACAAAACTTATAATCACTATGAGCTTGACAAACCTACTAACAAGTCATCAGAAAGTTTAGAGCTAGTAACATCATCAAACAGTCTAAATATAAATAATAAAGATTTTGAAAAAGATGATGACAATGAAATATACCAGAAAATTGATATTGAACATGTTTGGGAAGAAACCGCCCCTTCAACGCCAACAAGTCTTTATGATTACATAAACTTTGAAGATTACACACCATCAGACAAAACTTCATCTTACTATCATTATCCCGTTTTCAAGCTTAAATGCCTCCATTTAGATGACATAAGCAGCATTTTAAATAAATCCTATTTGTCTCTGTACGATGGTACTTATTGCAAATATTAAAACAACAACAATTTTAATTTGATTTTTTGTTTTCAGTTAATTTTCTAAAAACAACTGATTTTCAAGTTGTTAAAGGTAAAAAGCATTACAGTTTTAGTAAAAAACAATTTAAAATTTTTTTACTTTTTTTCCAGACCAATTTCTCACCATGTCACTGTTTGAAAGACGGCAGTTCTACAAATGTGGCTACAACTTTGTGACACTTGAGGAGATTCCCACTTGGTCATCAGGCAGCAGTATCACTACCACTACTGCTACAACTCAAACAAAACCCAAACTTCATTTAAATTCTAAATCAATGAACGACAAAATTTCTCTTTACACTGGCAATATAATAGGCCTGGAGATTGATGCCATTGTCAACTCCACAAACAATGCCCTCAGGAACGGCAGAAACGGAGGTAAATAAGCTCTGTAATGTACAAATTTTTACACCACATTTTCATATTATTTCACAACGAAATTTTCTCAATACACAGTAGACGGTTGCATACACTTTGCTGCCGGCGAGCGGTACCTCAAGGCGGAATGTAAAGCATTAGGCGGCTGTGAACGGGGCAACTGCAAGGTGACCGGCGGATATCGGCTGCCGGCTAAATGTAACACCATTTTTAAAGCTGTATACACTTTTTTTCGATCCTTATCGTTTGATCATCTGCATCTTCTTTTACCCCACCGTCTAGACATCATTCACTGTGTGGGTCCAATTGGCGAGAATGCCACCCTTCTTTCCGCTTGCTACACCAACGCTTTGGACACATTGAAAAATCACGGACTGCGATCAATTGCATTTCCGGCCATCTCCACCGGCACGTACGGCTACCCAAAGGAGAAGGCCGCCCCGGTGGTGCTGAAGGCGATTAGGCGGTGGCTGAAGAAGCCCGACAACCTGGCCAGCATTGACCGCATCATCTTGGTGCTCTTCCTCGATGTGGACACCTCGCTGTATACGCAGTACCTGCCAAAGTACTTTCCGCGCTAAAAAGTGTAGTTGTCGATTTGCGTTTCTATTTACTGTCAAATTAAACAAACATAAAATAAATGCACTTTAAGTGTTTTTCGTTTAGAGAAAAAAGACACTGTAACTGAACGGTAAGAAAACCAAACGAAAAATAGAGTTGTAGTTCAGGCTGACGATGCTGAAAAGGTGCACACCTAGGCTGTACAGTAGCAGTCAAAAGCACTTTAAAATCGTTATCATTCTAATTTTTAAAAATGTAAACAAGTTCCAGTACGATTCGGTTGCTCTTTTCCCCTTCTTTCGCACAGATGGCAGCAACAGTCTGCAAAATGGAAATCCCTGCGTGTGGGGCACTGGTGGCCACGGCAGGGCAGCGCTCACCTGTCCGACGGCGTTCACCTACAGCGTGACCAACACAGTGGCCTGCTTCTGCTCAGTCCACCACTGCCCCCGCCCCCTGTGCCAGTCACTTCACAGCAGCAGCAGCAGCAGCAGCAGCAGCAGCAGCACAACAACAGAAGCAGAAGACAGACAGAAAGCGTGAGACAAGCAAGCAAGCAAGCAAACGCACGCTGGTGATCACGTTTTTTCTTTTCAGAATCCAGCTCAAGCTCGGCAGCCCGCCAGACCAGAGAAAAGCGAGACGAAGACAACGGACCACACTTTGCCATCTTTGCCAGTTTACTAGTGAGTTTAGTAGTGTGTGTGTCCTCACTGAGGAGAACTTTCAAGCACGAAAAGGAAAGAGTGGCAGATCTTTGCCGCAGATCACAGGTATGTTGTTGTTGTTATTCTCCCGTGTGGTTGCTTTTTATAATCTTAAAACTGTTTCTAATACTTTACCACCTAGTTCCTCCCTCTTTCTGAAGTCCATCACACGATTCCTCATCACCAAAGAAGTGATCACTCGCTACACACAGCATCCAAGTGATCACCCAGTGTAACCTGCACAACTACAACAAAGACAAACATCATCTTCTTCACCACTACTAGCACAGCCAACGCCAAACCAAACAGAATGCCGCCTCGACGACGGAAAAGAGCGGCCACTAGGGCAAGTCAGACACGAGCAGCAGCAGCAGCAGCAGCAGCCCTAGAAGTGCCCGTCAACCCCTTCGCAAACATGGCCACCGATCCGACCGTGCCCCGACTCTTCGGCAGCGCCCTCGTGCATACTGAGCGTAAGTTTCGTTTCTTTTCTCGTTTCAGCTCAATGATGTCAATTTAAAACAAAAAGCAAAAACACAAAGCCTACAAGTTCAATTCAATAGGCATAAGCACTCAACCTCTAAACAAAGCAAAACAAAACAAACACCTAACAAAACAAAACCTCTTTGTTGACTTTTTGCTCACTTTTTATTTTATTTTCCCCCTGCAGTGCCGAAGTTCATGCGAACCGCCAACCCTCGGAACATCCTCATCAAGGCGTCCTTCCTCCACCGGGGGCACCTGTACTGCTTCTACTTCGACTGCGCCCACACCACACTTCTCCTCGGCCGCCTGTGCACCTTCAGCCAGACCTGGGAGCCGGTGCCCTCCTTCGCCCTGAAGCTGAAGGCCGTCCACGAGACGGCCGCCTGCCACGCCGTGCCCCTGCCCTGGACGGTCCGCGAGGGGGGCGGCGGCGGCGACGCTCAGCTGTCGGTGCTGCTGCTGGTGAAGGACGCCGCCTACCTGCTAGTGGTCCGCCCCTGGCGGGCGGCCGACGAGGCGCAGGCGCAGGCGCATGCCACAATGCTGGGCCGCGACCCGGTGGAGGTGCAGGTGGCGGGCGACGGCGAGCCGCTCAGCCTCGCCTCGATGATCAGCCGGCCGGAGGATTGGGCGCCACAGGAGGACGAACTGGACACGCCCCTGGTCGACTGGCTGGCGGTGGCCGTGGAGCCGGCCACGCGCTCTCTCTACCTCCAGGTGGACATTCGCGTGGACAACTCCGGGGCCCGGCGGCAGATGGTGGTGGTGGAGCAGGAGGGGGAGCAGGAAGGCGAGTGGGAGCAGCAGCAGCAGCAGCAGGAGGAGGAGGAGGAGCAGGAGGGGGAGCAGCAGGGCGAGGGGCAGCAGCAGCAACAGCAGCGCGAGGAGGAGGAGGAGGAGCAGCAGCACGAGGAGGAGGAGGAGGAGGGGGAGCCGTGGGAGTGGCAGTGGCAGCAGCTGCTGGATGAAGTTGGAGTGGAGCAGGGGCAGGGGCAGGGGCAGGGGCAGGGGCAGGGGCAGGGGCAAGGGCAGGGAGTGGGAAAGCCCGACGTGGCCATCTTCCGCCTGGACATGGGCGTCACCGGAGCGATTGCCGCTGCCGCCGCCCCCGCCGCCGCCCACCGCTTTACCCGCCTCGATCCGAAGGAGGAAACTTTGGGCGTGACCCCGGAGGGGCGACGGGTGCTGGGGCCAGAACTCGATGCGGAGTTGGGCCACTTTTTGGCCGTCCACCAGCGGCGCCTGTACATCTTCCAGCTGGGCAGCCGCCAGGTGGCCCATCCGGACAACTTCTTCAGCCCCCAGACGATGAGCTTCCTCAGTGAGGTGGTAAGTAGCCCTGATGGAGAGAAAAAAACAGAAAATTACGTTTTGTCAAACTTTATCTAACTTTTGTTCTCTCTCTCTCCCTCTCCCTCCCTCTCTCTCTCCCTCCCTCCCTCTCTCTCTCTCTCTCTCTCTCTCTCTCTCTCT
>JAALOO010001192.1_pt2 | contig 11893 bp, 14 predicted proteins | sample 7257641 | NCBI WGS metagenome assembly JAALOO01 (sample SAMN14085613, study PRJNA598686) | mite metagenome | biome: ENVO:01001000; feature: ENVO:01001002; material: ENVO:01001226; isolation source: single female mite from University of Michigan culture on fish food culture... ... | reverse complement strand
GATGAAGAGACAGAAGTGATGCGCACAGGCAAGTTAAATCTCCAGCAATGGTTTCTGCAGACTGATCCTTATCGAGAGAAACAAATGCAGTGCCGTTGCTGTCGAACTGTATCACCTGCATTTACTACTGCCGTTACAGCTGCTGCCCACTCGGAAGCAAAGATGACAACTGCTTCATATATAAAGCGCATCACCGATACATCATTAGAGTTACTTCATTTCCGATCATCACAGAGGAGAACGTCTGATTTGAAAAAACCATGTACACAAAGGTAATAATCGTATTAATAGTTTAGCCTGCTAAAAAATTGCATCTTTTGTTACAGACTTCATTGATCACCTTTCTGGTGGCTGGTTGTGCTGCCTTAGCGCAGGCCAACTACGGGGGCGGAGGATATGGAGGAGTTCCTGTTCTAGCTCTTGGTGGTGGTGGTGGTGGCTGCGGTGGAGGCTGTGGCGGCGGCGGTGCCCTAGTCGCCGGTGCGCCCCTTTTGCTGGCAGGCGGCGGCGGTGGTCTGGTGGCCTCCAGTGCCGCCGGTCCGCTGGCAGTGGTCAGCAGACACCGCATCAACTATGTTCCCACTGCCAGCGCCCCTGGCTTTGCTCGGGCGCAGAAGATCTTTGTGGACGCGCCGATGAGCCCAGTTCAGCTGGTGGTGAGGAGTTTCTCTGCGCCAGTGCACCTGCTGCACAAGCACATTCCATCGCGAGGCACCTACCGCGCTACGGCCAGTGTCGATGGACCCAGTGTTCATCGACATACAGTGACCAAACCAGTCATTCAGGAACTTGTCGAGGTAAGGCAAAAAGAATGGTTTGCCCATTTCCAAGCATACTAAAAACCCTCTTTATCATTATTTCAGCTAATCACTCCTCGCCGAGTGATCAGGCAACAGGTGCAGCCAGTTCAGGAAGATGTCCAGGTGAATGTCGCCCGAAACGTGGCAGGTGGTGGCGCCGTTCTTGCTGGCGGTGCTGGCGGTGCTGGTGGCCTGGTCGGCGGACTGAGCGCCGGTGGTCTTGTTGGTGGAGGTGGTGGAGCTGTTTTGGGCGGTGAAGGTCTGGTCGCTCTGGACGGTGGTGCAGGTCTGGGCGATGGTGGCTACGGCAGCGGTGGTGGACTTGTTGCACTTGGCGGAGAAGAAATTGATGCTGGTGGACTTTCTGGTGGTGTTGTCCTTGGTGGTGGTGGTGGTGGTAAATCCTCTATTGGTTACAACGGAGTTCCCGCAGACTACAAATAAAGTATTCCCTCATTAATCGCATGCTCATTTTTTTGAAACACATTTTGTGTTCATTTTTCCTGTATAGTTTCAATAAAAACCTTTTAAACTTGATATATTTTTTTTGTTTTTCAATAGAAAAAATTGTGCTAAGTCGTCTTAAAAACACGTGCACCGAGATGCAATTAGTCGAGTGAAAGTGCTTAATCGATTTTTTGCAGCAAAAATTTAATGCATTTTCAATGACTCTATGTTGTCATTTTACTAGCTAAAAGTGTAATAAAAGTACAAGCACGAGGAAACCACTTCTAAAAAGTGTAATTCTATTTGTATCATTGATTGAAATAATTTTGCTAATTAATGAGTGACTTCTAAAAAGTCGAGCATGTTCCGGGTAAAAGTTGAGCATATAGTTGTGGAGAAACTTGTATCCCCAAAAAGAAAGAGAAAGAGAAGAAAAAAGTGATCATCACCTTTGATACAGTTTTTTGCAGTCTTTCACGGAGCATCCAAAGAGTGGACAAACGAGAAATGGTCAGCGCGGGTGTGCAGATGTGCACAGATAATCAGTGAAGTAAAAACAGCTCAAAGATGAGTTCAAGATGTTGCCGACGATGCTCGTTTAGTTTTTTTCAAATAGAGGTGATATCTTTATGAGTAAATGCTGTTGCTGCTGCTGCTGCTGCTGGGGCAAGTGCGAGGTGGACAGTTGCGACTAATCACTGAGCGACATCGACGTGAGAAGATTTGCCCAGTTGAGGCTGATTAACAGTGATGATAAACAAAAAAGAGTGAGTGTGATCATCATCATCCTCATCATCATCATCATCCGGAGAGGAAGAAGCTTTGCACTGGTGAAAGTTGGCCCGTATATAAAGTGGCGCTGGTGCTCGATGACATCAGTCATCAGTGACCATCAGTCGGTGTGTGTTAGTGTGTGTTAAAACGTTTTTTCAATGAAATTGTAACAAGAATGTACAAGGTAAAGTAGTGAAACAAAAAAAGTGGTCAATTGATGATTTGGCCGCCACCAGTCCAATGCTAAATCAGCCTTTTGTTGTCCTTTTTTTGCTGCAGCTCTCCTTTGTGGTCCTTCTCTTTGCCGCCTCTACGCATGCGTACTATGGCGGCGGCGGTGGCGGAAGAAGTGCACAGCTCATTGATGTCCGCCAGTTGGCTGATGACATGTCACTGGCGTATGGACAAGGCGGAGGTGGTGGCGGTGGTGGAGTACTTCTAAGTGGCGGTGGAGCTGGTCTCTCCGGTTCAGCAGGTGGAGCTTTGCTTCTCGGCGGAGGTGGTGGCGATGACGGTGCCGGAGCCATCCTCAGCTCTGGTGGCGGATTCTCATCTGGAGCAGGATTTTCTTCCCTTGGAAGTCTTGGCGGTGGCGGTGGTGGTTTTTCTGGCGGCATCGGCAACATTGCCATTCAACGCGCCCCACAACGCGTCGACGTTCTGCCTGTGCAGTCGAATGAGGTCCCCGCTGAGCCCACCAACCTTGTCGTTGATTCGCACTCCTCTCCAATCAACCTAATAGTGCGCTCCCTCTCTCAGGGTGTCAACCTTGACGTGCAGCACATTCCCTCAAGGGGCACCTTTAGACAAACTGAATCAGAAGATGAGCCTAGTGTATGTGCTTTTAAATGCTAAAAACTGCATGATCGACTAATTTTTCATTCTTTTCTCAATACAGCGTCACATACATACAATTCGCAAACCAGGCAAGTAGTTTTAGCTTGAAAAAAAGTTTAAAACTAATAATGATTATTCTTAATTTCAGTGATTCAAGAGGTAGACTGAATTTTAAAACAGTGTGTAAAATGATAAATTTAATTAAATTTTAAACTTTTAAAATAGATTCATGAAATAATCACTCCCATCAGGAGAGTAAGTATTCAAGTAATAACCAATTAAACTTTTTAGCTAACTGCATTTTTTACCTCAGGTTGTGCAAAGAGTTCTTCCCGTTCAGGTACGCATTTCAAGGGCTGTTTTTAATAAACCAGACACAATTTTGACTCACCAACCAAAACTCTTTGTAGGAGGACATTGAAACAACGGTGCCCCGAGCAGTGAAGGCCGTCCCCGTGGTGGCTCCAGTGGCTCCGGCACTGGTTGCTGCTCCTGCCCCACTGGCTGCCCCACTTCTGCCCGCCCCTGTGCCCCTTCTGGGCGGATTTGTTCCCATCAGACCTCGAGGTGGATGCTCCGGACGAGGAGGCGGCTGTGGCGGTCGCAAGTTTGCCGGCACTATCGCCTACGGTCGTGGTCTCGGTGGCGGTGCTGCCTACTGATCCTACTCTATACCCAGTGAGGTCACCCCCAGTGGTCAACGTACATTTGATCTTCTTCATCCTCTTCCTCTTTTCCCTCAGTGGCCAGTCACTTTCGGTCATGGGCAGTTTGCTGTGTAAACTGTTACACTTTTTTCTTAAATATTCAGTTAAAATAAAGCCAATCTTTTTGTTCACCAACTTTTACAGAATGTGTCATCTTTTTATCAGTTAAACCAGTAAAGTATAGCAGTTGTTATCTATTTTATTGCAAGTTTTTATTACCTTATAAGTATACAAGCATAGTCTGTTAATAGTAACATGTGACAAAAAACCAAAATTTGTTAAAAAGTGCTCTGTGTACTTCCCATATGCAAACTTTGTTGTCCGGAACTAATAATAAAACTTTGATTAAAAGGTCAAAAGAAATTAAAGGTCAGAAGAAAAGCTGTTCAATGTTCAACTTGCCTAAAGTGGTGATAAACAACCAGAGAGAGGTATATAAACAGGTGCAACAATTTGAAAGAAATATTCTGCCTCAACTGTTGTCTTCCACAACCGATGAAGTCTTTTCACAATGTCTGGGCGAAAGTTGCCACAAAATCTACCGTTGCACTTTTGGCCTGGAAATTACTTATTTTTGCCCTGATTTTTGCAAATCTATGGGTATTTGTTGGCGTGGAGGCGCTGCCTCCAAATGGCACCGGTTTTCATCTCCTGGTGATGTTTGCCGCAGCCTATGTCCTTGGAAATCTGACTGAAGCCTGTAAGCTTACTGCTCTCTTTGGCATGCTGATTTCTGGTTAGATATTTTGTGTTTTGCAAAAAACAAGTTTTAAATTGCTTTTTACAGGTTTTATTTATGGAAACTCGATAAATATTAGCTTAGAGAAGAAGCTCACATCTGCCTTTCGACAACTTGCCCTCTTGACGATTCTCCTACGAGCAGGACTCCATCTCGATCCAGTTCTAATTCGAAAGCTTTCTTTTGCAACTTTTCGATTGGCATTTGGCCCGCTACTGGTAGAGATCTTCATGATTGCCTTGTCAAGTTACTACCTCTTTGAGCTACCACTAGTATGGGCAATTATGCTGGGATTTGTGACGGCAGCAGTTTCTGCTGCTATCATTGTGCCCGAAATGATCAAGCTTCAAGAAGCTGGCAAAGGAGTCGACAAAGGAAAGTAAATGCATTTTATGTCCAATGAGTTGATTATTTTGAAATAAGAAAAGAGATTCCACTTTTGCAAAAAAGGCTCATTGCTTTCATCAAACAAATAATTAAATGTTTGTTTTTAGGAATTCCATCGCTTTTAATTGCTGCTGGGTCTATAGGTATGATTTAATTCAAATACAAAAAACATTGTAACATATTCACTCTACTTCAGATGATGTGCTCGCACTTTCAGGATTCAGTGTGCTGATCGGGCTCGCCTTTAGCGATTCAACCAAAACTGAAAATGGCTCAACTGGTCAGTTGATTTGGTCTTTTGCAAAGGGGCCCGTTGAAGCTGTATCCGGTGTTGCATTAGGTGTCGTTTTCGGTGTCATATTCTGGCATATACCTCACACAGCGCCTAAAGAAGACAAACAAGTTAGCACTGCCACTGACAAATACAACCTCCATCGCCTTGTCCTTTTCATAGCAGTGGGCATTTTTATGCTCTTTGGAAGCGAACACCTCAACATGAGTGGTGCCGGGCCACTGGCCTGTTTGGTGTTGTCTTTTGTGGCCGCTCTGCGATGGCGCCCAGCTGGCCTAGTCGACTACCAGGAGGAGAACCTGAAAATGTCGTGGCAAGTGCTAGAGCCAATGCTCTACGCTCTTATCGGCTCTGATGTTCGTTTGCGTGACCTGCAACCGGAAATGCTACTCTACGGTATTGTTTGCTTACTATCGGCGATGCTGTTGCGAACAATCGCTTCCTTTGGTTTTACCTTCAACATAGGCTGCAGTTTTAAAGAGAAACTGTTCATCGCTATAGCGTGGCTACCCAAAGCTACCGTTCAGGTGCGTCACATTTTGTCTGTTTTTATGTTTTTACTATTTATTAAACTCATTTCAGGCGGCTATTGGCCCAGTTCCCCTTGACCATGCCAAAAATGAAACGGACATTCACCGTGGTAAAATAGTCCTCACTGTCGCCGTTCTCAGCATTGTTTGTACAGCCCCAATTGGCGCACTAGCAATTCAGTTCTTTTCAAAGATTCTTCTAAAAGATGAAAAGAAGAAAAAAGAAGAAGTAGAAACTGCAGTGTCAAGTAACATTGAGATGGCGGAAATAACTGATGAAGGCTAATTACCGTCAAAATCTGCTCAAAATTTTTATTTTTGATATCCAACAAAAACTATTACTTTACTTTTACAATAAAAAACTGCTTAACTAATTAGAGTCAGTATAAAATATTGAGTCACCAAAGTGAAGAAAGGTATTTATAATTTGAAAACAGCATTTTTTGGAGTAAATGACACTGTACTACATGTGCAACTCATCGGCAAAGTGTTGATGTCCGCAGTGTTGTGAGACAAGACGGCAAAGATGCAGCTGTGTCGGCAGGTTGGTTTCATTCAGCAGATGAGCATGCATTGGGAGTAGCGTGATAGTAGTGTACAGTGAAAGTAGCTACAAACAGGGAAGCAAGATCCAGGGGATGATAGTGCACTGAGCAGAAGATGAGGAGAAGATGGAAAACGCCGGCCTGATGGCGGTGGATATCCTCAGTGTCGATGCTCGCCATGCATCGCCCCGAGCATCAGTCTATCTATCTGCTTTCTCTCTCTCTTTCTCTTCAGCAGATCTGTGTTCATTTAGTGGCGGCAGGCTGCTTCACTTTTTCTCTTCATCAACAGTGATCTCTTTCCATCGCAATGAGGCTGATTCCAATTGACAACTATGCTTGCTGCGCTGCCAAACGTGGAAGAGCAGTCAAATTGGTGCACATCTTATAAAAAGGCACTGATAGCCCTGGCGGTAGTCCATCATTTGGTCCTCAGCAGTGTGCAAACTCTACACAACAACATGTTTAAGGTGCAGTATTGCCCTCTGTTCCTCAACAATTGACGCTAACCACCTTAAATTACCTCCATCACCCTTCTAGGTCTGCTTCATTGCGACCCTGCTCGCCTCCTCTGCCTACGCCTACGGCGGCTATGGCGGTGGACTGGTTGTTGGAAGTCTCTCAAGTGGAGCTCTTTTAGGAGGTGGCGGTGGTGGTGGTGGTTACCTCACAACTGATGGTGGTGATGGTGGAGGTGGTCTTCTAAGCCTTGGAGGAGGAGGAGGAGGAGGCGACGGTGGCTTCCTCACCAGCACCAGCTTCAGCGGCGGAAGAGCCGGCCTGGGCGCCCTGCCCATAGTGCGCACCCAAAAGGTGGACTTTATCCGCGTGCCGCAGCAGGCGCAGGCAGTGGCCGTGGAGCCTGCCCAGCTGCTTGTCGACTCGCAGATGAACCCAATCAGTCTGGTGTACCGCTCCCACGGTGCTCCCATCAACATCGTCCAGAAGCACATTCCCTCGAGAGGCACCTTCCGCCAGAGCCAGTCAGAGGAGGAACCTTCGCGTCATCTGCATGTGATCAAAAAGCCAGGTAGACATTTAATAGCAATGATGTTAAAACCTTAATATTAACAAGGATTTTTTAATTTCAGTGATTCAAGAGGTAGACTGAACTTCTAAATCATGCGCAAACGACAACTAACTTAATTTACTTTTTTTCAATTTTAGATTCATGAAATTATCACTCCATTTCGAAAGGTCAGCTCACATATTTTAAACTAATAACCAGCCTGACAATTTATCTAACTGCCTTTGTTACTGCCTGTAGATTACGCAAGAAGTGAGACCCGTGATGGTACATTTTAAAATGGCATCATTTCTCAGCGCGATTCAAATTAATTTGTTTTTTGTTTGTGAGCACAGGAGGAAATCAACACCGTGGTTGCTAAGGCCAGTCCCGCAGTGGCCGCCGTTCCTGTCGCCGCTCCAGTGCTGCTCAGCGGAGGAGGAGGAGGTGGTGGTATTGGTGGATTTGGAGGCAGTGGTGGAGGAGGCTTCGGTGGCAGTGGATACTCTGCCCGACTCAGCGGTGGCGGTGGAGGTCGAATTGTCTCCGGCCCATCACTGGGAACGTCAGCCGGCGAGTACGGCTCTCTGGCCCTGAATAATGGCTACTAGTTTTACCATGTCAAGTTAATCTCATCACAGTCATGTTCTACTCAATGTGACCTGCACTCATATTCATTCTCTCTTTTTTGTACATTCAAAATGATCACTATTTTCTGATAATATTATTTATCATTTTCCCATTTATTAAAGATGATTTTATTGCGTTGGTTAACTTCTGCTGTTTCCAAAGAAACGTTGAGGATGTACTCCGTAGTAACTTACAGTTTACAGAAAAAAGTTGAGTGCAAAATAAAATCTTGTTGTTGTCAAACACTTTTATTTCTCAGTAAAAATGTTTTTTCATTTGATTTATAAGTCATTAGCTCATTCTCTTGGAATTGCTAAAAAATACAATAAAGATTTAGATCATTAAAGCAAAGCTGTTTTGCAAAACAAATTCACAAATTTAACTGAATAAAATGAACTACAAAACAGAAACTAAAAATAAAAAATCTTACCAAATATTTGAAAACTGTTTTAAAATCAAAACTTTTAATTTTGTTAAAAAAATGAGTATAACATTTACGACATTGTTTTCAAAAAACAATTAACTTGCTCTTCACAATTTTTTTAATATCGATGAATTTTTTATTAGCAGCATAAAAGAAAAACTAATTGCTACTTTAATGTTTTTGCCCTGCATTGACAAATTCTCAGAAAGCAGTGCTTCAAGCGCACACTTTTCACTGGCTGAACTAATCAATAAGTTGTTAATTTGATTTCAACAGAAAATGTCTTTTGTGCCTAAATCAGCACTTAATGAGAGAACATTTCTTTTTCTTTCTTTTTCGATTGTACTTTTATTTCCCGGCAGTCATGTGAAATCGATGCCACAGTATTTTGGAGACATTTCCCTCGGCGAGTACTTGATTCGATATTTCAGCAATTCGAAAACGTCGAATCACTTGTTTCTCATTGACTACACATCACCGGCAAACCGACAAACTACAATCAACGAGTTTTTACATCAGCATCACATTCATTACACTCACCTTGCATCCTTTTCAAACTTGAGCGTTTTCGAGGCACTTTTTGCCGATAAGCTAAACATCCAAAGTATTTACGTGATTGTTGACTGTCGGTCGAGCCAAACTCTGAGTAAAGTACAGCTTACCATCGCCTTTACCCGCCTTTCCGCCTTTTACCAGCGATGCAACAAATGTCACCCTTTGATCGTTTTGCTCTCAAACACCTCCACTTCAGTCATCGAATCGGCTGTGAGGAATCTTCCAGAAAGTTTTCAATTGGTGATACTGATAAATGGAAGCACCGTGATACACGTCAATGCAGTAGTGAAAGGCTGCACTAGGAGCAGCGGAGTACTAGAACCGAAAACAGAAGCCGACTGGCAACAGCTGAAGATGGATGTGAAAAGATGTGATCTGAACGGCACACTGCTCAATGTATCCGTCAATCACGTACGGTATTTTTCAGTGCAATGTTCGGAACTTTTAAAAAAGACTCATTAACCATTTCCCTAGTGGCCACCATTTTGTGACCTTCAAAGGCACGCAAATGGCTCAGTGTCGCTGCGTTTCTCACTGGAAGGTGAGTTGCTGAAAGAGTTGCAGAGGAAGATCAACTTTCGCGCCCACTTGGTGGATAGTCACAATGTGTGGGGCATTCAGGTGAATGGCTCCTGGAATGGCGCCATCGGCAGCGTCGTAAATGGGGTATGAGTGAATGAGTGAATGAATGAGCTGGCCTTGAAACCGAGGGCACACAACTAAATGATAGTTTTTTTTCATTTTCGTCCCTCAATGACGCACAGCACTCTTCATTCGCACTTTGCGGCATTACCCGCTCACTAGAGCGCTGGGAGGTTATCGATTTCACGCCGTACATTTTCTACGATGAAATGTCATTCATCATGCAAATGCCCCGTCTCATCAAGCGAGAGTGGATCGAAGTGAAGCCATTTCCTTGGGCCATTTGGCTGCCCATACTCCTCTCATTCGCCGCCGTCTTCCTCCTGCTCTACTGCTCACTTGCCCAGAGAAGTGCCGCCGCCTGTAGACAGTTGCTGCTCCGCCTCTATGGCGTCTGCCTGAATCAGTGTAAGTTGTGGCAGTAATTGAAATGCTGCCTTTGTGCTTGATGATGATCACACACCTTTTTGCTTCTACATTTAGCCATCGCCAGCGTAAAAAGCCCCGCCAGAGTTCCCGTCCGCCTGTTGTTTGCCGTGTGGATTGTGGCCGCCTTCATTCTCGTCAATCTCTACTCCTCCAGCTTCTACTCCCACCTGACGATACCCTCTCTGGAGCCGACCATTGACACGCTGTACGACCTGCGGAGAGCGGCGGACAGCGACAGCCACCGGATCATCACCATGAAGGACTCCAGCTACTACAGCGCATTCATGGGCGCCCCTCAGGAGCACACGCTCTTCCACGCCATTGGCAGGCACATCAACCGAACAGGGGAGAGCATGTTCAGCGATGAACGCGAGGAGTTTGAGCGCATCGACGCCGACCGGAAGGTGGTGGCCATCGCCAGTTTGGCCTACCTCAAGAATCGATTCATTAAGACTAAGGTGTATCACGTCGGCGAAAGCCTGGACAACCTGTTCACCGGTATTGTGCTGCCAAAGAAGTCGCCCTTGCTGGAAGCTTTTAGTAGAGTGTAAGTGTGTCTGTCTGAAAGAATTTAAACAAGTTTCAGTTACTATTTGCAACTTTGTAGGGTCACTCAGATGCAAGAAGTGGGACTGTTTGTGTACTGGTTCACTGACAGACAGAATGAGGAGAATGACCTGCTCAAGCAGAATATCAAAGTGCTGAAGCTGACCGATGTCAAGTCAATCTTTCTCATTTGGTCAATTGGCCTGTTTCTTGCCACGCTTTTCTTCTTTCTAGACTGCCTCTACAACTTTTTATTTGTAAATACAAATCAAAGTTTTAATAAATTAGACTTTTGATGATTGATAATACGACAGGAAAATAATTGGCACAAATTAAGTGCTTAACATTCCTCATTCAAATTATAGTGCAAGTTGTACACTTTTTTCCAGCGCCATAACTGTTCTTCAAAGCTAATTGTAGGGTCTATAATTAAATAAACTCAAATTGTTTCTATACAAAATGCAAGTTTTGCATTTTTATACAAAACATGTAATTTGCCCCACAAAAATAAAAAAAATTGTCAAAATAATTGTGATTGCGTCAATAGAATAACAATAATGGTAAAATAATATTTCCATTTGAGATTGAAAATGTGCAATTTGTTCAATTGGCAGAGATATTCTTGCAATATGTTTGTGGACAATGCTTATGAATATTTTAATTTTTTGTATCATCTTGAAATACTCAACTGAACAACTGATGAGCCCATTCTACGGTGATATTGATCTGAAAACGTACCTGCATGCCATAAAGCACTCAAAAAGAAACATATTAATCGTCATCAATGATTTACACACTGACAATAACCGGACTATTATCTCTAATCAGCAGTCTTTGAGCAACTCTTCAATGACTAAATATCTTCACTCTGAAGGCATTCCTCATCGACTTTTCAGCTCACTCACTCCCACTCAGCTAAAATCACAGTTGCCCGTCTTTTCCTTTTCAAGCAAACCTAATGTCATCATGCTCTTTGATTTTCCAGCAAGCAACTTAAATCAAAGCAACATGAGCTTGCTCCTTGAATCACTGCAAAAAATACATCTCGATTGTCGCCACTGTCTTCCATTAATTGCCATTGTTGACTTACCAGTAAGCATCATTGTCGAGCTGGTCGACAGATTCAAGTTGCTTCAAAACAATTTTCAGGCAGTTATTCTTTCCAAAAAGAGTAATTTGGTTGTGCATGTAAATCCAGTTCTCTTTGGGTGTCTTCAAGAACGGCGAATTTTTGTGCCAAGAAAAAAAGATGATTTTCCCAAGCTGAAAACTAGTTTCCGAGAGTGCAATTTGCACAATGCAACACTGAATGTTTCAATTAGCCATGTAAGTAAAAGCTTGTGATACTTTGATGATGATTAAATCCATTAGCTTACTTGTTATCTCTAAAAGTGGCTACCATTCTGCGATTTGGATCGAAGTGTAAATGGGACCGTACGCTTCAAGTTTTCCATGGAAAGTGAGCTTCTGAAAGCGCTGGAAAGGCGTTTCAATTTTACTGCTCTTCTCGTGGATGGCCATGATACCTGGGGAATGCTGGTGAACAATGAATGGACAGGCATGCTCAGGGAAGTTATTGATGGGGTATGTTTTGTGGAAAGAT
>JAALOO010002067.1_pt1 | contig 11898 bp, 7 predicted proteins | sample 7257641 | NCBI WGS metagenome assembly JAALOO01 (sample SAMN14085613, study PRJNA598686) | mite metagenome | biome: ENVO:01001000; feature: ENVO:01001002; material: ENVO:01001226; isolation source: single female mite from University of Michigan culture on fish food culture... ... | reverse complement strand
CGCTATCCCGAAATAAATGTATCTAACAACCATATGATACGCTATTTTAAAGTGCCTACACAAAATACAACAGAGTCGGTGAAAGATGATATCGCCACGGGTGGACAGTGGTATTCGGGGGTTGCCTCGGAAGTAATGAACTGGACCGCGTTGGCTTATTTTTATGCCAAGGAAGCCTACAGCCACAACGAAGTGCCGGTAGGTATGCTCGTCTCTAGTTTGGGGGGCTCGGCGATTGAAAGTTGGATTAGTCAGGAACACCTACGCGAGTTTCCTGATTTATTAGTTGATCAAGTAGCGCTCGACAGTCTATCTAAAGTGATGCAAGACAGAGGAAGTGGAAAATGGATCGCCGCGGACTGGGATGACGATGACTGGAAAACGATATCTGTTCCGGGGCTGTGGCGGGCCGCAGGAATAAATACGAAGGGGGTGATCTATTTTCGAAAAGATGTACACATACCTCAGTCCATGGAAGGACGACACGCAAAGATCCGTCTGGGCATGCTGATTGATAGTGATTCTGTTTTCGTCAATGGACAGTTTGTGGGATCAACAGGCTATATGTATCCACCCCGCGAATACGATATCCCTGCGGGGGTATTGCGTGCAGGAACAAATAACATCACGATACAGCTGACCGCTAATGGTGGAAATGGAGGCTTTGTCGAGGACAAGGCGTATAAAATAATAGGCGATGAGCAAGAAGTTGATCTGCGAGGAGAGTGGAAATATCAAGTAGGTTTAGACCTGCAGCAGGCGCGAGGATATAAAGACCGTCTGGCGAATATAAAAACGGCAGGGTCGGGACTATATAACGGAATGATCTATCCAATTCGTGATTACCGGGTGCGCGGCGCGATTTGGTATCAAGGAGAGACCAATGCCGGCCGGCCGGCGCATTATCAAACGTATATGGAATCGTTGATGCGTAATTGGCGTTCGCTTTACCAGTCACCCGATTTACCCTTTTTGATCGTACAGCTGCCCAATTATAGGAAAAAATCAGATCTGCCGCGAGAAAGTGGCTGGGCGATGATACGCGAAGCACAGCTGAAAGCGGTGCAGGAGACTCCCCATACGGCACTGGCGGTGACCTACGATTTGGGTGAATGGAATGATATTCACCCCTTGAATAAAAAAGACGTCGCCCACCGCCTGTATTTGGGAGCAAGAAAGATTGTTTACGGTGAAAAAGTGGTGAGTACAGGACCGTTGTATAAGGATATGAAAATCGTAGGTGATAAGATTATTCTTTCTTTTTCTGAAACGGCCGGTGGTTTGAAGAGCAAATCGGGCAAATTGAAGCATTTTGCAATTGCAGGGGACGACCATAAGTTTGTGTGGGCGGATGCTGTTATTAAGGGCAATACAGTTGTCATAAGTAGTAAAACAGTAAAAAAACCAAAGGCCGTCCGCTACGCGTGGAGCGACAATCCAGAAGATGCCAACCTAACCAATAATGTGGGATTATTAGCCAGTCCATTTCGGACAGATGATTGGTAGGCGATATTAACAATTAACCAATATGTACGCTTATAAAAGGATTAAAAATTATGATTAATAAAAAGCAATTCGTGTTATCCGTTGTTGCAGCGGCTTTGTTTTCGGCGGGCGGACTCCAAGCACAAAGTGGTCTTCCTGGCGAGACGAGCTTGCAGCAGAAGTTTATACATACGAAAGGAGCGAACCCTTATTTACCCCTGTGGGAGCATGTACCCGATGGGGAGCCCCGTGTTTTTGAAGATCCCGATAATCCTGGAAAATTCCGTGCGTATATCATCGGTTCGCATGATTTGCGGTTTGATAGTTATTGCGGGCCAGATATTCGTATGTGGTCGGCTGCGGTGGAGGACCTGTCTAGCTGGCGCGACGAGGGTGCGATTTTCACATATGAAATCGATGGACAGTGGGACGTGATGTACGCGCCGGACCTTGTAGAGGTAAAAAGAAAAGACGGCAAAAAGGAGTATTATTTATACCCGCATAGCCGCGGAGAACATAGAGAAGCTATGGTTGCAAAAGGGGATCGTCCGGATGGCCCTTTTATGCCGGTCAATATGACCACTGATGGGAAGCGTACTCTTGCGGGCAGTGTCCTGGGGTTCGATCCCGCGATATATATAGAGTATGTGACAGATCCTGCCGATCCGGATTACGAAATAGGTTTCAGAGCATACGGATATTGGGGCTTCCAAAGATCGTTGGCGGCGCAGCTGGATCAAAATACGATGTATTCGGTTAGACCCGGCACGGAAGTTATAAAGTACTTTATCCCTGCAAGTGCGAAATATGGTGAGCTGCGAGATCCTGCCGGTACGGAATACCCGAACATACTACCTGGGGAAGATTTAGGAACTTTTAATTTTTTCGAGGCATCCTCGATACGTAAAGTTGGAAACAAATATATTTCGGTTTATAGTGGGTATTCGGGACCTGAATATGGTATTCCGAGTTCTAACTCTACGTTACGCTACCTGGTAGGTGACACGCCGCTGGGGCCTTGGAAAAGTGGTGGTGTGCTGGTGGATTCACGCGGGCCGGTGCTCAATGAAGATGGAACCGCAATAGAGACCAGTAGTGGTGGACACAATACGCACGGAAGTATCGAATTAATAAACGGCCAGTGGTACGTTTTTTATCACCGACCACCCAGGGGTTTTGGCTTTGCGCGTCAAGCCGTGGTCGCACCGATCATAATCGACTGGGATGAACAGTCTGTATCCCAGGGAGGAACCGTTAGAATTCGCGCTTATGATCCTTATTCACAGGATAGTACTTGGACGGCCAAAGATAAACAAGGAAAAGAATATACGGGTGCTGAAGTAACCTCAGAGGGCTTTCATATGTATGGGCTAGATCCTTACCAATATTATTCGGCGGGTTATGCAAGTTACCTTTCTGATGGAAGCACGATGCAAGATTCCTGGGATATCTGGGATAACCATATGCCAATCACCAATGTGATGGACAGCCATATCATTGGCTACAAATATTTCGGTTTTGGAGGACTTGATCAAGATAAAAAGGGATTAAAGGCTTTTCGGGGAACTGAAGCAGGAAATGAGACCTCCTTTAATCTGTTCATTCGTCCTAAAACAACAAAAGCCTTTAAAGTTAACGTTTGGTTAGACGGGCCATGGAGCAACGATGCCTGGAAGGGAACAAAAATAGCAGAGATTATGGTTCCCTCTGGCACCGAACAGCAAATGACACGATTCACGGTTGACGTAGCGAAGTTTGTCGATCATTTGGATAAAAAGCATGCAATTTTTCTTGTGGCTGAAGGCGACGAATCAGAAGCGCTTTTTGATTTAGCGGGGCTTGGCTTCAGTTCGAACAAAAAGGAACTCGCCGCACCGGTTGTTCCATCGGTTACTATCGCCGTCAATGGCGAGAAACTCGCATTGCCAAAAACACCTGTTAGGTCCACTAACACCAATGGCATCGTTGGTTATGACGTTTATCAGGCGAGCTATCAGCTTCCGGCAGGAAGCACAGAAATACCGACTGTGTCGGCTAGTAGCGATCGTCCTGAGGTAAAAGTGCATATCACGCAAGCAGAATCAAATCGCGGATCGGCTCTGGTGCGCTTTGACTATCAAGGCCTAGTCAAAACATATCGCGTTGTATTTGACTCCGAGTAGGCGATAGCCTGTAAATTTAATCCCTGGCATGCTGTGCAGCAATAAATGACGCGCAGCATGCTGAGTTAGTTTAAAGCGCGTTATGCCTTATGTAATGTAGGTTTAGCCTAAGAAACTTTTTACGAAAATGCGATGCCGGTTTGTATATATTGTCTAACCAATGTTGCTGCCTTTTATGACTAGCCAGGAAAGACGACTTATTTGCTCCTGAGGAATCACTATGTTTTTTTCATTCTGTCCTGATAAGAGAAATGCAAGAATTACGGATATGAACATTTGTCCGACGCTTTTAAATTTTAGGCGGTTTTTACGCTGCCGTTTGTCGTTGAAATTGGAAGATTATTCGAATCGTTATGGAACTGCTCTGCAGCGAACCGATAGAAAACTTTTGCGCAAAAAATTGCTGAATAACCGAGAAATAAGATAGAAAGTAACGAATTGAAACGCTTATGTTACCTACGCAAATATCTAGTGACAACGATACTGTTATTATTGTATCAGCAACCAATGGGTAAGATTCTCAGTCAGGAGAACACGTCCGAAAAAATGCAATTATAAACCTGTATATACACGCGATCGATCGTTGTTATAGTTTTTTAAAAGCGACTTATGCAACCGCTTGTTTAGACAGTTAAAATAAAAAATAACCAAGTAAATTTATTATGATGACAAAACCGGACTTTTTATCACAAGGAGTATGCAAGATAGCCAGGAGCGGAGTTCCCGTACATTGGTTCGTGCTCTTATTATTTTTTTTGTTAGCCAATACTGCCTGGGCACAGCAGCGAACCGTTACGGGTAGTGTTACTTCTGCCACGGGAGGCGTCCTATCGGGTGTTTCGGTTCATGTTAAAGGAACACCAACCAGTACATCCACGGATACAAATGGACAATTCTCTGTGAACGCAGGTGCTAGCGCGGTATTGGTATTTTCGTATGTCGGTTATAAAACGGCAGAATACACCCTGGGTAATGAACTGGAAATACAGATTACAATGGCTGCCTCGGATATAGCGATGGATGAGGTTGTGGTTGTTGGATATGGAACTCAGCGGAAGGAAGCAATAACGGGATCGGTCGCATCGATCAGCGGCGAACAGATGAATGAAGTTCCAGCAGCTAATATTACCCAAGCGTTGCAAGGGAGAGTTGCAGGCGTGCAGATGACCCAAACGTCCTCCAAACCTGGAGCCGCTATGCAAATACGTATTCGCGGTACACGATCGTTAACGGCCAGTAATGATCCATTAGTTGTTTTGGATGGTATTCCTTTTGCGGGATCGATTGGCGACATTAATCCGATCGATATAAAAAGTGTAGATATTCTGAAGGATGCGTCGGCTACGGCTATTTATGGCTCACGTGGCGCAAATGGTGTTATTCTGGTCACTACGCATAAAGGATATTCCGGACAAGAAGCGCACGTTACATTTAATAGTTTTACGGGCGTGAAGACTTTATTCGCGAGGTACCCGATGATGAAAGGAGCCGATTTTGTTAAACTCAGGAAAGATGCTGGATTATATCAAAACGGCGTAGACGAAGCGGATGATGTCGATGTCGATTGGCAGGATTTACTCTATAAAAATGGGCTGATGACCAGTCAGAACCTTAGTGTTTCCGGGGGGACCGAAAAAACAATCTATAATTTTAGTACGGGTTATTTTCGTGATGAAGCTGTCCTTCCTGGGCAAAACTTTGACCGTTTTTCCTTGCGGGGAAGCCTAGATCAAAAAATAGGGTCACGGATACGTGTAGGTTTCAGTACGAATAATAATTATTCGGTTAACAGAGGAAATAACTTAGGTGTCTATACGACTTTAAGTACGACACCTATTGCGAACCCCTATAATGAGGACGGTTCCTATAAGAATATCGTCGGCATGGCGCAGGACAATCATTGGGTATATACGCGAGATCGGATCGAAGGCTTAGGCGACAAATGGGTGGATATGTCCAAGGGATTTGGCTCTTACAACACCTTTTTTGGGGAAATAGATATACCTGGCATCGAGGGGTTGAAGTATAGAGCCAATGTAGGACTCAACCTTAGAACGACCAATGGGGGAGCTTATACAGGCGAGGGGGTCTTCAGCTCAGAAGAAAGCACGCCTTCTACAGCCTCGATTAATAACTCTTTGCATACACAGTGGACCGTTGAAAATTTACTAACATACGATCGCACATTTGCAGAAAAGCATAATTTGAACGTGGTGGGGCTTTATTCCGCCGAACAGATCCGTTATAATCGCTCACAGGTTTCGGCATTGGATATTCCGGCAGATCAGTTTCAATTTTATAACTTGGGACATGCCACGGGAGAAATTACGGTCGATCCTAATAATCAGGATTATTACAAAACGGGGTTGATGTCATGGATGGCCCGTGCGATGTACGACTACGACGGACGGTATATGGTGAGTGCAACAATTCGTACGGATGGGTCCTCTCGATTAGCACCTGGCCACAAATGGCACGCCTATCCGGCAATTTCCGCCGGGTGGAACGCGAAAAGAGAACGGTTTCTAGCGGATGTTAATTGGTTAGATCTGCTAAAGTTCCGGGTAGGATATGGCCAAACTTCAAACCAATCCGTAGCACCTTACAAGACTTTGGGCCGCCTTTCCACACGTCCCTATAACTTTGCAGACGAATTTGCGATGGGCTATTTTGTATCCGAGCTACCGAATGCGGCACTTGGCTGGGAATATACCACGACATGGAATTATGGGGTAGATTTTGCTTTATTGAATAGCAGGTTACGTGGTACGTTCGAATACTATACGCAACATACAAAAGACTTGTTATTAAGTGTCGGCTTGCCAGCATCATCGGGCGTGGGTAGCTATATGGGAAATATTGGCGAGACACAAAACAAGGGTTTTGAGTTTTCACTCGACGGAACGATCTTAGATAACCCCGATGGATTGACATGGGAAGCAGGTGTTAATTTCTATTTGAATCGCAACAAGCTACTCGCACTGTCGTCAGGACGTGAACGAGATGAGGGTAATGCCTGGTTTGTCGGATACCCAATTGACGTGATCTATGATTACGAAAAAACAGGCCTTTGGCAAGAGAGTGATTCTCATCTAGATATTCTCGAGCCTGGTGGAAATCCCGGTATGATTAAGGTAAAATATACAGGAGAATATGGTGAGGATGGTGCACCTGTACGCGCAATTAATGCCGACGATCGCCAGATTATGGACACAAACCCCAATTTTGAGGGCGGATTTAATACGCGACTTGCGTATAAAGGATTTGACTTAGGGGTGGTCGCGGTTTTTAAAAACGGAGGAACGTTAATTAGTTCGCTATACTCTTCTTCCAGCTATTTAAACTTAATGAGCGGGCGGCGTAATAATGTGGAAGTAGACTATTGGACACCCGAGAATACTGATGCCGATTACCCAAAACCGGGAGGGATAACCAGTGGAGATAATCCAAAATATGGAAGTACGCTAGGCTATTTTGATGCCTCCTACTTAAAAATTCGAACCATTTCGTTGGGCTACAACTTCAATAAAGACGGGTGGTTACAGAAAGCAGGTATCGGTGGTATGCGACTTTATGCAACGGTACAAAATCCTTTTGTATTGTTTTCGCCCTATCATAGTGCGTCAGGTATGGACCCGGAGCCTAACTCTAGGGGGGATGAGAATCAAGCAGTCTCTGGTTACCAAAGCAGGCTTATGATAATCGGTACTAATACCCCTGCTAATAGAAATTATATGATCGGGCTTAATGTATCATTTTAAAAAAGGAGAATCTTAGTTATGAAAAATACATATATAAAAATAATTTCGGGTATTGTAATTGGATCGTTAACGTTCAGTGGCTGCTCAAAAATATTAGAGGAAGAGCCAAGAAGTTTGTTCACACCAGAATTCTTTACAACGGAAAAGGGAGTTGTAGGCGGGGTTGCGGCATTGTACGGCCATCTGAGAAATATCTATGGGAACGGCTACTATTATAATGCTTGTTTAACCGGAACAGATGAGTATACCTATGCGCAACAAGCAGATGGGAATTTTAAAGATATGGATTTATCGGGTGTCGGCTCATTGACTCCCAGCAGTAGCCGATCGGACGTGCTGTGGAATGAGGCTTTTCCAGCGATAAATACCGCAAATGGTGTTATCGAAAATGCCGTGTCAGTAGAAGGAATTTCAGCCGCTTTAGTTGCCGAAGCTTATTTCTTTAGAGGATTTGATTACTTTATGCTTGTCCAGAGCTTTGGTGGTGTTCCCCTAGATTTGGGGTCGGGCGAATTGATGTTCAATACTTCAACGATCAGGACATCTGTTCGCAATTCTGTTCCTGAGGTATATACGCGTGCCATTTTTCCAGATTTATTAGAGGGAATTGAGAATCTGCCAGATGTAGGACGTGTAAAAGGAGGTGCAACGAAGACTTTGGCGCGTTTATACCTGTCCAAAGCATATCTTTCTTACGCTTGGTGGCTGGAGAATCCGAATAATATCCCCACTTACCCGAACGTTGAGCGCGTGGATCCGGATGGACATGATGCACAGTATTATTATCAGAAAGCCTACGATATAGCAATAGAGGGTATTGATAATCCGGGTAGCTATGCTTTACAAGAAACATATTACCAAGTGAACTATGGTCCTAACGACCGTAATAGCGAAATTATGCTCTATGCTGACCATACTGAAGATAGTGAATATTATAACGGAGGAAGTCATTCTTATGGTAGCGGTGGTGCACCCGATAATTTTTCAATATGGATGGTAACTTGGGACTACACGTTTTTGGAAAGCGGGACAACCTCGCAATGGGCTTCCAGTGTGCGATCTGTACAACGTGAGGCGTCACAAGCGTACGGCCGGCCATGGACACGGATGGCACCTACGCAAAATGCTATTATCAATACGTTTGCAGACAAAGTGAACGATTCGCGCTATGATGGAACGTTCGTGACAACTTGGAGAGCTAACTGGGATAAAGCCGGTGTAGGCAACGAGGTACTTTATAATGCAAATGGAATGGAAGTTCGGCCAGGAGACGCTATTTTGACCATTTTGGATGAGGAACCGACTGCAGTGGTAGATTACTCAAATACAACATATAATAGTAATGTGGGGGCCGGTGTGATCGCTGGACGAGCAGATTTTGTAATTCCACCGAGCGCAATTAGTCGGCGCAAGCACCCCAATCTATGGAAATTGGGTACATATCGTACGGACAATGGTACAGGTTTAGGACAGCCAAATGGCGGTAGTACACGCCCTTTTAACATTGCAAAATTTTCAGAATTATATTTTGTCGCAGCGGAGGCAGCGGTAAAAGGAGCTTCGGTTCAAGCGGGTAAAAATGCACGCGAGTTAATTAATGTGATCCGGGCAAGGGCAGGAGTATGGCGCTGGGATAATAATGGTAATGTAGAAAAAAATGAAGATTTGAGTGCCGAAATGATTGCTAGAACACCGGCAAACATAACGATTGATTATATTTTAGCCGAACGTTCTCGTGAATATTTTGGAGAAGGCTATCGTTGGTTTGACTTAGTTAGAACGCAGAAGTGGAATGAGGTCTCCGGAACATACCAAATTGCAGGTCCTGCCATCAGTGATCATACATCTCAAAAGTTTACCAGAGACATTCAGCCTTTCCATTACCTAAGGCCTATACCGCAAGGACAAATGGATGCAATGGAGTTGGAAGGAGCAGAAAAGGCTGCTTATCAAAACCCTGGATATAATTAGTTGCGCATATTAAGATGTGTGAGACATTCGAATTTCGTTCACCTGGATTTTCCAACAGGTGAACGTTTTTTTTTATCCAGGAGGCTAGTCTTCGAAAATGAACGATTAACAGACGTGCTTTCTTTTAATAATATTTCTTCTTTAGCCATAAACTAGCTTTAACTAATAGTATTAACACCGGCACTTCCACAAGCGGTCCTATAACGCCGACAAAAGCTTGCGGTGAATGAATACCAAATAGCGCAATGGATACCGCTATTGCCAGTTCGAAATTATTGCCGGTGGCTGTAAACGCTATAGATGCGTTCTTGTCATACGGAACGTTTAAGGACTTATTGATAAAGAAGCTTACGAAAAACATCAATACAAAATAAATGATTAGCGGTATAGCCACTTTTATTACGTCCATTGGTAGTTCTAATATTTTATCACCTTTCAAACCGAACATTACCACAATGGTAAATAGTAAAGCATATAGCGTAATTGGCGATATCTTGGGTATAAATTTCCGATTATACCATTCGCTACCTTTTGATTTAACAAGTAGATAGCGTGTTATAAAACCGGCAAAAAATGGAATACCCAAATATATTAGGACGCTTTGGGACACCTCTTTCATCGATACGCTTACATTGAAATTGGCTAATCCCAATTTAGCGGGCAGTACGTTAATAAATAACCAAACAAGGAAGCTATAGCTCACGATTTGAAAAACACTATTTAATGCGACCAGTAGTGCTGCGTATTCTCTATTGCCTTTTGCCAAATCGTTCCAGACAATCACCATTGCGATGCACCTTGCTAGACCTATCAATATTAAGCCTGACATGTAATCGGGCTGATCTTTTAAAAAAAGAATTGCTAATCCAAACATTAAGACGGTGCCGACCACCCAATTGAGAAATAAGGATATACCGATTACCTTTTTGTCTTTAAATGCTGTAGGTAGTAAAGAATAATCTACTTTAGCCAGTGGAGGGTACATCATTAGTATAAGACCCACAGCCAAGGGTAAACTGGTTGTGCCAATGGATAAATCTTCGTTAATATTTGAAATGCCTGGAAATAAATAACCTAAGGTAACGCCGATGATCATTGCAAGGAATATCCATAAGGTTAGATAACGGTCAAGGAATTTTAGCTTTGGTTGCATAAGTTAACAATTAATCAATGAAAAAACATAGCACATCTCGGTTGCTATCTGCAGACTTCTTTTCGCATATACCTGTGCTTGTTCTGGTGTGCCATCTGCGATTTTAGGGTCTTCATATGTGATTGGTATCCGCATTTTAGCGCCTGGAATAAAAGGACATCCATTATCTGCTTGCGAGCATGTCATAACAGCAATAAAAGCTGATGCAGGATTGAAAGGATTGTCATATTTTTTAGAAAACCCAATTATAGGTGGCGCATTATCGTCATACCTAATACTATATATCGCATTATCAGATTCTCTAATTTTGAAGACGCTAAAGCCTTGGCTCGATAATGTCTCTAACACCTTTGGGAATATTTCCGTTTCTTGCGTACCACCAGAATAACAAAAGACGTTTGGAATATTAAAATATGCTGCGGCTGCCTGTGCCCAGACTTGTGATAAATGACTTCTTCGGGAGTTGTGTGTACAGATGAAATTGATATTTACTACTTGCCTGCTGTCAACTTTTTTTTGAATAGTATCGATAAGTGGTTTTAATATAGATCTGCGCTTCTCATCAACGGTTTGAAAATTTGTTATTCCCAGAATAGTTTCAGTTAGATCTCTATACATAGTGATTGATTTTTAGTCTTAACAACATCCAGAGCCAGGTGTACAACTACTATTTGTTAATTCGGTCAGTTTTACTTTTTGCTTTTCCGGAGGAATACCACAAGCGTCGTTTGCTAGGCAAGCTGTCTGTTTATTTTTTAGGATAAAATATTTCCCGTCGAAATCCAAATCATATTTCCCGATTGTTGTACTTTGATACTCTACTTCAATTTCAGCATTTTGGAGACCTAGTTTTTCTTCTGAAAGTTTGATAATATGGAGCAGCTTTTCAGGTTTTAGACGATGTTCATAATCATCGGCATTCCATAATTGAAAGTTTACGACCTGCTCATGGCGGACCACACCTCCACAATCAATGAACGTTTTATTAATATGGCCAACTTCGGTTACATGGAAGTGCTCAGGAACGAATGTCCCGTCCGCTAATTGAAACTCAACATTGGACAATGTTGGTAAGATTTCTTTGATTTTTGAAAGTTTCATAGTAATTGTATTATTTTATGTAAATATGTATAAATTATATATTGCGATATAACGATATTAGTTTGTAAAAAAAGCTACGAACAACAGCTGATCACCTTTACTTCTTGATCGAAAAAAGTGTTGAATTCCCGTTGGATTTCTTTCCACATGTTTTCGTTAACGCAGTAACAAACGGATTTACCTTCGATTGTTCCTTGTATAATACCGATCCTCTTTAACTCTTGTAAATGCTGTGAAATGGTTGCTTGTGCTAGACCCAATTCCT
>JAALOO010002066.1_pt1 | contig 11902 bp, 5 predicted proteins | sample 7257641 | NCBI WGS metagenome assembly JAALOO01 (sample SAMN14085613, study PRJNA598686) | mite metagenome | biome: ENVO:01001000; feature: ENVO:01001002; material: ENVO:01001226; isolation source: single female mite from University of Michigan culture on fish food culture... ... | reverse complement strand
TAGACTAAAACTAAGATTAAAGATAAAAGGTTCAAAACCGATGTCTAATATTACATCTCCCCTCTAAAAAGAGGAATTACTCTGTTGAGTGATTCATCTCAATAATCAGAGTAATCGGTTTTGATGACAAATGTAACAGTATTGATTACAATGTCGACTGTGGAAAATAACTAGGAAAACTAAAAAAATGTGAAAAATGAAATATTTGAAAGCAAACAAATCCGCTGGTGAAATGAAAACAATCCTTGTTTGTCTAAGGAATGTGATTAATGGCTGTCTTTTGTCATGACATCATGATGTTGGTGATGGAAAAATGCTTGATCTAGTCAGTATAAATTGATCAGCCCTGGTAGTTTTGTTTTCATTATCAATTTCTAACTCGAAACAAAAACATGAAACTAATGATCGTTCTCGTGATCGTACTGGTGATGGTGGGCACTTTGGAGCTAACTGCTGGTAAGCTTTGGGTTAACTGATACTGACTGATCTATCGACTATCTTTTCTCAGGTGGAAATGTGGAGTTTTTCAACGAATTCCGCAAGTTGAGTGCTAAACTCAAGAAAGGCATTGTTGCCGATGATGTGCCGATAATAAAGGACAAATTGGCAGAACTGGAAGAAATGCCTTTGTCTGATGAAGAGCGCAAGTTCCTGGGCATCTTGCGCCAAGAGTTGGATGAAGCGGTCGCAGGCCTACCGCAGGAGAAGAAAGAATGTTCACTCTCCTGGTTTTGGCCAGTACTTGATTGCCCATGAGATGTCATTTTGTTTTGACTGCAGAGCATGATTTATACTTTCAATAAACAGTATTGGTGAAGTAATTTGATAACTAATGATAAACTAGTATCTAAAGAGTGATATTGGATGATGGTTGAGAGATAAACAAGTGGCAAAAATAGGATGACGAATGTGAATTGAAGTAAACGAGAGATAGAAAAGTAGAGAGTTGCTAATGATCTTTTTGGTAGCCCAAATTCCATTGCTAAACAGTATAAAAGGGTGAAGCGCTAATTGATAGAGCATCTTCACTTCGCTATCCTACTTTCTCTTTTCAACATGACCGGTCTTAATCTGTGCCTTGTTCTCCTTGTTGGTGTCCTGTGCTTCAGCACCTTTGCTTTCGGTGAGTCGGGGAATTGTGTACTAGTAGCTGATCTTAATTATACATTCCCTCGACTTGTAGATGATACCTCCATGGAGGCTTTGTATGCCAACGTCTCCCTCTCTCTCCGTGGGAACGTGACACCTGAGTCGTTCGGACTACTGATCGAGAAGTATAACTACCTCTCGGCCATGAATCTGTCGGCCCATGATCGCCGGGCGGTCAGTGTCTTGCACTCAGAGCTGGAGGCAGAGTACTTCCGTCTCTTTCCGAATGCTACCCACACGCTGAAGGTCACAGATGTAGCCTCTGACCACAACAAGAGTCAGGTACCGTTTAGTAAAACTCTCTCTCGAATTGCCACTAATCCTCGTTCTCTCTCAGACTTCTAATGACGTGGTGCCATCGGCTGGTGAGGTGAAGTCGTACTACCGCGAAGGGGCGCTGTTGGCACTGCTGGCGCTCAATGTCTTCACCTTGGCTCTCCTAGCAGTGGCAGCTGTTCAGATCAAAGCTCTTCACCTCAGCAATTGGCGAATTAAGCTCAACCTGACCCAAATCTATGGCAAACTCGACGACCTCAGTCATGATGTGATGTCGCTTCGCCGCAGCCGTCTCACCCTCCCCATTAGCAAGCCAGCTGCACCTGCCCCTAAGGTGGTGTCAAACTCCGTGCCTCTGCTGAAGGATGAGAGTGCGAGCGAGACCGAGCTCTGAATGAGCTTATTAATTTTATTTTCTTTGTTTTGCGATTTTTTTTTTTTTCATTTTTAACTTTTATTCTGTGGCCATTCCCTTTCTTTTAGGAATAAACATGTTTATTGATAATCAAAATGAAGGAAGGGGAAGAAGGCAAGAGTATTGAGTGATAACTACTAAACAAGAAGGAGCTGATTAGTAAACGAAGAAACTAAACTAAACTAAACTAGTGTGTTAGTAAATAAACTGTGGGGTAATAACTGCTGTACGGTAAATTGATCAATTCTGTGGGGAAGCCGATCGAGTGCTTCTGTTGAGTGTGTTGTATCGGAGACCTAGAGTAGGAGGTCGGCCTCGTCCTCGGCCTCGTCCTCGACCTCGTCCTCGACCTCGGCCTCGTCCACGTCTGGGTGCCCATTCCTGATCTGACTCATCAGAGGGATCCTGAGAGAAAGTGGGTGGTTCTTCCTCAAAATCCGGATCTGGCTGTTGTGCAAGAGTGACATAATCGGGAGAGGGGATAGGTGTTGAATTGGCAATATCTGACTGATTAACTGGATCGACAATGGCTGCAGGAGCAGAGAAGGCAGAATTCTCACTGGGTATAACTGGTGCACTAGTCTGCTGGTAATGGTCATTTCGTTGAGCAGTAATGACCGGAAGAGATTGTCCGTCACATTTTAAAGTGAAAGTGTACATAGGATTGCTGTCCTTATACTTCTGGAAAACCTCTTTTGCCTTCTCTTGATGTCTCAAGAGCTGCACGTAACCGGATTCCTGGATCCAGTCACCAATGTGAATGCACTTAGAGATGGTATTGTGGTTTCGTATTCTCAAATAACCGTTCAAACAGTCTGTTCTACAAGCACACCAGGGCACGTTGGTCACGGCCCTTAGTCTGTCTCCTAGACCTTGGAAGAGTGCCCCACACTCGACCACCTGACTAATAATTTCGTGACTACCCCTAGCACATTGCCGGCGAGGGTACTCGTAACTAACGAGAAAGCGGCAGTTAGTGTGGCAAATTGGGCACACTGAGCCGTAAGCGTCGATGAACTGATTGGTGCATCTGATGCACATTTTTGCTGTGTGTACTAATGTGGTTGTGGGAACAATAAAGAGAAAATAATAGGAAAAGAGGCTCGGGGGACGGAATAATTGGAGAAGGTTAAACGGTTGTCCACCGATGACCTGAAAATATAAACAAAAACATTGGCTAATTAAAATTTTGCCCTAAACTTTTAGTATCACTAATCATATTAGTATTAGTCATCATGTTAGCTGGGTGAGTAATTAAATAATGGGGGGAATTTTAGTAATTTTAGTAATTTAAGGAAATAATGCTAAATTTTCTGAAGAGCCAATCCTTCAGTCTTTTTTCCCAGCCTAACAACGAATGACTAACTTCCTGAAATGACTAAGTCATGGGAATGTTGTCAGCAGCGGCAGGAGCTGCTGTTCTCGCCATGTGTCGAATGTAGGTAGTTGTGCCATCTACTAAATCGCGGTAGATGCGCATTCTACTTCTAAAGCTTTGCCTGCGGCAACAGAAAAATATGGAAATAAGTACTAGACCTATCAACAATATACCGGAAAAGGAGCCGTAAGTGGCAGGGTGTGTGAAAAAATCACGCCACGTGATCATGTTGTTCAAAACTTTCTCTTTCTCAATGATCTCTCCTAAATCACTGAAAACCTTATTGATTTCTTCATGTGGCAAGAACGAACGACTTGTCATTAAACTGTTGATGTTGCTATCAACTGGCTGGAGTGTGGAGTTAAAGATTACTGAACTACTATCGTGTTTCACGCTGTCAACAAAATAAGAATACTCTCTACTAAAACGATACACGGCATTCTCACAATCAATCGGATCGAGGTCTCCGACCTTGAGGGTGTGAAAGTAGCAATAGACATACGTAAAGTGTTCATCTACACTCATTTGCACAAACTGGTGTTTCTTTACTCTCTCTTCACAATAAGTAGTGCGCCAATTCTGAGTTCGGTTAGAAACGTCTACACACTTGTAAGAATCTTCCTGTACAAGGAATACTTCGGAAGGGTGTGTAGGGACCTTGAGTAGATCTCTAGTACAATCATTACCGGTGTCCCAAATGATGAATTTGATACCATCATAAGATTTGAGACAATCTTTGCCATCCTCTTTGGCTAAAATAAGAAATGGCTCAGCTTCAAGAATTTTAATGGAAGGACTGACCTTTGGTACCTCATATTTCATCACCATCACATTAGGAGCCTGAAACTCACATGGATGGGGTGTCCAATAGGAGAGAGGGGACAACTGAACAAAAGGATTGTTTGGGAAAAGGCGATTGTAAGCAGGAGAGACTTTTCCTAAAATCAAGGAATCAAAGAATCGCTCTAAATTTAACTTCATCTCGTTAATTGTGGTGAGGGCCAGAGTAAGCATACGACTAGATTCTACCTCATCATGAAATCTGATCTGCACCTTATCTAATTGAGACCAAGTTTTCTTTAATGCTTCATTTACCATCGTTTCATATCGCTGAACTTGTTCATTGTTTCGCTTGAGCAGATCTAAATCCACTCCTAACTGTTTAGACATTGCCTTGGTGTCGTCAGTGATACCTTTGTTGTCATAATGGTGCAAAGAGGTCATTACACCATAACTGATCAAACCACCAATTGCACCTGCAATTAACAAAGGCACAAACCGTTTCTCTCGTAGGAGTTGTGTACGCAAATGATTCTCACGTTCAGCTAAAGAATAAGAAGAATAAGATCGCCTATGGCGTTTGCCATGTATCTTGTCATTGAAACCTAAAGCATTAATTGTTTCCACTGGAATACAGCTATCCTTGATTAACGCTAGTACTTCCTCAAATCTCAAACGACAAGCTAAATAATTAGTGATAACTTCACTATCATTGGAACTTGATGAGAGCTCTTGCAAGGGTCCACAAGGACTCATCAACACAGCTGCATGTGTGCTAAAATTATACCCTGTGGCTGCAACATGGTTAGTGCTTTTCCACACTATTGGCCCTGTCTTGGTTATTTCCTGAACATGAACTGGTTTAAACAGAAACAAGAGAAGAAGCAAAATGGTGCCTAGAAAAATACTGACGGGAGGTTTACCTGCAATCTGTGCATAAGTGCGCTTTCGATTTAACTTTTGTTCATCAACTTCCATCTTTTTCACAATCTCACTTGAAGAGAAAGCGTACTGAACTGGTACTGATTCTGTATTCTGCTTGTCTTCTGTATACTGTCTCACTTCAGTTTTAGAATCCTTCTCTTTAGTGGGCGCTAATCTAAGCATGAAATCTTTCAAACAATCTCGTCCAAGAACTATTTCATCACACTGGTCACTTAACAGAAATTTGGTCAGTTTAGACAAACGACCGATGTTCAAATTGACACGCACATGGAACCTGATATCAAACTGACCTGTGATACTCTCTAAATGCCTGTGCTCTTCTGTCTTTGAAAGCTCTAATTCATTCACTACTCTAGATGGAAGCACATTAACGGTTGAACCTGTGTCAATGATCCCAAAATAATCTCTACCTCCTAAACAAATGGGAATAAACATTGACTGATCAAAGTCAGTCATCACCATGTAAACTGCTGTGGTAGGGCGCACATCTAAGGTGATCGGTCGAGGCAATTTTAACTGGGAGACATGATACCTTTCTTTCTTCCCTAACTTATCTACCTCATAAGTAGTGTGACCGATCTTTTCTACTACCGGAAAAGGACCTTCAAAACGCGGGTCTAGCATGCCTCTATTCAAAGAGTGTTTTGCCTGAACATAAACAGGCTCACCGGGCACTATCACTGGATCTCTCCGGTGACTATCATGATGAAGGGAATTGAGAGCATGGTCTCTCTTGGAAAACTCAAAAGCAATAATTCGAGCATCCACCAAAGATTCACCACTAAAAAGACCATCTGGGTCACTTCCTGTCAAAAGGAAACTGGGTGTGTACCTAGTTGCAGTGTGAACGCTGTTATTGTACTCATCTATGCACTCAACTACGTGTGTACTCCAAGCTTTCTTGGGAAACTCTAATCTCTTACACCTTAACCTATCAACAATGGTGCGATTAACTCTCTCAACAATACCATTAGCAGATGGGTGATTAACTGCGACGAAAGTCATCGCAATCTCATGTTTGCGCAGAAAATCCTGAAACTGTTTACCTTTAATTGCAGGGTAATTATCTGCTACTATCATCTTAGGTTTCTGAATTGCGATTATTTTATTGAGCAAATTAATGAAATCAATTCCTATCTTTGTCTTAGAAGATACTGCCCAAACAAAACGAGTGAAGGCATCAATAGCTAAATGTAAATTGTCCTTACTTGAACCATAACCTTTGAAACCACTTTTAGTGTCAATGTGTACTATCTCAAACGGTTCTTTGGCAGGCCCGATTTGGCCAAGAGTGCCAAACTTCCAAGTCTGAGCTTTGACTCGGCAACAGATGTGGCAACTCTTAATGATGGAGTCAATAATTGACTGCACATGAGGATTGTAAAACAAACGGGAAAAATGAAGTTCTAGCTGTTTGTAACCTAGGTGACCTAATTCTAAATGCAACTTAGAAAGAACTTGCTTGGTGAATTCGTCAGGAAGATAATCCTTGACCATGTCAACTGACTTGTAAATGTAACGCACACGGTCATCTAACTTGATAGTTCTAACCTTTTTAGGCAGGGAATTGGGGTCACAATTCAACTGAGCATTGATAATTTCATCTTCGCTCACAAAACAAACAATACCTTCAGTGATCTCCTTAAGTTGATTAACTGGGTGTCTAGATAAGTAATCAGCTTCCTGATTCTTATCTCCTGAACGGTACTCTACCTTGAAATCATACTGTCTTAATCTAATGGACCAATTGAACAACCGGGTGTTAGGCTTGCCTATTTTACCAACTGCTTTCAGAGGCATGTGATCAGTGATCACTGTGAACGGCTTGCCTATCAAATAAAAATGCCAATAATCTATTGCTGAAATAATGGCTAACAATTCTAACTCTGTGACGGAGTAATTGGCTTGGTAAGGGGTCAATGATTTGGAAAAATACCCGATAACAAACTGAGAACCTGTGGAGTCTGCAGGATCTGACTGTTTCAAAACTGCGCCTAGCCCTAATCTAGAAGCATCTGTGTAGAGGAATGTCTTAAAAGAAGGGTCAAAAATACGAAGAACTGGGTAACTGGTAAGAATTTCTTTGACCTCATCAAAAGCTTTCTGCTCTTCTTCACCCCAAGAAAAGTCTTGACCTTTCTTGAGCAACTGGTATAGCGGATATAAGAGAGCAGCGCGGTTAGGAATGAACTTTTGATAAAAATTGATCTTGCCAAGAAATCCTCGCAAAGACTTAAGGTCTTTAGGTGCGGGAGCTTTCTCAATTGCCTCTGTGTTACTCCTAAGTGGGGCAAACTGATTCTCACTGATACGGAAGCCTAAATAAACAACTGATGCTTTTGCAAACTGACACTTGCTTAATTTTAGAGTGATATTCTCTTTCTCGACCATCTCAAAAAGCAATTTCAAATGAGCAAGATGCTCCTCAAATGACTTGGAGAAAATAATAATATCGTCAATGTAATTGACAGCGAACTTGTGCATCTTGTGCTTCTGTAGTAAATTAGAAATAACACGCTGGAAAACAATTGGGGCGTTTTTGAGTCCAAAAGGCATCACATTCCACTCATAATGACCATTCATGGTGGAAAAAGCTGTCTTTCTTTTGTCTGCCTCGAACATCTCAATGTGGTGAAAACCTGAAGCAATGTCAATTGTGGTAAACCAACTAGCACCTAGAAATAGATCTTTCATATCATCTATCTTGGGCATGGGAAAATGTTCACTCTCAGTAATTTCATTCAACTTGATGTAATTAATGCACAAACGAGCTTTCTTTCCCTCATCCTTCTTATCTACCATCACTACGGGGAAAGAATAAGGAGAGGTACTTTCACGAATTAACCCTTTACTTAACAATTCATCAATCTGGAGGTCTATGATTGCCTGATCTTCGGCAGTACACCGATAAGGTCTCAAAGTGATAGGAAGTTCACTTGTGAGATGGAGCTTACACTGTTCTGAACTAATTCTACCAATACGGCGTTTGTTGGCCTCAGAGAAAACATAAGAGTACTCGTAGATGAGATTATCTACGTCGGTAGGAATGTCACCATTCATTTCAATGCCCATGAGAAGTCCTCTGAGCACACTACCATCAACATAATTAACACAATCGCTCAACTGAATGTAGGTGTCGCTCTCGGCATCAAACTGCAAAACTGAAGAATCGAAATCAACTGCTATTTTAAACTCATTCAATAATTTCATACCAAGAATAACAGTAGAGCGAGCAGAATAAAGCAAAAATTCAATTTCTTTCTCATAACAACCAATACTAACTTTCACCTTTGTGGCGAACTGAGTGGCAAATTCCCCTTGAGGGGTGCGAAGAATGTAAGTGCACGGGTAGACGGGAAACTTTAATTTGTGTGCGAGTTCTTCAGGAAAAAGATTGACACTAGCACCTGTATCTAGCATGCCAAACAAAGTTTGACCTCCGACTTTGAAGTCCAGGGAGATAAACTTCTTCTGCAACTCGGGGTCATCAAGAGCGTTTACTCGACCCTGTCTCTCATACATGCCACGCAAATTAACAGAATATTCTGAAGGTTCAGTAGCGAAACCAACAGTAGCGAGATGACCTCGTCTCTCGACTGGCTTGTTGTTGAACTGCCGACGATTGTTGTTACGCTCAGCAAAAGCATTGCAAACAAACGAACTGTGCTTGCCCTTGCACTTAGCACAACGATAAGTTGACTTACACTCACTAGCAAAATGACCTTTCTTAAAACACAGCAAACACAATTTAAACTCACGGCAAAGAGCTATCTTGTCAACTGGCAAAACGGAAGGACAATAAAGCATGCCGTGTTTGGGGTCACTACACTTAAAACAGGGAGACTTTATCTTTCTCTCATCTTTCTGTACTGGTCCGCGAGGAAACTGTTGTCCTGAACTGTAATTAGGGCGCGAATAATTAGGACTGGAATCATTTGGTCGGCCAGCAAAACGAACGGCTGGTCTTCCAAGAGGCTTACTTCGCTCACCATCACTTACTGCATTAGCAAAACGACGCGGATAACCGGGATTGCGTCCTCGGTTAAAAGCCATGGCTGGCTTGGGACGAAAAGCACTGCTTTTCTCTGTGCTGCCATAAGAAGGACCCTTGAGGTCAAGGTAGTACATTTGCTTAGTGCGAAGAATTTTAAGTTGGGCATCAAGATTGTGCAGATAATCTTTGAGATTGGGCACATTGTTACCTAACCCTTTCATGTACGGGTCACTCATCCAACGAGGTGTCTTAGCGTAAAACTGTTTGAAAACTTCTATCTCAAAACCTTTGTCTAAATCATACAACATAAACAAACTTTTAATTGAACGAAGCTGCTCAATTAACTCAGCAAGACCTTCAATGTCATAGGGATGACGTGGAGCTGTCAGTGTGCGAGCTTTTTGGTTGATGTGAGTCATCACATTAGACAACCCAGAGTACTTGCGAATAATAATGCCTAAGGCCTTTCTGTACTCACGACCTGTGTAGTTCCTAATCATTTTCAATGATTCCTTGTCAAGACGCTTTTTTAAATAGCTAAGCTTAAGACTGTCATCTAGATCAGCATCATGCACAATACGAGTAAACAACTCAATGAACTCAGGAAAATCTAAGTAATTGCCAGAAAAGATAGGTAGGTCTTTATAATGATGTCTGTCAAAGGGGTAAACATTGCTTACTTGAGCAGTGCGACCGGGATTACCGGGGACTGGCACTTGAAAACCTAACTGACGCGGTTGTGCGAGATTAGCGGGTTGATCGGGCTGTAGAGGATTAACTGGAGCCTTGCGATTAGGGTGTGGAGTAGAGGAGTTAAAACGGTTTCTACGATTCATAAATGAAGGAAAGGGATTGCCAATAGGAGGTCGATTGTAGCGATCATCGTCCTCATCATCACCATCAGAGCTACTGGGATGATTGTCTTTAGTACGAGTGCGAGTAAGATTGCGAACTTTGCTAATAAACTTCTCACCATTCTCAGCATCCTCTCGTTCTTCCTCACTCTCATCTTCATCATCATCCTCATTCTCTTCTTCTTCCTCACTCTCATCCTCATTCTCTTCTTCATCATTGTGGTCATTGTTGCCAGAGCCATCTCCTCCACCACCAGCATTACCACTACCACTACCATTGCCTTGGCCTGAACCACTACCACCTGTATTACCACTGTTGTTGTTTTCATTGCTGACTGGCGGTTCATTGCTACCTTGTTCATTAGCGTCACTGGCACCTGTATTACTTGAGCCAGCGGGAGCATTAATGCCTGAATTGCTCGGAAGGCCGATGCTACTGATAGGGATCGTAGCACTACTAGGAGTAGTGTGGCTGGCAACAGTCATAGTGCTCGAAGTGCCTGAGCTGCTAGCAGTAGTAACGGAGATTGAATTTTTAGTGCTGCTTGGTACATTTACATGGCTAACGGTCTTACTAGAGGCTGTACTAATTATTGCAGTGTTAACTTGCGAACTGACATCGCTGATGCTAGTGCGAGGGGGCCCATCAGCGGTAAAGATGGATGGCTTAAAGCCAGAGATGCTAATGTTGTACCGATTAGGATCTACATTGCCTGATGCATCGCCCTGTTCTGCACTTTCTATTATAGGGCCAGAAGTGATTGCCGAAGAAGACGAAACAATTGGAGGTACGGGAATAGTGAAACTATCGTTTCCCACAGCACCTTCACCAGGATCTCTAAGACTAGCCCGAATAGTAGATATCATAGTGTCAACAAAACTGTCAGCGCCTGGTCGGGTGGAAGCAATTGGGCCGCTGTCACCGTAGCCGGTTTCAACTTGCGAGACCCGACGACGATGTACTTCCACTTGTTCATTAAGGAAGTCCTGTGCTATGTCTAAACGTTGTCGATTAAAGTCTTCATCCTTAAGTGCTGGATACTCAGCCTTAGAGCCAACATTGGTTGCCCAAGAGACCTTGAGTTTGCCAATGTGATTCCACATGTTATTGGCCTTGTCATAAGCCTCGACAAGAGAGCCTAATTCCTCAGGCAAGGGAGGGTTACCTCCTTCAACCATCCCTTTGAAATGCAAGGTGTCAAGATAAACTTTGCTTACTAAACCTAGAAGTACGTCATGAAACTTCTTTACAGCACGAGTCTGTTCGCGCACATTAGCAGAGCGCTTTAGCTCAATTAGCTCTACGGGAGCAGACATTTTCACATGTATTGTCTAACTTTGAAACTTCTAACAGGAAAACTGTAATGGTATCAGGCTAAACTATCCGCAATAGCAAGCTAGAACAATTTCGCAACAGACTACGCTGGGACTGCGACTGAAAAATGTGGGATTTGTGTTTTTGTGGTCAAAAAGCAGGAGTGAAACGTTAAGTTGTTAAGTATTAAGTGTTAAGTGTTAAAAGAGTGTGTGAGACTGTTAGGTGATAGAAAGAGGGACTCAGCGGACAAAGGGAAGCTGGTCACTTACTGTTCTGTTGTGATGTGTTCGATGTTCCCCTGATGATACCTTGGTGATCAGGCAAGGATGATGCAGGCGGTGTCGAAGCAGAGTGACGAGTTGACGTAGGTCTTCAGTGACACCAAGAGGTCACCAGATAGAAGGCGCGGAAAATAAGAGGAAAATGGGAAAGGAAAGAGTGGGAAAACAGAAACGAAAGATTAAAGATGTCTTCTGCACGGGCGTTGAGGTAAGACGACAGGCTGGAGCTGAACTCGGAAGTACTTTGAAGTTGGAGACGGTAAGTTGGAGCACAAAGAAGTTGTCCTTCTGTCTTCTAGATTTGGCTCAGCTGTTTGTTGGCTGAAGTCAAGCACGAAGTGATGTCCTTCTGAGTTCTAAGTAAGATGCAAAGCAGAGTGGTATGGGCACAGTTCTAAGTTTGAAGAAGGAGCGTGGACTAAAGCGGCAGAACACGCATTCACTTGTCATGCCGTCCTCTAAATTTGAGGACTGTCAGGGTAGTGGGAGTGTCAAAGGACGTAGCTGTGTCC
>JAALOO010000970.1_pt4 | contig 11908 bp, 6 predicted proteins | sample 7257641 | NCBI WGS metagenome assembly JAALOO01 (sample SAMN14085613, study PRJNA598686) | mite metagenome | biome: ENVO:01001000; feature: ENVO:01001002; material: ENVO:01001226; isolation source: single female mite from University of Michigan culture on fish food culture... ... | reverse complement strand
AGTCGTGGTGCCCCATTGAATCGCTCTTCAAGAAACTGTACATTGTAAGCTTCATCTTTGTACAAGTACACTTCAGACGCTAGCGAATCGAGACTACTATTGATAGATGGCAGGTAGGAAATGCCAGAACCAGCAGATAGACGAACATTACTCAAAAGATGATTGCTTTGGTTTGAGTTGTTCATGGGTTGAATACTGCTGTCGCTGATGGTAATTAGAGATTGATTTGTGGTAGGTGCAATTTTCATTGGTGTTTGGAAAATGGTCTCATTTGGATCCTGATTATCGAGGCACCAATTTGTTACACCTTCTTCAGAAACATTACACACTTGATCTTTTCTATCATTAACAGAAGGACTTTTGTTTGACATTTGCATCGGTGTTTGAAAAATGGTTTCGTTTAGGTCTTCATTATTGAAAGAACACTTTTTGATGTCTTCTTTAGAAAGATTCAACACTTTGCCGTTTCTTTCACTAGAAGAAAACTTTCGGTTTGACGACATTTGCATAGGTGTTTTGAAGACTGTCTCATTTTGGTCTTGATTGTTGAAACAATACTTTTCAAACCCTTTTTCAGAAGTACTCACTACTTTATGGTTTGTTTCACCAACAGAATTTCGTTTCGAAAACGTCTGAATATGCGTTTTGAGAATCGGTTCATTTTGGTTATGATTGGGAAAATACCAATCGTTGAAATCCTCTTCGACAACACTAATAACATCTTCGTTTCCGCTACTAAAAGAACTTCGGTTTGATGACTTGCGGAATGTGTTGAGAATCGATTCATATTGATCATAATTAAGGTTATACCACTTCTCGATGCCCTTTTCGACAATCTTTATCATTTCGCCATTTCTTTCTTTCTCAGCATAATCTTGAACAGTTTTTCCAAACGAATCGCACTTAAGTAAATCTGGAGTGAAGTCTACGAGAATCTTCAAAATCGAAACGTGGTGCCACTGAACTGCAATATGGGCCGCTGTTATGCCATAGTTGTTGTCGATGACGGCAGTTGCATTCACATCAGCGTTTGGCCGTTTGAGCAGTTCGCGAATGCATTTTTCGAGAAAAGCAGTGGATGGTTCCAGTCCTGACAAAATGTGCAGCAAATTCAATTTGGTACCATTGTCATTTTCAATGAGTATGTACCGATTGAGGTCGCCATTCATGTTGTCCAGATATGAAGAGAATAATCTGTAGGATAAGGTTTATTAAAGAGCAAGCAGTAGTGTAAACAAAATGTGAAACTTACCTCATATCATTTTTCAGAAATATCGACTTTATTTGCTCCATTGCAGCAGGCATTTTTGCGGACCCTTTGGCCCTTTATCAGTGATGACAAACAGTATTTGAAGGAAGAGGAGGAATGGATTCTAAAAAACTGAATGAATTTTAACGTTAGATAACGGCAGACAGTCTGTTGTAGAACCGCAGAAAAATGTGCGCGCAAAAAAAACCAAAACAACCGAAAGAATGCTCGTAAATGCAGTGAAACAGCCTTTGTCTACGAATGACTCTTGCTTCACAAAAACACAATCGCATCTCATGGCGTGAAAATTCAGGTTTTTTACCGAGCAAATAAACCGGTGTTCAAAGTTTTAAAGTTCTCCAAGGATTCAACCTAATCAATCAAGTAGCCGTTGCGTAGAAGGTTTTTCACGAATTTCACCGCAACGATGTCAGTGACAGAGAAAGCCTTTGTTCTGATCAAAGACATTCAAAATCAAAGTAATTTTTTGAAGTTACCTGAAGAAGATTGTAAAATTTTAATATTTTTTACCCACACTCATTTAGGTTTGCTCACCGGTGTATACCAGCCGTTGGTGGATTTAATCTTGGAATCGCAAGAAAATGTTTTTCACACATGCACCTCTCTTGATGAGCTTATGCAACAGCTGGACATTCAAGAGAATACAGCCGCTATACTCTGCCTGCTGTACGTATTGCTTTCGTTTGTCATTTCTTTTTACTAAGCGGTCGTTTCTTCTTTAGCACAAACAAAATCAGCATTACAACCATTAACTTGGAGCAGACATTTGCACAGATTTCCGAGTTCATCAGTGAATGCGCCGACGCCCAGGTGAAAGCTCTACCCAACTTGTGTATGTGTTCTGTACCATCAGATTTCGTGACTTTTTACATTCTCAAACTCTAACTTTTTACTTTTAAATTCAGTTTCCGCACTTTGTCGTTTTTTCACCGATAAACTAATCGAGTCAAAGCAGTATTTACGTGGCGTCGATCCGCTTTGCAAAGCCATCACCAAAGCACAGAATGCTCCTACGCAGTTGACTTCCATTCACTGTGACCTTTTAAAGCTTTGCTTGTTGAGCAAATGCCTTAAGCCCGCGCTTGCCTTCCTAGACGTGGACATCAGTGACATTAGTCGCGAAGCTGATACCTTTGATGTAAAGTACTACCTGCTTTACTACTATTACGGTGGAATCATCTACGCGACCTTCCGCAACTTTGAGCGATCGCTCTTCTTCCTGACTAGCGCCATCAGCGTCACCGGCATCGCCATAAGCGAAATTGTCGTCGAAGCCTACAAAAAGTACATCCTCGTCTCACTACTGGTGCACGGAAAGGTGGGCCTTCCGCCGAAGCAGAACGCCAACTACCTCAGTCGTTGCATTCGCCCTTTGTCAGTAGCGTACACCGAGCTCGCCAGCGCCTACTCCGAGGACAATGCCGAAGATCTTGAAAAAACGTTTATGAAGTATCATCACGTGTACGAGCGGGACACTAATGTGGGTCTTGTCAAGCAGGTGATGGCGTCAATGGTCAAGGTGAAGATTCAAAAGTTGACCAAGACCTTTATGACGCTCTCTTTTGGCGATATGGCTACCCGAGTGAACTTAGCCGCCGGCGAAGCCGAAGCGGAAAGCATCATTTTGCAAATGGTAATGTGTTTTTTAATTTGTGTTTTAGTTTACAAATTGAGGTTTTGTTTCTTTTTATCAGATCGAAGATGAGGAGATCTTTGCGTCGATTAACCAACAAGATGGCAATGTTCTTTTTCTCGACAAGCCTGAAAAGTACAACAGTCCTGCCATGTACCGCCTATTAGAGCAGGAGCTGCAAAAGTGCGTTAAGCTCAATGAGAAGCTAAAGGAGCTCGACCAGGACATTGCTTTAATGCCCAAGTACCAGAAACTGCGTGCTGCCTTAGACTAATGCTTGAGCACGCCTGTGTTCTCCGTCTCTTCTGCCCACACTCGTGTACACACATACACTCTGTTTGTAATCTCCTTCCCTTTTCCCTTTTCTCTTTTTTTCAATTGATTTTGCCCTAAGACTGGAATTTGTACAGAAAAATAGTTAATTCGTTTGTTGAGATCAATGTACGATTTTAAATGTGTGAGATTGATTTGTAGTATTTTTTGCCCCTCTATATTCCCGAAGTGCACTGCGGCCCATCACCACTGGAGCCAGGCGGAGGAGGAGGAGGGTGTTGGGCTTGGGGAATACCCTCCAGGCGGGTGTACTTGTTCATGAGGCGGAGGTGCACCCGCTGGTAGTGGCGCTGGTGATCCACGCCCGACCAGCCACAGCCAATCCAATTGCACTTGACGTAGCGCTGAGCGGCGGCGGCAGGCGTCCCTGCCCCCGCCGCCGCCCTGGTCTGCTCTCCGGCGACCAGCTGATCACACTGTGTACTGTTCAGGTGATCCCAGAGTGACTTCGCCTGAGGGAAGAGCCGCCCGCAGAGCTGGCAGATGGGGTCGGAGCGGTGTCGTCGGTGGATGTGCTCCTGGAGAAAGGCCGACATGGTGTAGGAGGCGCCGCAGCACCAGTACAGTGGCTGGTTGTGCTTCACCTGCAGGTGCTCCGCCAGGGCCACCTGGTTTGCCAGGATCTGGTGACAGCCGGTGACGATGCACGGCAGAGGTAGCGACGAGTGGACATTGGCGGTGGGGGCGGCCTGCACACTGCCACCAGCACTGCAGATGACTCCGCCCACTGATGACTGACTGCTGGGGGCGGAAGTGCTTCCATGGGAATGCTGCGATGTGGCTGGCGAGGATCGATGCTGCTGATACTGCTGCTGGTGCTGTTGCTGCTGATGAGGATGGTGGTGAACCAGTGTGGGGAAAGGTCGACTGGGAAGACTGACTGATGGCTGAGCTGGGCTGCTCCCCAGTGATGATGGTGGTGGTGGTGCCATACTGACGGTCATTGATGGCAGTGTCTGCTGGTGGTGGTGGTGGTGGTGGTGATGCTGGTGCTGGTGCTGCTGGTGCTCAGTGTTGTAGTAGATGGTGTGAGTTTGCAGTCCTGCTTGGTGGTGCTGAATGCTCTGGTGATGCAACTGAGATGCAGCCGCCGCTGCAGCTGCAGCTGCCTGCGACGACAGATTCGATGTTGATGTGAGTGCCAGTCCAGACAGTATCTGGTGACTTGAGCCTCGTCGGTACTGTGCACTGCTCACTGCAGCAGTACTGGCCTGTCCCTGTGGTATGCCTGTAACGCTCACCGGAACGGAGGCTCGGCGAAGAACTTTCAGTGCCGGGTCGACCAGTGCCGGTCCGGAGTGCACCGGCAGCGAATTGGATCTTGAGGAACGCTGCCAGTGAAGTTGCTGCTCAAGGAAGGCCGGACCGCAGGCTCTACAACTCGCCTGTCGACAGGGCGACCGTGCCGAGTCCGGCGGCGCAGTGGAAGAAGTTGATGGCTGCGGTGGCTGCAATGGCGAGGTGGCCCAAGTCAAATGTCCCTTCGCATCGCCAATTATCGTCTCCTGTCGGCGAAGTTGTCCTTTTCGCGCGTCCACCGTTGGTGATGGCGGTGGTGGTGGGAGAGGCACTGGCGGCCATGCGAATCCCGTCTGAGCTGACAATCCCCCTCCACAGCTTTGTCCTGCCACCTTTGAGCCCCTAGCCGTCATGACCACACTGGCGGCTTCAAGCGAACTTTTTTGCAGCTGCAGAATCTTCAGCTGTTCAAGAGTGCTGCTAGAGGCTCGAAGGCGTTTGTAGTGCTCGGGTAGTTCTTCAATGATGGACTCTCTTCGCTTTTGAGTGCTGCTGCTGAAGGTCGTCGAGGTGGTGGTCGACTGCAGCAGTCGAGCTACCTCAGAGTCAGTTGATGGCTCTACGTTGAGGTGCATCATTGTCGAAGAAGTGGCGGCGGCTAGATTTCCGGTCACCAGCTGCTTCAGTGATCGTCTCACCTGCTCTTTGGGCGACGCTTCAGCTGGCGGATTAGACTGCGGAAGCGGTATTGGTATGGCTTGTGGCGCTGAAACAATGTCAGGCCCTAGGTCAATGGTCAGCGGTGGCTCCGGACTGTACGCCTCGAATGATTCTCCCGCAAGGCCAGAGTCTGTCGACTCAAAGGAGGTCACATTGGTGGACTGACTGAGAGATCGGGAACTGCTGTAGATGAGAAACTGCGGAACCGTTATCTGACCATCACTGCCGCTGCTTCGAGAAGAGCAGGCGGCGCCTATCACAGGAGGTGTTACTTTTTCGGTAAACTTTGAAGTTGCACAAGGGCTCGGGGAGATGGGACTAGTCGCCTGGGGTGGACTGGGCTTTGAAGATGGAATGGACGGTAGTGAAATTGGTGCTAGTGAGGGCTGTGGTGAGGGTGAAGGTGAAGATAGGATTTCAGCTTCGCGGACAGTAGAGGTGCCAGCCAAGGTGGACGTTTGCACTTCCTCAGAGGAGACCACCTCCGAAACGACCTGCCGGAGGACGCCGTCCGCCCCGGCCAGCTCCTGGTACTGTGCCATCAGCTTTGACTGTCTATAGTAGGACACATCGGGCTTAGTGCCGAGCGGCGGCACTTCTTTCTCCGTCTGCGTGGACGTCGAACTGACAGATTTTGGCTGTTGTTGTTGTTGTTGCTGTCGAACAATGGAGGACTCTAGCCTCTGAAGACAGGAGATAGTGCTGCGAATGTTGGTTAAAACTTTGACGGGAGTTTCTCCCTCTTCTTCCGGAGAATGCATCATCTAATTGAGCCTAAGTGTGCTCTCCGCTCTGACGACAAGTCTATCCTCTGGTTGCTCTCTTCACAAAGCCAAAGAGAACACTGAAGACGCCACTTGCCGTTTCAATGTGTCATCAACTGGTCAACAGGGGAAAAGCAGTGTTCTCTCCTCTCCGTTTCTTCTTCCTCTTACTCTTCGTCTTCTTGGAGGATCACATCAAGAGGAGCAGTTGTAGCGGTCTTTTTGCTGTTACTGGTAATGCTGCTGCTGCTGCTGCCGGTGATGGTGCTGAAGCAAGTGACTGTGATGCTGCCTTCCTCTGGTTAGCAAATGTCGAGTGGGCAGTGAGCCGCAGCGTAGAAGGCCTGGTGTAGGCCGTGTCAGAGCCGAACATGCCATGTTCCGCTAGCATGCCTCTGTTCTGGATGACTGGTCCACCGCGTCAGTTGGCATTGGAAGGTGGCTCACTCGCTCTCACTCTCACAGTACCTTCATCACCCAAAGTCCTGGTTAAGTGGAAATGAGCCGAGAAGGAGCGATGAGGGGAGAGAAGGTGAACCGAACTGGCTGCGTTCAGTGTGCATCGTCCTCAACTGGACAGCTACTTCGCTGAAGGTCGAATGGACTCGAAATGGGGGAGAAAGAGACTAGGTTGGCACAAAAGTTTACAAACCTTGGTATTCGAATTTTACTTTTGTGTTATTTGAACTGACAAAAAAAGTATAATGACAACAGTTAATGAATCATCATTATCATCAGTTGATAATGCGTTCTTGATTATTTGTTTTTACAAGTAACATTTTACGTCTATTTATCATGATATACTAGAATAATGTTGCTCAATTGCAGGGTACAGGAGAAGTGATAGCTTTCGAAATGTGCCTCACGTGATTTCCTTTGCAAAGTTCAAATCTCCTCATGTGATGCACAACTGCATTGTGTAAACGTGGCACCAGTTGATCATTAGGCATTTTATTAAAATTACGCAAGTTACGATTCTATCAGAATATTCTTTACAAAAATTAGCCTTTTCTAAAATGGTACGTGTAGTCATAACGCCTTGCTATTGAGCCTTACACTTTTTTGTCAACGCTAAAGCACAACCCATGCTTCTCCCGGCCTTGCATTCTCTATTCTGGCGTTGAATCCTGAGAGTGGCAGCGCAGCGTACAAACGACGCAACATGCGCGCCACAACTCTCGACAACTGGGCAACAGTTTGCTGTGCTCAGTTGTGTAGTGAGCAGTTTTGAGCATCACTACAGCGAAGCAAAGGCAGAAGGCACTAGTGCAGCCAGCCAGCCAGCTTGTCTCTTCTTCCACTTCTTCTTCATCTCTCTGTCGGCAATCGTCTGCTCGTGAGCCAAAGGCAAATGCGCCACCACCGATGACGCCGCCGCCCCCCGCCACGGTGGTACAGCAGCAGCAGCAGCAACAGCCGCTAGTGCCGTCACCGTCGGCTGCCGCATCCTCCGCTCACCTCCACCGGCATGATCATCATCGCCGCTTCTTCTTCGCCGACCACTTATCAACAGCAGCAGCCGCAGCAGCAGCAGGCAAGCAACCACAGGCGCAGAGTAGCAGTGCCACATCGCACTGCCAGCAACAACAGCAACAGCCACAGCAGCCGACGCCGACGCCGTTGCAGCAGCTGCAAGCGCATTCACCAGCTACGCCGACGTCGTTTCCACCGCCACCAGTCGACAATATCTCCCTGTACATCAAGAACACCATTGCAGCCCACCACCAGCTGCAACAGCAGCAGTCAGAGAGGGAGCAACAGGAGAAACAACAACAGCTGGCCTCGACCTCGCCGTTGACCACCGCTGGATCGACTCCCCTCATCAGCCACCATCAGCAGAACAACAACACGAATTCAAACTCACAGCAGCCTCGTGGAGGAGGAGGTGGAGGAGGTGGGCGCCCCGTTCTCAATGGCGCCGCCGCCTCGGGTGTCCCTGGAAATGGCGGGGGCAGTCGTCTGCGAGCGGCGGCTGCGGCCGCCTCGGGTCAGCACCACCAACTCATCAACGGTGCCCTGGGCGTCTCAATGGCGACCTCCCTCGCCGAGCAGAGCAGCGTCCCCTCACCACCACCTTCCTCAGGCAGCATTGCCAATCATGTGGCCAACTACAATGACATCCTTAAGCTGACCAACTCCTGTTACCAGAAGGTGCTTCCCAGCTCTTCGGCCCTCGCATCGAGTGGTTCACTGGCCAGCCACTACCATCACCACCAACACCAACAGCAGCATCAGCAGCAGTACCACAGGGCAAAGCCATCCCCGTTAATGACGCCACCTCCCTCCTATTCGGCTTCTCGCTCCAGCAGCAGTGGCCCTCAATCGCCCAGTCTCACAATCAGCTCCACCTCTACTTCTGACTACAGCTCTGTGCCACCCTTTATACCGAATAGCGCCTCCTCTTACGTCCTCTTTCAGAACCTCAACAACAGAAGGCAGTCCAGTCCGGTGGATTTGGGCGGAGGTGGTAGTAGTAACTCGATGGGCCCAGCATCGGCAGCCCTGCAGCAGCATCACCAGTCTCCAGCAACCTCAATTGTGATCAACAATGCCACTGGCAAAGTAACCGCTGGTCTGGCTACTATGCCCAGCAGTCAGCATGCTGCTCAGCAGACCTCACAACCTCCGCCATCAGCTTCCAAGCAGACGCTCACCACCCATCCACTGCTGCAGCCATCCAGCTCGAGGAAGGCCATTTCCCAGTCGCCCGTCATCATGCAGTCCGTCAAGTCACAGAAAATCAACAAACCAGTCCTCCAGACGGCAATAGGTCCCAATACCGCCATCAAAGGCTTCGCTTCGACGCCGACAGTGCCACAAACAGTGATGGGCGTGCAAACAGCACCTTCCGGAGGACAGCAAATTCAAATTCAACGAGCCGCCAACCCACCTCCGACACCGCCCTCCCCACTTTACATCAGTTCCTCTTCTTCGAACGTCTCCTTCAGCAATGTTCCCAGCCCTGTTCCTTCGAACACCTCCTCGGCGACGACCTCCTCCGCCCGTCTCCCACCGCCGCCGTACTCTGCCGTGCACCAGCAAATGCTGGCGGCGAACAGTGCCGCCCAGCAGTCGTCGATGGTGGTGAACTTGGTGTGCAGTAGCAGGGCGCCCAGCAGCTGCGGCTCCAGCTCCTCCGCGAGGACCTCTCCGCGCACTGTGCCCCAGAGCGACTGCAGCTCATCGCCTGCCTACCCCCCGCCGCCCTACTCTGCGGCCATTGCCAACCGCCTGACCGCCGCCTCCTCCTCCTCCAGTGTCGTCTCCGGCGGGAGCAGTCTGGAGACGCTTCACCACGGCCAGCAGCAGCCGCCCCCACCACTGCCCCCCTACCTGCTGTCCACCTTTGAGTCACTGCCCCTGGGGCAGCAGCGCGAGATCATCACCCAGATCATGTCCAACATCGTCCTCAGCACCGGCGGCGGCGGCGCCTCCTCCTCTCAGCCGGCGTCACTTTACGGCGGCTCCAACGGCTCAGGCTCCACCACCCACCACCAGGTGCCCACCACGGAGCCGCCCAGTTACGCCAGCTCAATGGCTGCACGTGCCGCCGTGGCGGTGGCCAACAACAACAACGCCAACACCAACGCTTCATCGTCTCAAGTCGCTTCCAACTACAATGACCTAATCAAGCTAACCTGTTGCCAAATTCCTGCCGTCTCTACTTCCCCGAACCACCAACCACAACATCAGCAACATCAACAACAGCATCAGCAGCAGCAACATCAACATCACCAGCCCCCGGCGTGGATCGCCAATCGACCCCTTCCTCTGCCGCCCACTTCAGAGAGCCAGTCTAATCTGGTGAACACTGTCGAGTCAATCTGCAACAGTCAGATCAGCGCCCTTCAGTCGACCGCCACCAGACCGGCACTGAGTCGAATTCCAGCAATCACCGATTGCACTGTCCCACCGTTGCCGCCCAAGCCGACGCCTACCATGCAACTGCTGGCCTCTCATGTTCCTAAAGACGATGCTGCTGCTGGTTGCTCTGTCGGCACGCCAGCAATACTACCTGATTCTCTGCTGACTTTGGGTGATGGGGACTCTGCGGAGGACGGCGAGCCCACTCGGTCGTCCAGTCCCATTCCGCAGCGACGTCCCGGCGCCAAGGACACCCCTTCATCAAAGGTGAAGCTGTACAGTCCAGCGGCGTACAAGTTCTACATGGAGCAGCACTTTGAGAATCTGATCAAGAGCACCAAACAGAGGGAGCTACGCCGTCAGCAGCTCGAGTCGGAGATGGCGAAGGTAGGTTTGAGCGAGCAGGCGGCCACTGAGATGCGCCGAATGCTGCACCAGAAGGAGTCCAACTACATTCGCCTGCGCCGGGCGAAGATGGACCGCTCCATGTTCGACAAGATACAGACCATTGGCGCCGGTGGCTTCGGCGAGGTGGCCCTGGTGCGGAAGAAGGACGCCGACATACTGTACGCAATGAAGATTCTCCAGAAGGTGCGCATCTTTGAGGAGAACCAGGTGGCCCACGTCAAGGCGGAGCGGGACATTCTCGCGGAGGCGGACAATGAGTGGGTGGTGAAGCTGTACTACAGTTTCCAGGATGACGCGTACCTTTACTTTGTCATGGACTACATCCCCGGCGGCGATCTCATGGGACTGCTCTGCAAGCTGGACATTTTCAGCGAGCCACTGGCCACCTTCTACATTGCCGAGTTGGTGCTGGCTTTGGAGTCCGTTCACAAGATGGGATTCATTCATCGGGACATTAAGCCGGTATGTAGTGCCTAAAATCAGGGAGATAAAAAAATATTTACTAAATATTGTCCGGTTTCCCCCTCAAAGGACAACATCCTCATTGACCGCGACGGTCACATCAAGTTGACTGACTTCGGTCTGTGCACTGGCTTTCGCTGGACCCACGACTCAAAGTACTACAATCACAATCGAGTCAACTCGATGGACTTTGACATGGTCGTCGGTGGAGGCGCCTCAAGTAATGGCAGTTCAAGCATCAGCTGCAACTGCAACCTCCATGGGTCGATTGGTCATCAGGTACTGCACACACTTTTGAGAAGGATTTTTAGAGAATGCTAAAACACCTCCGCTTTATAATCTTTCAGTCGAAGCCACTGGAGCGACGGAAGCATCGTCGAGAGCACCAGCGCTGCCTGGCCCACTCCGTCGTGGGAACGCCCAACTACATTGCCCCTGAGGTGCTGCTCGGCCTGGGCTACACGCAGCTTTGTGACTGGTGGTCAGTAGGCGTCATCCTCTACGAGATGGTCGTCGGTCACCCGCCCTTCTACGCGGACAGCAAGCCCGCCATACAGCAGCGCATCATCAACTGGCGCCACGAGCTGGTCATCCCCCCGGAGCCCCGGCTCTCCACCGACACCAAGCGCCTCATTCTGGGACTGTGCTGCGAGCCGGAGGCCCGTCTGGGACGCAATGGCGCCGACGAAATCAAGCGTCAGCCTTTCTTCAAGACGATCGACTTTGAGTCGGGACTGCGCAGTCAGCCGGCGCCGTACGTGCCTCGAATCGACCACCCCACCGACACCAGCAACTTTGACACGTCGATGATTGACCAGGACAAGTCAGGACTGTTCACCTCGGATGAGTTCACCAGCAGCAGCGAGTACGTCAATGAAATGTCGGACATCTTCAACGGCGACATGCCTGGCCCACTCAGGCCCAACGGTGGCGGCGGAGGTGGTGGTGGTGGTCACCGGAAGAAGCGGGCCCCGAACAGCGACCCCTCTGACCCGAACCATCCGCAGCACGCCTTCTTTGAGTTTACCTTCCGCCGCTTCTTTGACAGCAGCGGCCAGGCGATACCGATTCGAGGGTCGGGCGGCTCCGGCTCGGTGACGGACGGCTCCGTGGGAGCAGGCACTGACACTGAGTCGCTGACGTACGGCTCCACGGACGGCGGCGGTGGTGATGGCTGTGGAGATGGCGGTGGTGATGGCTGTGGTGATGGCGGTG
>JAALOO010002065.1_pt1 | contig 11911 bp, 11 predicted proteins | sample 7257641 | NCBI WGS metagenome assembly JAALOO01 (sample SAMN14085613, study PRJNA598686) | mite metagenome | biome: ENVO:01001000; feature: ENVO:01001002; material: ENVO:01001226; isolation source: single female mite from University of Michigan culture on fish food culture... ... | reverse complement strand
ATCGATAGGTAGTTTGGATTTTTTAAGAATGGGTAATCTAAGGCATCACGAAATAAGATGAATGGAGAACTTCCAAGTCGGGAACCAAAAATCTCTACACCAACAAGCATTGATCCAAGGCACACCTGACAGAGCATGACGAAGGTCATCACGGGTGCTTCCCAAGTCTTTGCCCTAAATAGAAGGATAGCGCCGATAATAACCTGCCAGAAAGTCCATAGCCAGAAACTACCTTCTTGACCCTCCCAAAATGAGGAAATAATATAATGTGTTGGTAGCGATTCCGAGGAGTGTGCAAAGACGTAATGATATTCAAATAAGTGGTTGTAGATGATATAGAATAAAATAGAACCGATGGAAACCACCGCTACAGCATTTATCCAAAATCCTATTCGTCCAAGCGTCTTCCATGTCTTCACTTCAGGTTCCCTGGTTGCAAAGAAATAGCTGATTAATGAAAAAATTGCGGCACCGAAAGCAAGGACAATAAAAAACTGTCCTATTTTACCGGGTAAAAGTTGTTCACCAACGTAATTTACGTCCATTATCTGTATTGATATTAATAGTTTGAAGTTCGGAAATAAGCAAATGAGGCTTCATTTGATGCCTAGAAGGCAACGGATGCTGTAGACTCTGTTATCTCCACTTGATCTTGATTGTATTTAGAAGGACATTTCATCAAAATTTTGCTTGCATGAAAGACTTGCCCTTCCATTTTTCCTGTTAACACGATTTGCTCGGAACGTTCTATATCTTGTGGTTTTGAACCACGGAATACAATCTGACATTCGGTACTATCATTATCATACATATAGAATGAAAAATGATTAGCATCGGTAACCGGATCGTAGTGTAATGCTTTTTCCTTGTTTAGCACTCCTACAACATACAATTCGGTGTTTTTTTCTTTAGCTTCTGTAAATGTAGAATATGTACTCGAATCTGTGTAAATAACTAAAATCATCGCAATAGCGACGGCAATAATAGCAATTAAGATAATTGAGCTCTTCTTCATAGTGTATTATACGTAAATAATATACAAAATTACAAAATGCTTTTGCAAGCCAGTAATTTATCAAATTTTGCTGTTTATTTAGAATAATTCTATTTTATTGCTGACTTTTGGTTAACATATTCGTTATTAGATTTTTACCAGCTTTGCCGAGGAATAGCGGCTTTGACGTATAATAGTAATATTACACTTCCTGAACAATGTCGTCTGTAGGTGTATCGAAATTGTCCTTTGAAAATCGTGTAACAAGCATTGCCGCTACGGTGTCTCCGGTCGCATTTAAAATTGTAGCTAGCGGGTCGACGAGTGTTCCTATAATCATCACTGCGGGAATTGCTTCGGCTGGCAGACCATACACCGAAATCATCAACATTTCCCCGATATATCCTCCATTTGGTATACCTCCGGCAACAATTGTTACTAATACGGTAATTCCGATGGCAGTTATAATTGTTTCCCAGGCAAAAAAGTCCCATCCCAGTAATGAGAATGCCACATAAATTTTAAGGATGGAGGAAATTGCTGATCCATTCTTGTAAAGCGTATTACCTAGGGGAATAACGACGTTTGCAATAGATCCGGGGATTCCTATTTTCTTTGCTGCAGCAAGATTTGGGGGCATTGTGGCTAGGCTGCTACAGGTGCTTAAAGCAGTTAGGGAGGGAATAATATTATTTTTCCAGTACAGTAGCGGCCCTTGTTTTCCCCTGGCGATGTAGGCGTATAGACTATAGAAAACAAAGAAAAATAATGTTCCAAAAATGTAGTATAACGCCATTGGTTTCGCATAAAAGCCAAAGAGCTGCGGACCTAATGTTTTAACCTGGAACGCAAAGTATGCCCCTAACCCCAACGGTGCTATGGTCATAATAATTATGAGCAATTGTTTCATCACCTCGTTCCCTGAGCGCACGAAATCAACAAATGTTCTGGAGCTCTCTCCGGCCTTTCGTGCAGCGATTCCTACCAAAAAAGAGAATATAACAAAAGCTAGAATACTCTGCCTATTTAGTAAGAGATTAAATTCGCTAACAGTTAAAAAGCTTACCATTTTATCTCCCCAGTTGCTTACATCTTCCTCCAATGGATTATCAACTATCGAAGTTGAATCGATGTTTGAGTTTACGGGGAAGAAATACAGCGCCAATACGGTTGCTGCCGAGGCGACGATGATGGTTATTAGAAAGACCGTTGCCATGGTTCCGATAATTTTACCTAATTTTTTTTCATTCTCGATATTTGCAACTGAAGAAGAGATCGCAAAAAATAGTAAGGGAATTATTGAAACAAACAGTAAATTGAGGAATATATCTCCGAATGGTTTTATGTATATAACCAGGTCTGGAAACCAAAGTCCGATAATACTACCTATGATGATACCTAGTAGGAGAAGGAGTATACTTCCATAATTTTCGAGGATAGTGCGCATATTGGAAAGCTAAAATAATAGTTTTTTATGGTAGTTTTGTGATAAAATAGTGGCTATATGGAATTTGTTGTAACTGGTGATGGCTCCAAAACGCTTTATCATCCAGAAGTTAAGGAGCATTATCATTCAAAAAACGGTGCTTTGCAGGAAAGTGAGCATGTTTTTTTGAAATCTGGTCTCCAGTTTTTGCTAGATAAGGATGGCGGGCGCAGCGCGAAAATTTTAGAGGTGGGTTTGGGGACAGGATTGAATTTTCTTGTAACCGCTGAGTATGCGCACAAGCACGGCATTCATCTTGACTATTGTGGTATTGAACCTTATCCTTTACAACCAGAGATTATTAAACAGACAGGATACGAGGAATTTATCGATTCCGGTTTATGGGAATCATTTGCGAGGAACTATCAAGAAGGGCTAAAGAAGCAAGTTCAGATTACACCGCAGATTAATTTAGAAATTGCTCATATGAAAGCCTTGGAGTATGGTAGTACAGGAAATATCGATTTACTATATTTCGACGCTTTTGCTGCTATTCGTCAACCGGAAATGTGGTCAGAGGATACGCTATCACATGTTTGTTCATTTCTACGCCCGGGCGGTGTTTTCGTTACTTACGCGATCACCGGAAATTTGAAGCGTTCAATGAAAAATTTAGGATTCGCGATAGAAAAGGCTCCGGGAGCCTTAGGGAAGCGGGAAATGCTTCGTGCGGTAAAATGCTAGATACTAAAGAATAGATGGGGAAACACATCAAGCAGGGACAGTAAAAAAAATGGTGAACTACAATAGCGTTCACCATTTTTTTTGACTTTGGATCAGCAATTAGTGACCTGAAGTGCCATCTGGTCCATGAGCATGGCCATGTGAAAGTTCTTCTTCCGTCGCAGGACGTACAGTTAAAATCTCGACATCGAAATTTAATGTTTTACCAGCCATAGGGTGGTTTAAGTCTGCTACCACAGCTTCAGGCGTTACTTCAACGACTACAGCTTGAAATTGATTTCCTTGATTATCTTGAAGTGGTAATATTTCGCCTACCGGAGGTAGACCAGTTTCTTTAAACATATCGGCAGGCAATTGAGCAACTGCACGTTCGTCTATTTCACCATAAGCATGTTCTGGAGTCAATGTGAATGATGTTTTGTCTCCTTGATTTAACGAAGAGATGTTTTCTTCAAATTTAGGTAACATCATACCTGCACCATATAGAAATGTTAAAGGATTCTCCGCTGTAGTCTCTTCTACAAATGTTTTCTCTCCGTTTTCTTCAATCATGTGAAGCGTGTAATTTAACGCAACTACGTTGTTGGTTTCTATCGCCATTTTTATTTATTTATTTGGGACTTAATCCCTGTTATCATTCAATAATTGTAGAACCTCAAAAACTGATTTTTGAGGTAAACCACAAGTTTTGTTTCGACAAAGGTAGGCTTTTGATTCCAAACCACCTTTATCCTTTAACAATGGTAAGTTACTTTTTGTTCCCCCGAATAGTATTTTATTTGGTATATAGTGCTTATCTAGCTCCTTTCTCCATTTTACACTATCTTCGCCAACTAAAGCTATTTGATTATTGCCATATACGTGTTCCAGTAATTGAATTGCCCAATTGGAATAGGCTGATCCGTATTGTTTGATGTAGGGAAAGACGTTGGCAAAAACTTGCTCTGCCAGCTCAAAGTATTTTGTGTTGTCGTAAAGGTCTGCCAGGGCGTATAATACGCGGACAATTGTCGAGGAAGAAGCGGGTATAACGTTATCCATTATCTCACTTTTCCTAGCAATTAACGACTTATCATTTTGTGCGGTATAATAAAATGTCTTTTCGTTTTGGTCGTAAAAAAGTTTGATAGCGTTTTGCATCAGGGTATTGGCCTCGGCTAAGTAGGATTCTTCAAATGTAGCACTATAGAGTGCCATTAAAGCTTCGGCAGTAAAAGCATAATCATCGAGAAAGCCTGGTATACTTCTGTTTTTATCTGCCGGCTGGTGAAGGAGTTGGTCGCCAGCGAAGCATTGACCTTTTATGAAATTTAAAGTCTGGATGGCGAGCTGGAGGTATTTGGGATCATCGAAAGTTCGGTAGGCATCAACTAATCCCTTTAACATCAATGCATTCCACGAGGTTAATTGTTTGTGATCTAATCCCGGGCGAATTCGTTGCTCTCTATAGGTTCGTAATTTAGCTTTAATCTGATGCAAATATGTTTGCCATTCCTTTTCGGAATAACCCGCTTCCTGGATCAGACGGGAAGCATCTGTGTCTGTAAAGAGCACGTTGGTATGCTCTTGTGGCCAATTTCCTTGCTCAGAAACATTATAGTAAGCAGCTGCCAATTCCGCATCATCACCTAGCACAGTTTTTAATTCTTGTAGATCAAATATATAGTATTTGCCTTCTACTCCCTCACTGTCAGCATCTAGTGCAGCATAGAATCCGCCGTTTGAATCTAACATCTCTCGGCATGCCCAATCGATGGTTTCTTCTACGACTTGCTTATATTTGGGTGCTTGATTATGTTGAAAGGCCTCGCAATATAAGGAGATTAACTGGCCATTATCATAGAGCATTTTTTCAAAATGAGGAACATGCCATTGTCCGTCCACTGCGTATCGGGCAAACCCACCACCAACATGATCGTATATTCCCCCACTTGCAATCTTATCTAAAGTAAAATGAACATGAGAAAGAATGTTTTCATCTTTGGCGAGCGTGGCATATCGCAGCAAAAATATCCAGTTATTAGGAAGTGGAAATTTTGGAGCCCTCGTATATCCGCCGTCTTCTTTATCAAACTGTGCTGCCCACGGCGTAACTATCGCTTGAAGATCAGCGGTCGTATACTGATTGGGAATCGGTGAAATTGGTAATTTTTCGGCCTCGTGGATGCCTTGGGTTAAGCGTTCGGCATAGTCAATAGCTACATCGGGCGTTTCCTCCCACATCTGAGCGATTTGGAGTAAAACCTGCTGCCAGTCTTGCGGTTTGAAATATGTCCCACCATAAATTGGGCGACCGTCAGGCAGGCAGATGCAGTTTAATGGCCATCCACCAGCATTTGTCATGAGCTGAACAGCGATCATATATATCTGATCAATATCAGGACGTTCTTCACGATCAATTTTAATGGGTACGTAGAAAGAATTCATCGTTTTGGCAATTGCATCATTTTCAAAACTCTCTCTCTCCATAACATGACACCAATGGCACGCAGAATATCCAATACTAACAATAATTAGTTTGTTTTCGTTCTTGGCTTTTGCTAACGCTTTTTCACCCCAAGGCATCCAGTTGACAGGATTTTGGGCGTGTTGTTGCAGGTAGGGAGAATTCTCATGTTTTAGTTCGTTTGCCATAGCAACAAATGTAAGTATTTAAGAACTAATCACCTGTCTTAGTGTAGCTGTATTAGCCGACAGCATCGAGTAATCTAAACCTTCTTCAAGCGAGAGGCAAGCGATATTGGCAGTCTTCAGGTCAACAAATTCATTGGAAATGTACAAAACAAGATCGGATAGCCCTGGGTTATGTCCAAACACTAACAGCTCATCATAATTAGCGGATACATCATTTATGCTTTTCAATAATTGAAGGTAATGTGCATCATAAATATCTGGAGTCCACTGTATGTCATTTACGGAGTACCCAAGGATGTCAGCGAAAATTAATGCTGTTTGAGCTGCACGTTTTGCAGTGGAAGAAATTATAAGAAGCTTTTTCTCTTTAGGTTTCGATAAATGTGCAGATAATATTAAGGCGTTTTTTTCTGCTCGCTTGATCCCGCGCTCGATCAAAGACCGATCGAAATCCTCTTTATCAAAAGAAAACTCCTCAGCTTTGGCATGTCGAATGATATATAATGACTTCGTTTGCATAACTAAATTTAATAAAAATATGTGAAAAACGGGATCAACGATCACAGATTGTCGTTACGTCGCGGTATTGGAAAGTATTTAAAGCCAGGTGTTAAAATTATTATAAATAAGCTAAGGATTTGATCTACTTTACAACCGGACAAACGATGGTAATAATAAACCCTCCCAATTACACGAAGGATCATTTTTCCATTTATGAGGTGCCACAACAATTTTATTTTTTCGCTCGTTTAGCCAGGCTCCCCACCAACTAAAAGTGCTGTTTGAGATAATAATGTGATTACACAGGCTAATCAGCTGCATATCTCTAAAACTATTATCTCCACGATTCCAGTCTATGTAAATAGCCTCTAAATGGCTAAAATTTTGTCGGCACCATTCCAGGTCATCGGAAAAAAATAGATAAAGAGGATTCTCTACTTTATTATTCATATAACTGATACTTCTTACATAATACTCTACGTCACATATATCTTTAAATAAAGGTTCAGATAGATAATCTCCGCGACGCACATGAATTGCAACGGTTTCTCGTACCATTATTCGCTTGAGTAGTTCTTGATTTTTTGTATCAGTTATCTTTGGAAATCTTAAATGTGCTCGCAGTTTATCTTCTACGAGATTGAGGTAATTGATATGTTGCCAATAACCCCAATAATAGCGACCTTTTCGCTCTTTAAATATATTTGCGTCAAATTCGAACTGTCTATGTTCTTGATGATAGGCATTTTTGGTTCCTGCTAGGCGACGTAATTTTCGCCAAAGCCATCTTCTATCAGTTGTATCGTGAAGTTTTATTTCGAATATATTTGCTTCCGTTAGTTCCACACTAAATATTTTTTTTAGTTCGAATCCGTTGTGAAGCGTGTATGTTTGGAAGTCAATAAGGTCTGCCTTCACTGCGCCGAATTTTTTTTCGAGACCAAGATAAAAAGCATATTGAAATAATTGATTGCCAAGACCGCCTAAAAACTTAACGATTTTCATTGCAGAAAAATTTGTTAATTGAAAATTGATTTAATAGACCGTTTGAACGCACGTCGCAATTGTTTTGGTTCTAGGTTTTTACGACTGAAATAAGGGGCGTTGAAAAGCTGATATAGAGCGTCGCGTTTCGCTTTATATAAAACAGCTTCGTACCATAGATCAAAAAGGATTTTTTCAAATACTTGTTTGGGGTATAGATGAATCTTTCTATTATTTTGGATCAAGAGGGTGAAAAAAAGATGATAATCAGAGATTTTGATAGATGTTTTCGAGGGATGTTCGAGTAGCATTTCGACGTACTCAGGCTTTCCGTTAATCTCTAAAGCTTCTAATTGCGAAATTTTTATCGAAAATCTATGCAGCGCTTGCTTTTCAGCATGGATGTGTGAGACATTTGTATCATGTGTTCTATATTCAACCAATGGAATTCCTAAATTGTCGATTACGTTTTTGCGTGAAATTCTAATCATCAGATCATAATCCTGAGCGAAGGGATACATCCCATAACCCCCAACCGATCGGAAAACTGAAGTTTTCATCATGACTGATGAGTGTATAAACGTATTGAAGAATAATAATTTGCAAGTTATTATGTCAGGACCTATTGGAACCACTAATAGTTTACCATTGCGTTTGGAGTGTTGGTCTAAATGATAAGCTTGTGTGCCCAATAGAGCAAGGTCTGGACGTGACGAGAACTCTTTTATCTGAATCCTCAACCTTTCTGGCAGTGCAATATCGTCACTGTCGAGGATAGCAAGAAAAATACCTTTTGCTTCGGACAAGGCAATATTCCTACTAAATACAAGTCCTTTATTGTTTTCATTTCTGATAATTCGGATGCGCGGATCGTCAAAACGAGAAATTATATTAAATGTGTCATCAGTAGATCCATCGTCAACGATAATGAGTTCAAAATCAGTATAAGTTTGGTTCATTACGCTTTGGATTGATTCTTTAATGTATCTTCCGGCATTGTATGCTGTCATAAATACAGTAACCGTAGGGCTTGTAGTCATGTCAATTAGTTGGTATTTAAGATAAGTTTTCGATAGTTTTCTTTAAACTTCGAGTCCGAAAATTTGGCTTTAACTAGAGAGTAACCGTTATTTACAAAAAGCTGTAAATCGTATTCTTGATTGGTAATTTCTTCCAGTTTATTTAGAAATCCATCAATAATCTCATTTTCGTCTTCATAATTAGGAATAACAAAACCAGTTTTCTTTTCCATATTTATATCTCCGTATATTTCTCCTACATCTGTTGTTATAGGAATGACTCCATAAATAAGGCCTTCGAGTATGACCATCGGGAAGCCTTCGAAGATTGAAGTGATAAAAATGAAATGCGCTTTTTTGTAATATCGACTAAGTTCATTGACGTCGGTGATCTTACCTATAATTTGTAAATTACTCGGTTTTTCTTTTTCAAATATTTCAAAGTCTCCGATCATTTGAAACTGGAACGGAAGATTTTTTGCTAGCGCTTCTTTAGCGATTTGTAAATATACTTCGGGTCTTTTTTCGTAGCTATTTCTAGCGATAAAAAGCACGGTCATCTTTTCCGTATACTCCTTTTTAGCCGGAGGATCTGAAGGGACCTTTATTCCGTTAGGAATTACTTCTATTTTCGATAATTCTTTCATAGAAATCCCTTTTTTATGGTAAAACTCCTTGATATTAACCTGATGATTTCTTCCTAGCAAAACTCTGTGATCAAGCTGGGCTGTAAAAGGTGCCGCATAATTTTCAATCGAAAAGGGTAAATGACTTAGATCGGTATGTAAAAGATCAATTTTGATACAATCACTTTTTAAATACGGAAAAAGATCGTAGAAAAATTCAGAATTGCTTCCGAAAATTATTGGACGTTCAATTTTGTTGATCTTAGCTGCAACTTTTTTGGCCATTTTTTTTCGAAAGCTTTTTTTCCAACCCCATCGCAATAAATTTATTGTTGTTGCGAAGGACTGATATTTGGTCAAAAGATCATCATTTTCTGAGAAATCTGTAAAAAAGCATACCGGATTTTTATCTGCAACACTTTTAATAATATTTAGATGAACTCTTTCGGCTCCTCCAGTTTGAAAGCGTGGAAAGAAAAAAAGTATCTGGGAATCTATACGGTTAATTTTCCTAATTATAGATGGATATAAGATTAGTGCTCGTAGAGTTTCTTTCCATTTTGCAATTTTATTCATCCTGAAAATTAATCATTTTTTGGTAATACAGGGTCTGTGATAAAACTATGAACATCCTTAATAAGGGGAGTGCTAAACCTGGAGGTCGGGAAGAGAATCCCTAATAACATTTTTTGTCTTGCTTTTTTCTGACCAGACTGTATTCTGGCACGTACCTTTGTTAGAATTTTTAAACGGAGTTTCTTTAAAGTAGTGTTGTACTTATGCGAGTATACTTTTGTAGCCATATAATAGGCGTCAATCACTTGAAAAGAATTTTCAATATTCAAATTTAATTTGTGCCAATATTCTATACTTAGACGTTCGTTTGGAACATAATGCTGTAGTACTAATTCAGGTTCGTAATATAGCCTAAAGCCACGTAATATTAATCTCAAACAGTATTCTGTATCCTCAGCAACAAGAATGTTCTGATCCGAGTGCGTGACTAAAAAAGATGGGTATTTCTGATAGAATGTTAAATAAAGATTAGTTCTTGAAACCATCCCTGCACCCCAAAGGTGTTTACGTGTTGTAACATCTCCTTTTGTCCCTTGTTCTCCAATAGCGTACCGTTCAGCATTTGTACTTAGCCATTTAGGAATAGTAGGAGTAGGCTCCTCAAATAAGGCCTCCGTTTTACTGCCGATGGCACCTATATGCGGTTGCTTGTGAATTAATTCGAACGCAAGTCTAACATAATTAGGATGAAGGATATTGTCGTCATCTACGATTATGAAGTACTCATATTTCGCAATTTTGAGGCCTTTGGTTAATGCAAAATATTTACCAGGTCTTGATTCGGACAGATAGGTAAAGGGGATATTCCTGTTGTTCGGGTTCTTGTCCCAGGAAAGACGTGAAATGCTTTCGGAATTATCTGTAGAATTATTATCAACAAATATAATTTCCCAAGGAATCGTTTCCGGTACGCGTTGTTCTGCAAGTCCAGCTATTGATTTAGGAAGTTTATTTGCCCCATTGTAAGTACATAAAATGATCGAAACCCCCGGTCTTAATGTATTTGTATTTTGCGATTCTATGTCACTCAATGTTATAATATAATTAGATAGCAACTTCGTGGAAACCAGGCGAGCGATGCCACATTTTATTTTGTACGGTTTCTCGATAGATAAGTTCATTCGGCTTGAAATTTGCCCGACATGATAGTGGATGAAAGATATGAAAGCCGACTGCTGCCCACTTGAGTCGTTTTTTCTTGACTCCTGAATTTATCAGTCGTTCCGCAAATTCGTAATCTTCCCATCCCCAGCCTGTAAACCCATTAAAATAGCCATTAATGCGAACGTAGTCATCAAGCCAAAAAGCAAGGTTACAACCCTTTACATTATGCGAACTACAAGGATCGGTCTTGAATAGGCCAGAAAACAAAGGAAAACGAATAGCATTAAAACGTGTTGTCATTCCTGCAGTTAGACAAGTGAATTTTAGTCTTTTGTGTTGTAATACGTTTTTTGTCAATTCTTCGCCAATCATCGCACGGCTGCCCTGCACAAAAAAGCCTTTTTCCGCAGCGGCAATATGGTCTTTAATGAAATGTTTATGCAGAATAATGTCTCCATCGATTTCAATAATATAATCTGAAGTACATATTTTTAAGGCCTTATTTAGGATAAGTGTTTTCTGAAACCCGTTGTCCTTATGCCATACATGTTCTAAAGGTAGCACATCTTTAAACCTTTCGATAAGGTCTGCTGTGTCCTGCCTTGAACCATCATCTGCAATGATAATTTGCTCAGGAAGAATACTTTGTTTTGCTACGCTCAAAAGTACTAGCTCTAATGCCGCGGGCCAATTATAAGTAGAAATTATTAAACTTACCGTCATATATAGCGTTTTTGTCGTTTCCTTATTATAACGTTAATTATTTCAGAAACGTTACAATAGCATATGAAAAAAATAAACGAACTATTGTTAGTTTCTTGTCCTATTGTCATTAGTTGGGTTAGTTTTTAAGACAAGAATCGTGCTAAATATAATTGAAAATATCTAATAATCCTTTTTTCTGAAAGGATTTCTGCCATTTGGGATGGTGGTAAGCACTCATCAATAAACCCTGAGAAAGCAGAGATAAGAGTTGTTCTGTATCTGGTATCTCATCAATGGCTATTGCATTTTCCTTGAAGTCAGCATGTTTCATAAAGTCAGGATGAACAATCATTGGTTTGCGGAAAGCAAACGCCATATTCCAACTTCCGCTTATTTTTGATGCTAGATAATTTTTAAAATCTTTGACTGTAGGCGTAATTAATGGCAAGATAATATCTGATTTTTTTAAATAGGATAAAAAAAGTGGCGTATCTAGGAAGCTAGAGAATCTTATAAAACTTTTCGACAACCCTTCCGCGTCGATCTGTTTAATTAACGCACGCCCTTCAGGAGTGGCACTAATATTCCCTAAGATGAG
>JAALOO010002064.1_pt1 | contig 11913 bp, 4 predicted proteins | sample 7257641 | NCBI WGS metagenome assembly JAALOO01 (sample SAMN14085613, study PRJNA598686) | mite metagenome | biome: ENVO:01001000; feature: ENVO:01001002; material: ENVO:01001226; isolation source: single female mite from University of Michigan culture on fish food culture... ... | reverse complement strand
GTACTCTGCAACTGGGTGAACACAAGTCACTGCTTGCCTACTTGCAACGCGATAAGACACAGCAAATCAGCACCGGTGATAATTTGTGCAATGTTAACGGCACCACTTCCTAGGTTGGCCGTAATTTATTCATGTTTTTATATTTTATACATTTTACTCGTTCGTTTATTCATAATAGTTATAATAAATGAATATATCCTTGGTTGATTGTTAAATTATGTTTCAAGATTTATTTAAGTAATAACTCATAGACAGAATTGAGATATCCAAAGTAAAGCAATCACAGTTAAAAATGGTGAGCTCGCAAGGCAGGATGAGCATTTGAGATACTGTTTCGCCGGTTTCTCTCGTTTCTTTAGTTCTGCCACTGTTTCATTGTCCAGTTGCTTGCATGCCTACACATTTTACGGTATTTTTAGCAAAAAACAATACTTTATGTCAAAAAGCACTTACCTCACAGAGCTCTGAGCATTTAGGGCAGACAATGGTGCCCCTGTGAAGCCAATTGCCGAAGAAAAGTTGAATTTTGATTTCATGGTTCTCGTGCAGGCAAGTGAACGTCTGATTGTTGATCAGCACATGAACCAACCCGTCAAAGCAGCGGTATTGATAACAGCCTGAACCCCAGTGTTGCCATTGTCGAATCTGCGTAGGTAGAGTGTAACTCAAGACAAATCAAGTTTGTATCTGTGCGTAACGTACCTCATAACAGTTTCTCTCCTCCCACATTTCCTCGTTATGATTAAAACACTTTGAGTTGGGACCGTATTGTTCAAGAGCAAAATTTTTCTCTGGTTGTGGGTTGTTTTCAGTAAAGGAGCACTTGGAGCCTCTCACAACTTCTTCGTTCAGTTTCCACGTAAACTCTTGAATATAAGGACAATAGTCGGCCAGTGCCACAGAGCCGCCGTACAATGGCAGTGATTCGTTTTTGACGTTGGGAATGTAGTCAAAGTTTTGGAAAAGTTGTTCAACTTTTTGTTCGTATTCTCGAAGATTGCACAGTGCCACTGAATCACGATTATCGGTACATTCAGTTTGCAGTGGGTCCTTCTTCACTTTGTCGCAGAATGGGTGAATACTCTCACCGCGAGAACGTTTCAAGTCCATCCAGTCCTTACAGCTTCTCATTGCAAAATCACAACCCAGGTTCTTGCCCCACTCCAAAGGCTGGGCAAGTGAGTAGTTGGCCTTGTACCAGCTAGTGGTAAGCAAACACATCTAGTTAACAAAATTTTTTTCCTTTTTAATAAAAATTACCCAGTATCCTCCATCAGTGCTAAAGTGATTCGCGAATACACGGGGTTTTGAGTGTGTGTACCGGTCATTGCTTCATTCTATTTAGAAAAAGCATTGTTAGAGAAGTGAGGAAAACTTAAATCTGTCAAATTTACCTCAAACAGTCTTTTCTCCCAATGAGTCAACGCAGTGCCATCCTCGCCTTGGTTTTCTAGTTCTGCCCCTTCAAGAAGTGAACAGTTAAAATGGTCCCGAACTTCATTCTGAAAATAAAAGTAACTTAGATTGCTAAGTGAATTAGTATTTCTATTGGTAAACTTACAATGACATTGGGGGTGGAAATGACAAAAACAGCATGGTCAATTGCTCCACCCCGGACTTTCCATTTTGGTCGAATCACTTTACGTAATATTTTTCTACTGATTCGATGTATTGAAGATCCATCGCTTGTAAAACTTGGACTCTGAGAGGAGTTTACAAGCTTGCTCATAGAACCGCTGAAAGCGTTTCCATTCTTATCACGATAAAATGCGTACAGAGAAACAGAAAACCCGAGAGCATGTAAAATCTCATGTTTAAAAGTTGATATCAAAGTTTCGAGATCTTGTGGCTTTGTCGAAATGGAATTGGGACAAATATTTGCATGGCCGGCAATTGGACTGAAAAAATAATGCAGTTTTGTTATCCCTGTGTATCTAAAGACACAGGCAAATCTCACCGGTTAAAAGCAGTCTCTTGTTGACAGTGAGCAGCATAGGCAATGGTGTTACCTTTGCTGCATCGGTCCGTTTGCATGGTGGAAATGTAAAAAACAAAATCCGCATTTGGAATACCTCGTTCTGGAAACTGAGGAGGCATCACCTTGCAGTCTTCCCCGTTGCTTTTGCAAACTCGACATTCCTAAACAAAGTCAAATGATAAATGAATTTTTGAAAATTGATGAAACGCATTGTACCTGCAAGTGACTCTCTGGAATGACTACTTCGCCACAAAGAGTGTAGGCTTCACAATCATTGATGCAGTACTGATGATTGTAACTAAATTCAGGATATAGTGAATGATCGTTGAGGCATTTTCTGGTGATTAAAAGTTTCCAATTTTCAGCATTGAGCGTAATGAAATTACTAACAAGGTTACCTGTTTAATTTGATAGGCACTCCAAAAGGCTTCACTGATAAAGCTTGTTGCCAGTAAGTGATTGCCTCAGGTAATACTGTATTCTGATTTAAAAGAAGCATAAATCGTGTATATATTAATTAATTTCTGATACCAGAACATGTAAAACTTACATTGATGATTTGAAATTTTTCAATCGTAATTTTTTGAACACTATCATCGTAGAAGTATTTGATGCGCAAGTTCTCTATTGCTTCTCTTTTACGGATAACATGATCATGCTCGACAAAAGTGTGCCGAATCTAAAGAGGGCATTTTTAGAACTATTGAAGAAATAATGCACTTGCTATAAGAAAAAAATACCTGATCTAAAGAAGGTGGAATGTGTCCGCACTTATGTGCTAGACAAACCGAAGCAAAGAAAAGGACGAGGTAGAGAGACGTGGAACACATCTTTCATAAAAAATCTCGTTCTCTTCTTTCGGATGGACTATTACATTGTTTCAATTACAATAAAGCCATCAAGAAGAAATTCAGGCAACTTAATATCTTAACAGAACTTTAAACTTAAACACAACCATTGAAAAAAGTGCCAAACTTGGCATAAACTGAAAACAACAACAACTCGCCGACCACCATCACCATCTGGCAGAATTTTGGAGAACTTTGCAAGTTTAAACAAAAGTTGAAGAACGCATTTCAGTACAAAAATGAATAAAACTTTTTACTTCAAAAGTCTAGAAACAAACAAATATTGCAGCAAACAGATGATAACAATAATTTTAAGAATACAAATATAAAATAAGTTCAAAAAGAAGCATCACAATAGCTCGGCAAAAAAGCTGGAAAGTATTATTTTTTACGTTGCTGTTGTCGCATAACGGTTGCCATTTCTTCGGCCGAAGGAACACCAACTGCACTACTGATGTTTTCCACTGTGTAGAGAAATTAAGTTTTAGAATGACAAAAAAATATATGGGTGAATTTAAAATGAACTTACCAACAGCATCGAGAATATTAGTGGGATTGAAAGACCACCGGTTCACAGCGTGAGTCACAGTAGTGAGAGCAGCAGTTCGAGTTGCAGATCGAAAGTCAGAAAACCAAGATGCACCTGAAGCCTCACCAGTTTGTTGCTGGCTAAGTGTAGGCTTGTACTGATTTTGCATGACAGACTGTTGATCGTTCATGATCTGCGAATCACTGGTTGATGACGATGAGGGAGTCGGTTTCAGCTGCTGATTTGATATGAAATGATCATCACTGATGCTTTTTGAAGCTCGCGGAAAAGTGGTAGAAGGCGAAGGTTTAGGGTGCTTTTGAACTTTGGGTTTAGGCTTAACCTCCCAATCAGCACTCCAGTCAGAGTCAATGGACAGGTCAGTTTGAGCAGAGCTGCGTCTGTCACTTAGGGTTAAAGGCTCAAAATCGTCCCAGTCATTGCCCCAGTCATCATTGGCCCATTCATTTTTGCTTTTAACAGGAGCTTTCAATTGAGTGCTGGTACTGCTGCTGAACAGTTTAGCAGTAGAAGTAACTTTAGATTTAGTTTTCTTCACTAAAATTGGTTTATCCTCCTTAGCTTTCACTTCTTTCAGTTCACTCGTTTGAAGTTTTGGTTGAGCGCTGACATTATTAGTTGACAAGTTATTAGAGGTATTTAGCTTAGAAAGCATTTGCTTAGAATCGACAGTAGGTTCGCTCTTGCCAAGTGCGGAGACATTCGGTTTTGAATCCTCATCATAATTACCCCAGTCATCGTTCCAGTCATCGTTGTTCAATAACTGATTGTCAGATTGTGTTTCAGCTTTTTTTTCTGCTTCGGGCTTTGGTTGAGAACGCACATCATCTTTGATCAATTGAGAAGATGGATCAGATTTTGACCCAAAGAATCCAGTGGAAGGCTTATCAGCTGATGAAATAATTTGGACTGGAACACTTGATTTTGTGTCATCTTCATTTCCCCAGTTATCGTCCCATTGGTTGTCAGATTTTGTTTCAACATCTTTCTTTTCTGCTTCGGGCTTTGGTTGAAAATGCACATCATCTTCAATAAATTGAGAAGATGCATCAGACTTAGACTCAAAGAGATTAGAAGACTTTTCTGTCAGAATAACAATTTGATCTGAAACATTTGACTTTGTGTCATCTTCATTTCCCCAGTCATCGTCCCATTGATTGTCAGACTTTGTTCCTATAGCTTTACTTTCAACATCTGGTTTTGGCTGAGAATGCACATCATTTTTGATCAATTGAGAAGATGGATCAGATTTTGACCCGAAAAATCCAGTGGAAGGCTTATCAGCTGATGGAATAATTTGGACTGGAACACTTGACTTTGTGTCATCTTCATTTCCCCAGTCATCGTCCCATTGATTTTCAGATTTTGTTTCAACATCGTTACTTTCTGCTTCGGGCTTTGGCTGAGAATGCTCATCATCTTCGATCAATTGAGAAGATGCATCAGATTTTGACTCAGAGAGATCAGAAGACTTTTCTTTCGGAATAACAATTTGATCTGAAACATTTGACTTTGTGTCATCTTCACTTCCCCAGTCATCGTCCCATTGATTTTCAGATTTCGTTTCAACATCTTTACTTTCTGCTTCGGGCTTTGGCTGAGAATGCTCATCATCTTCGATCAATTGAGAAGATGCATCAGATTTTGACTCAAAAGATCCAGTGGAAGACTTTTCGATAAGCAGGATTTGATCTGAAACACTTGAATGGGTAACATCCTCACTGGCCCAGTTATCATTCCAGCCACTCTCGTTCATTATTGGATTATCAGGCACTTTTTCAGTTAAGCACTCTGTAAGCAATATTTCAGATTGCTCTTTTTCACACTTTGATGCTTCAGCCACATGGACTATCAAATCATTACTAATCATTTCTAAAGTCGTTTCAGGTTCTGGGGGCTCGAAGTCAAGAATTTCGTTAGGTGCTTCATTTAGAGCAACATTTGTATCCTCTTCATTTCCCCAGACATCGTTCCAATCTTCGTTGTTCAACAAATTATTGTCAGATTTTGATTCGACGGTTTTACCTTCAACCTCTGGATTTGGTTGAAAATGCACATCATTTTTGATCAATTGAGAAGATGCATTGGACTTTGACTCGTCGAATTCAGTGGAAGGCTCATTAGCAGATGGACTATTCTGGACGGAAACACTTGGATTGGTGTCATCTTCATTTTCCCAGTCATCGCCACATTGATTTTCAAATTTTGTTTCGACAACTTTCTTTTCTGCTTCGGGCTTTGGTTGAAAATGCACATCATCTTCAATCAATTGAGAAGATGCATTCGATTTTGACTCAGAGAGATCAGAAGACTTTTCTTTCGGAATAACAATTTGATCTGAAACATTTGACTTTGTGTCATCTTCACTTCCCCAGTCATCGTCCCATTGATTTTCAGATTTCGTTTCAACATCTTTACTTTCTGCTTCGGGCTTTGGCTGAGAATGCTCATCATCTTCGATCAATTGAGAAGATGCATCAGATTTTGACTCAAAAGATCCAGTGGAAGACTTTTCGATAAGCAGGATTTGATCTGAAACACTTGAATGGGTAACATCCTCACTGGCCCAGTTATCACTCCAGCCATTCTCGTTCATTATTGGATTATCAGGCACTTTTTCAATTAAGCACTCTGAAAGCAATATTTCAGATTGCTCTTTTTCACACTTTGATGCTTCAGCCACATGGACAATCAAATCATTACTAATCATTTCTAAAGTTGTTTCAGGTTCTGGGGGCTCGAAGTCAGGAATTTCGTCAGGTGCTTCATTTAGAGCAACATTTGTATCCTTTTCATTTCCCCAGTCTTCGTTCCAGCCATCATTGTTCAGCAATTGATCGTCAGATTTCGGTTCAGATTTTTCTGTTTCTGGTTTTGGCTGAGAACGCACATTACTGTCGATCAATTGAGTAAATGCATCAGATTTGGACTGAATAAAATCAGAAGAAGACTTTTTCACAGACGGAGCATTTTCATCTGAAATATTAGATTGTGATCCATCTTCATTGCCCCAATGGTCTTCCCAGCTATCGCCCCAATCATCATTGTCCCACTCGTTGCTTTCATTTGTAATATCAGCTTCTGAAGCAAGCAACTTTTCCGATTGTTTTTCGACAGCCTTGAATGGACTTTCAGTGACTGTATTTGCTTTATTTTGTTGAGTTCCGAACTCCTCGTGTTTATCTCGCAGAAAGCTCGTATTTGCTATTCTTGAGAAGACGGTGTTGGTTGCATTCAGAAGGCTTACTGCTGGCTTTGAGTCGCTCCAATGATTTAAAATTTTTCCGGGCAGCAGATTGTTGGTGAACACGTTTCTCAAACCAAATATTCGTGTTAAATCATCATTGGTTTCATTAGACTGTGCAGTTTTCCGCTTGTCCAGATGGTCAGTATGTTCATCCTCTTCACTTTCTGTTTCATCAGATTCTTCAAAATAAAGCTTTTTTACTCGCTTTTGAACTCTTCGTCCTTTAATTACAATTTTTCTTGCCGGCTGGCTATCATTATGAAGATCTGTGCAAGTTACACGTAAACAAGTTATTCATAACAAGTTCAGAATTAGTATATTACCATTTTCTTCTTTGATTATATCACGTTGAGTTGCATCACCGAGCTTAGCTGCGGACATTTTAAATATAACAACGCCTGAAGTTAGACTCTAGAATTTATAAAAGAATAAAGTTTCATTGAAAAATAACAGTTAGAAAATTGATGAGTTGTCAGTCGAGTCATGCTAGTTTACAAAAATAAATGCCAGCTGAGCTGGCTCTTCGACGGTATTGCCATCCGATGAAAAGCGTGAGAACTAAAATCGCTTCAAGACAGGGAAACAAACATGTGATCATCACATTGTGATGACGATGATCATAACTACCGAGTACTTTAGATACTGTGCCAAACAATTTTTTTATAAACATGGCAGCCTACGGAAAAAGCGAACATCCCAAAGTTCAACTTGATGGGCGTTCACTGGGTTTGCCTGTAGTGCATCAAAGCGGAGACGATGAATTTCTCCTTGACATTGGTGACGTAAACACTGCGGATGTTGATGAGCTTTTGGAGATCTTTGAGGAAGTCCTAAAGGACGGACAATCATATCCACAAGAAAGCACTACCCGACAAGCATTTGTCGATTATTTTTTTGGGCTATACACTTTTGTTGTACGATCTTCAAAAGTCTCCACCGGTAGTCAAAAGGGCAAAGTGGTTGCAGGTTTTTATATCAAATCAAACTTTCCAGGTACGCTTGACCAATTAATACTTCAATTTACCCATAAGTTGTTTAATCATTGCCAATACAGGTCGGTCATCGCATCTGGCGAACTATGGCATCATGGTGCACAGTGCCTTCCGAGGCAAAGGTTTAGCGAACTTTATGGTCGAGCAGTGTGTCCGTTTAGCGCCTTTGGTCGGCTTCAAGGCCCTCTACACAAATCTTGTGTACACCACAAATATTGCCAGCATCAAGACATGTCAGAAGTATGGGTTCAGTCAGGTCGGACGCGTTCCCAAAGCTGGCCTGCTTAAAGGACTCGGGTACGTGGATGCACTGCAGTTTTACAAAGACGTCTCCAATGAAGATTAATTAAACAGCAATTTTATTTTGTTTTGTATTTTTTTAATTTTGTTTATTAACAAATTGACAATTTTAGTTTGCCTTTGACAAAAATCAATAAAACATTTTTATAGTTTTTAACAATTTTAAAAATCATTTGATGATAGTTTCATCAGAGAATAGGAATAGTTTGATATTCAAGAAAGCGTAATCCTTATGATGATTGAACCACTAACAAGAAACCTGTAGAAACGAGCTTCTGACACTACTGGTCTACAAAAGCCCGGTGTCTACAGGGTTGTCGTAGCTGGTTTAGTTATTTATTTGGTAGTTTAGGATCTTAGAGATCTGATGGGCAATGCTGTTCCCATATCAGCCGAATTCATCAAAGTGTCCTGTGAAGACAAAAAAACAAAAGTTTTTAGTGCCCCTTACCTTGCAAGTCTTCTCGAAGCCACTTCCTTTGAATTGAGTTGACTTCACTAGTGCTGGAACTCGGACGGCAAAAGTCAAAGTCAGCATGATTCTTACCGCTCCGAGCCGCAAACGGGGACTGTGTGTGTGCCTTCGGCGGGTGGCAGCCAGTGAGTGAATGAATGAGCTGACTAAAGGAAGGGCGAAACGAGTTGAAGACACGGAGACTACCGCCGCCGTTGCACCGCTGCAATGTCGACGCTCGAGGAGTACAAAGAGTGGCAAGGCCGACGAATACAAAGCCAGTGGCAGCCTGTGTGAGATATAGTCGGACCGACGAATGGACGGAGACCAAGAGCAAGTCTGTCTGTGTGTGTGTTCAGCATGCATGCAGGCGGCATGAATGGCGTATATGGCGGTGACGGCGGCGGCTGCTGTAGTATTTGTTGTTTCCTTTCATTGCCTCACATAGCACCAGTGCCCATGTACTGTATCACTATCATCATGGCATTGCTCTAATGGTCGGAAAAAAAGAGAGAAAGAGAGAGAGAGAGAGAGACAATGCCGTCAGAGACGATAATGACCGAATGGCTGGCAGAGGGTGGCAGAGGTGGACTGTGAGGATGCGGTGCAGAGGACAGAGGAGGCAGTCGATGGTGGCCAAGTTCGCTCAGCTAGTCCACCGATTTGCTCCACCGTTTGCACCAGCATCGGAAAAAAGGAAGAGAAGAGACGCCATCGGTAAAGAAGGCGAGCAGAGGAAACGAAGTGTAAGGCCATTTGGATTGGTTTCCTTCTCTCTTTTCTTTTTTGGAGTGTTCAATCGCTTACCCAAATGACTTCTGATGTGATCGGCAATGAAGCGAATGTTTGCTTGCTAGCATAGGCAGAAGCAGAAGCGGCAGAAACAGCAGCAGCCGGCGAGAAGCCCGCCAGAGCAGACACCAAATTCAAAGTGAAGACTCGATGACAATTAAGTGTGCAAACGAAGCGAGCTAAAAGTTTCGTGCGATGACGGTTCAAGTTTGGACAGTGAATGAAATCAAACTCAAGACGAGCTGAGAGGCAAGGGCGAACAATTGTGAATTTTAATGATAATGGCGGCGATGAGGCTGATGGGAGTTGGGTTGTCTCCGCTGTCTCCCTCTCTTTCTTTCTGACGCTCGTCGTCTCGAAGCCTCTGCCGTCGTTGCTGCTAATAATGGTCGTCCTAATGATGATCGCCGATGGCGCGAGTGCTTACACCGTCCGACCATCATCTCACTGCCTGTTCACTCGACCACTGCACCAGACTGAAAAAGGAGAGAAAACGAGGAAAAGGGGAGGGCAGAGCTGCAAAGCTTGAGGCACCGTGTACTGCCATTAGCGAGCAAGAACATTCTCAGCGAACAAGGTAGAGCGGGGAGAAGAGACAATCGACCAATTAAGATGCAAATGGCTCTGCTGACAGTGGCACTCTGTGTGCACGCTCGTCCACCGACGACGGCGGACGCAGACGAGGATCACTGAGGCATCAGCTGGGGATCAACTTTGGTTGACCTGTGCTATGTAATTCAATACCCCTCTGCTGTAATTTAATTACACATTAATTGGCTCAACTTGGCTTCTCTCACGCTCACACTAGCTATGATTTATTTGACTGAACAACTGGACAACTGTTTCTTCACTTTTCAGAGTCAGATCGATTTCAGCAGGTAACAGGGCATAAGCTGTGTGCAATCACAGGCATTACCTGTGCCTGTGATATTGGCGCAATGTTCAGTCAAGTTTAGAAAAAGCAGTAAAGAGAGAGAGAGAGGGACAACTGCTCGTTGCGATCACAATTACATCAAATTATACCTTTGCAGAGGGGTTGAGCTCTCTGCTCATCACCAGTGAGTGCGCAAGTGAGGACATGGAGTCGCAGGGACAAGACAGTGGTTAGAAGGCATCAGTTGCACTTCAGCTGTCAGTGATATAGAAACAGTGCCGTCTGACTCAATCAAAACAGGAATTGCCTCGCACTCCAGTGACGAGCACTTCACCGCCGTCAGAGCGAACAAGGGCGCGCATTTGCATTTCAATGCAAAGCGAATCTATAAAGATATTAAACTGGCAAAAAATAGTAAGGCGTGCTTGGTAAAATAGCAAACACAACAAATAAATCAAGTGCAGTAGGATTCTGCTGTTGTCCTACTTGAGATGCAATTGATTGAACCAGTGGTGGGAGACACGTCAAATAAAGCAGTGTGCGAGCAAAATTGGGCTTCTTTCGCCTTGATTTTCTTACGTGTATTATATGGGCAAATGTCCTCTAATAATATTCCAACATGGCCAGTTTTTGGCAGGGGCTGCAACTGAGCACGCTGCCAGGGCGACTGTATTGGACAGGCGGCCAGTGATGGTGATGACATGCACATTAATGTGCCATGGAAAGCGTGAAAAATTGGCATAGAAAGCTTGGCCAGCAGAATGGCCAGTCAGCCATGCTAAAACCGCCATTTTTTTGCTTTTTTCTGGCGACGACCATTAATACACAGCGGCCATCGTGTAGATGATAACCAGTTTGTGCGTTTCTAATTGCAATCAACGGGCTTTCATTCTCGTTTATCGTCCCTATCATTATTATACTGGCTAATCTGGTTGTCTGAATCAAAGAATGCAGCCTGTCTGTCTGCCTACGGGTTGCCTCTGTGCACTACCAGCATTTGGACGGAAAAGTTTCATTAGACACGCTATACACGGCCAACTCGTATCAAGGAAAGAGAAAGTGATGCTCGCCTTTTAGGCTCAGTCTGGAACATCATGCCTCATTGTACGTTGCTCATCGTTTCAGCTGCTATCACTGCCATTTAGAGCACTGACATTCGCTTCTATCGATTAAACAATGCTGCACTGCTGAGAGCGACTTACAATTGAATGCCACTGTGCAGCTAGAACAAATTACGGTGGAGAATGCATCTTCGCTAACCAACAATTAAAAGCGTTCATATTGATTGTATTTGTTCTCAAGGCTTAATGCCGAGCTTTTACAAGCTTATGAAACTGAAAGTGAAATAAAAGGTGCAGACGTAGTCACTAGCAAAAAAAACAGTTGTTTAAATGCCGTTTGGTGTGCATTGTGATGTTTTGCTAATAAAAAATTTCCTATAAAATGAAGGTTTTTAAAAAACGAAAAGTAAAGTCAACGAAATGGATTGAAAAGTGCATTAACCGTGAACATTGAGATTCATTGGTTTTTCCAAAGAATGTTTTTCTGCACAATGATCGATTTTAATTTTTTGAATTTATATTGAAACAATCAAAACAAACTGCACAACAATCTGCACAACACGACACGCTAGTATTTAATTTTGTAACTTTTAAAATAAAAACAAAATCAAAAGAAGTGCACAAATATTGATCGACATGTTTGCGCTGTATAAAACAACTTTTTTTTAAATATTTCATTTAAAAAATTATGACTGAAAACATGAATTTTATCTGATTAAAAAATTTTAAATCAGTTTAAATTATTTGCTCTATATAAAGTATTTACAGCTAAAACTCACACTACGTCAAAAGTTGGTGCAGCGTCTTTTGGCGTTTT
>JAALOO010001807.1_pt2 | contig 11915 bp, 9 predicted proteins | sample 7257641 | NCBI WGS metagenome assembly JAALOO01 (sample SAMN14085613, study PRJNA598686) | mite metagenome | biome: ENVO:01001000; feature: ENVO:01001002; material: ENVO:01001226; isolation source: single female mite from University of Michigan culture on fish food culture... ... | reverse complement strand
ACCAAACTACTATCACTACTGCTTTTACTTTGTCCACTACTGGCCGACTGTGACCGGCACACTACCCAAACTAGGTCTACAAATTCCGAGATTGCCTTTCTTCTTGATTGAGTTGAGGTCCTTTGTGGCGAGTGTTCCTCACAGTGTCATCCAGTAGGCAAAACCAACTTGGCCGTCCGTTGACTGAGTACTCGAGTGCGATGAACTTTGCTTTTTTCATTAACTCTGCTCTAACTGGTGCTACAACTAGTGCTGGTGCTTTTGTACACGAGCCGACAAAAAGGAAAAAGAAAAAAGGGGATGATAAAGAAAAGCGTGTGGGCTGCTATTTAAATAGTGAGGCAAGAAAACTTGCCTTGTCAAGTCAGGACATGTCGAGAACTGCACTGTACTGCTGCACTGCTGAAGATCAAACACACGTAGGACCCTCACTGTCTGTTTGTCTGTCTAGTCTGTTTTGTTTGGATCCTCATCTACCGTAGTGGCATCGTAGTAGTGTCATGTTGATAATCTCTAACAGTTCTTTTGTAGGCAATTAGATTAGCGGCATTGGCGGCAACGGCAAAAGAGAACCTAGAAAACTCTGGAGTAGCAACCGTCTGCCGTTGTGTGTTAAAATGTGAGCAGCGGACATTGTGCCAAAAAATAGACTAGTAGATCACATCAGAAGAAGGCTGTGTGCATCAGTACCGTCAATAGGCAAAAGTGCATTTGCAGATGAGGAAAAAAAAGTAACGGAGAGAAAAAAGAGAAAAATAAAAGCGGAGATGCAGCAAGCACTCTGGCCGATTTGCATTCTCAATTTGCTTGTGTTGCTCTTTCCTCTTTTAGCCCGTTTTCCGTCCCGTTCGTTCATCGTATCGATTTCACTGGAGCACTAGTGTGCCATCCACTGTGTCTCTCGGTCTGTGATCCTTTACATCCATTTCTGGCCATTTCTCACGGGGACTACCAAACTCTCTTTTATTAATGAACGACAACACTCGTTGGGCAGTAGAAACAGCGGCAGTCACTCTCTTGGTTTAGCCACAATGATGATAAAGATGATAGCATCAAAAAGTTTTTCACCGCTGAAGCCTTGCACTGTTCTTTACTGAACTGAACTTTGGTGACACTTTTTGAAGTGTGCTTCATTGAGGGCTAAAGCAGCAGCAGCAACATCAACATCAACTTTTCGCTACTGCATATATTCACTGCATGTCGCGACGTGTATCACAGGCATTAATATTTCATTTGAAACCCACTCTTTTTCTTTCTACCGCTGGCCTACTACTGAAATATCGGCAGTCTAGCAGGCAGCTAGCTGGTTGGCACAAACCACAGATCACAAAACAGCAAATGCAACAGAGAAAGTAGTGAAGGCAGTGGAGTGTGTGCAGCAAGCACTTTCTCTAATAGCATTATGTTCCTGGTCGAAACTGCAAACAGTATAGCCCATACACTTTTGCTGTGAGAGCAGTAGTTGTGCCAGGCCATTTCAAGTTCAGACATTTTTGTAAAGGTCAATTTAATAAATGAAAACAGTGTCCTGTTTTAAGCACTGCACATTTTTGCCAGCACTAACCACCTGACTAATGGCATTGCCCATTGTCAGATGAGATGTTGGTTGCTGTTGTAACTGAATGTTCTCAACTGTTGCCCACCAGTCAAATGGACATGCTTCCGGAACAGTTGTCAGCCATTTGTCGACTGCCCCTGGTGTTGAGTGACATTCGGTAGGAAGAGTAAAAAGCATATTTTTTGGACCCGTTATCTTCACTTTTTTCTAGGCTCATATTTTCTCTCGTTGCCACTGAGACAAAACCACTTTAAACACATTCAGACATTTGCATTTCCTGTGGCCGTACTGGTGTGTGCTGCATTAGCTGCTGGTACAAAGAGGAAATCTCTCGTCGGTTCTTTTTCTGCCGTTTTATATTGTATTACCGACAACTCAGTTATGCACTGCTCGTCGTGGTTTGGCAGATTGCTACGGCTTTCAGGCGCAGCAGAATGAAAAATCAGCCAAATGGTTTCAGTCACTTTGATTTGCCGTCGCTCTGTCTGACTGACTGAATGTGCATTCAGCAATTAGGCTCGATTTGTAGGCAGTTTGCGCAAAATGCTATCATGGAAAAAGAATAAAATCATGAAAATGAAAAAGGAAAAGTAGCAGCAGTTTTGCACGTCAAACTGTGTTTGTGATTTATGTGCCTTATTTTGTTAGTCCTTTGAACACACACACACATTTTTATCAGCTGCACGAGTAGTGAATTGCAGAGCGCAGTGCTTTTTAGTGCTTTTCATAGAAAAAGGGGTATCTCATATCGGGTGAGGCTAAGCAAAAGTGTCTGCAATAATAAAAAGGCTATACGTAGGCAAAAAATGCATGACTGAAACTGGTACGTGAAGAGGTAATTGCGAATTGATCGCAGCCCTACTCTTGAACGACCTGATTGCATCAGAGTTGAAGAGTAAAAGTAGCAGGCGAACGTCCCAAATACTCCTTTTCTTTTTATGTTGCAAGCACATGTTCAAGTGTGCGTCATTTATGCAGTTCTGCGGAATGTCTCGTCTTGTATTTTCTTTTTTGACAAGGTACTTACCTGAAGTTCTGCCCTTTGTGCAACGTTCAATTATTAATTACCGATAGTAACATTTGGCAGACTGCTGCCAAAAACTTTGTCTTTTGAAAATGAGCTTTCTCTTCTTTACTTGAACGTCACTGAGGCAATCTTTTTGCTCTCTTTTTATAAGTGTACACTCTGTGTGCTCACTGGGTGAACGCCGCCGCCTCCGCCTCTGCTGCTGCTGCTCTACTGCAGCCAATTAGGCTTAATATGTGCGCACTTGGCAATGAATATTACCCACATAATCAGACGAGCATAAAATGGCGCACTGCAAACAAGTACCTTCTTTCTCACTGAAAGTTTTATGAGGGCAAAATGAGCAGCAGCAGCAGCAATGGGCTCGTCAATCAATCAACCCGATTGCAGTTGGAGAAAGAGAGTGGGGAGGCAAATCAAAGATTGGCAGAACACTGCTGCCTGTGCGTTCCTTTCAAGGCACTAATTAACGTCAACGAAGCGCAGGCAGATAGGGCACAGCTAAATCAGAGCATTGATCAGCGTTCGATTCATTGAACACTTTCTGATGCTCCACTTTTGCCTCCTCTCTTGTCGTCATCTATTTGGTTAATCCCGATTTAATTAACATTCTACTAGTGTTGAGGGCGAAAGAGTGACTGATTAGAAACGAGAGGAAGAGTTTGCGGATTCGTTAAGGCACTCACTGGCGCTGGAGCGAGCTAACTCTGGTGCCCGTCAAGTACTGTTGCAGTGTTATTTCCTTTTTCTTTACTCGCCTAGAATATATTGTAGTTGTCGGACGTAATTGAGATTCACACCAGCAGTGTCATTCAGGTGTGTGTGCGCGCTTGTATTTGTGTTTGTGTTTGTGCTTGCAGGTCACTGAAACACTTCCTTTAGGCTCCCTTTGAGTTTTTTCATTTCCAGAAAGGCTTTATTTGGGCATTCTTTTAACAGGTAAAGTATAAAACAGAGTAGAAAAGAGGAAGGTAGACCACCGTAACCCGATTAGCATTTGTGTGTTCACTGCAGCACTTGCTGCAGTACGGTGAGCTGCTCAGCGGTGGTGCTTACTGATCACACAGACCTGCTTTGCGGAAAGAGAAACACAGAGTAGTCGAGTCTACAAAAGAGGAGAAGGAAGAAACGACGAGAACAAATGACTTTGGCGGCAAGTCTTGTTCTTCGTGTGCTCCGTGCAAGCAGGGCTTAGCCTTGTCGCTAATTCCACGTACAAATAAAAAGTCTGCTGTACCGTTGTTACACGGCGGCGGTGCTGTTCTCTTTGCCTGTAGAACATGCACATGATGACGACGAAGACGATGATGATGGTGATGCTGTTGCTGATGTGCTTCAGTGGAGTCAGTCGGCAACTTTGTTACACTCTACATCAACAAACGGCAGTAAAGCTCGGAACAGTTCGGCCTCGATTCCTGTAATGCGGTGTGGTAGGAAAAGAAGAGGTCCATTGGATAAAATGTCATTTAGGACAGGAGTGTGGAGAATTCGTGGTAAGAAGAAGTCAAGTGGAAAGAAGTGGAGAATGCTTGCTTGCTTCACGGATTCTTGGCCAGTGGCGGTGATTGGCGAGTCCTCAGTCTGGTCGCCTCCTCGCTTCTCCTCACTGGACACGAGTCTGGGGGTTGCGACAATCGATTGAAAGAATGTAGGGTCCGGTGATAGGGAAATGGAGAAAAATGGTGAGTGAGCGATTACGAGCAATGCCTCAATTTGATTTCGATGAGTGAGAAACAGCGAGAGAATTTCAGAGAAATCGACAGATTGATTTGATGTTTCAGTAGTGATTCCGCTTGATCATGGTTTGGAAAAAAGTGACAAAAAAATTAGAAAAACATTCATTTCAATGAATAAATAAAAAACACTTATTGGTTTTTTCTTTGCTTTGAAAAAAAAGAAATACAAGTTTTTTCTTAACCGAATCTGTCTGGGGCCAATGGCGCCTTATGTTTGAGTCAACTGACAAAAACAAATCTAAAGAAAAAAATTGTGTCAATTAAAAATGGCATTTTGCAGTTATAAAAAAGAAACCTTTTTATGATCACGTGACAAAAACGACTTGACAAAACTATAAATATCTCATTCATTAATTGGAAGCCTAGGTCACTAGCATCAGCACAACCTCAGAGTGAAGTATAGTATCGGCAAATGCAAATACCCAATAACTTGTGCACGAATTTGGTTTGACGTGCCATCCAGTAATGATATGCACTGAACCGCGTTTACACATTTTCATCAATTCTTTTCCCCTTCTTCACCAGAGAGCTATTTCTCGGTGCAATAGAAACGTTTATGCCTTTCCTCTATTTCACTCTTCGTTTTCGCTTCTGCCTAGAGTCGTCTGAATGATAAGGAGCCGTCATTGTGAGCACCCCGTCATCTTCGGGCTGCCGCAACTCGACTTTTCTTTTTCTCAACCCACCACCACTGACTGCTTAAATTTGGCCAAAGAAAAGGAAAAAGTAGCGGTGGTGGCAGTAGTGAAAAGTGAGAATTTGATTTTGCCAGTCGATTCAATTTGCAGACGTGCACCGATAGATTGCATTTGCAGATCGTTGTCGCTGCTGGGTAAATATTGAATCAAAGCTCACTTCGGGGAACACCGCCGCCGAGTAAGAACACGAGCCTGTCTGTCTGACTGACTGTCTCTTCTGTTTTCGCCCAGGCATCAGAGTTTTAGCTGTACAGAGTGCCTCAAAGTGTACTTTCTAATTTGGACATCCATTCAGTTGCAGGGCACCTGACTGTGCGACCGTTTTTGCTCGTTCTGTATTGTCGAGTGCAGAGTTCAGACATTCAGTTCCAAAAGAGGAAAGGGCTGAAACAATTGCTTGGCCTGCTACTCCGACAAAGTTGCCAAAACTATCTTTGTCGTCCATTGTGTTTTCGGTGCGCGCAAGGGCCAATGTTTGCCTGGAAAGTTGTCTGTTTGATTTTTCCAATGTCGTTCACTGACTAAATGCAATCGATGTCTACCGAAATACGTCACTGGCACTGATGATGTTGGGGATGAGAACTGTAAGGTAGTGTGTGTAAGTAATCAGTCCTTCAAAGGCCATGGCCACCCTCAGCGCCATCAGCATCATCATAGCCAAACATTGACATGTAATCCAGTGTCAATAGTGTGTGCCTGTTCACTGACAGGAAGAGTACTAGCTGTAGTTGCTTCATTGTAGCGACTTCTTTGTACGACAAACTACAAGGACTCGGAACGAGTGATGTCGACTTTGACGAAATGGGCAAACATCGAAGCAGTGTGCTTCACATAGCAGTGCAGGTTTTTCTTTTAGCTAACAAAGCAATTGAGTTGAAAATTGTGTGTGTTAAAGTTAAAGTCAGGACAACTGTCGAGCAGCATCGACAACGGATCATTGTGCCCTAGGCAAAAAGCGACCGGTTTCTAGTTAGATAAGTGTTTTTTTGCCAATTCGTCAAAAATCTTTGTTAGCAGATTGGAAGATTGAGTTTTAAAAAATATTTTTTTTAAAGGTAAAACTCTCAATTGAAAATGGTTTGAATCGTGTGCTTTCAGTCCTTGCTACAAATAAAAACGATTGTAAACTGAAGTAATTGTTGTGGTTGCCTTCAGACAAAATCTTCAAATTAAAGTTTTGTGCATTGATGGTGGACGTTTAGCTGTCTGGTGCAAATCATGACAGCAATCGTGCCTCAGCTCGTCAGTTTTAATTTGGTGCACTGCTCCCGATGTGAGTCAGTCCAGACCCCGGCGAACCATACCCCAATCATTGGCTTTGTGTGCTATCTACAACAAAAGTTCTTCTGCACCCGCAGAACTCAACTGTCGTCAAAAGATCTGTCCGTTTTGTTAAAGCAGTGGTCAGCAATTGAAAGTTTTCGCCTTTAGTTTTTGACGTCATTGTGTGTGTGTGTTTGCAGGCACAGTGAAACAGCCAAATTAGCTTTGATGATCGCTAGGGTGGCCAGCTAATAAAAGTGCAAATTAACAGCAGTGGTAGAAGTACGGTCGGACACTGGTCAGTCGATTGTCACTTTGCAATTAAATGTCACATTGCAGATGTCGGTGAAGCGATAAGTGGTAAATCAAATTAGTGCAATTAATTAGCCAGGCACATTTGCGCTGGTGCTAGAGCGAAAAATGCGCCAAAACCTAATTTCATTGTCGTAAGGCACATGTTACTGCACTGGCTGCACCACCAGGCACGTCTCGCACTGATCATCGGCATCTTGTAATTGCACTCATTTCATTAGCCACTCTGGTGTCGATCATTCAATGCAAAAGACAAGTTGGCCGACTTTATACGGCAGCACTTTAGTCGTTTTTTGGCGCCACTTCAGCACTCAAACTCGTTTGACAGATGCACACGCTTTGCCAATGTTTACACTGTGCGGAAGACTCTCCGCAGAAGTGGTGCCAGGCCAGCCACTGTGCCGGCAACTGTTGATTGCTGGCAGCTGGCTGAATCCAAGTCTGTGCACAGTGCACTGCTACTGCTGGTGCACCCAATGCAAACCAGTGCCACACCACTACCATCATCATCATGCAGGATGGCCTGATAACGGCCAACGACGACCACAGACGACAGCCGCAGCAGTCCAGTTCGTGGTGTGCTGCAGAAGCAGCGGTGGCGGCGGCACTAGCAGCAGCAGCTAATGATGATGATGAGTCGCCTTCAAATGAGCCGCCTCCGACCAGCAGTGTTTATTGTGTGTCTGCTCTACTTGTCGCCAGCTGATGTGTTGAGGAGCTTACTCCTGTGTTGTTGTTTATTTGCCATTTAACATTGCGCAAAGATCCGGTATTTTGTGGCAGTTTGAAGTGAGAAGGAGAGCACTGTGCACTCTCCGTTTGAGCTGATTCACTCTTTGTCTTCATCATCATCAACGTCATCAAATCAATGCAAAGAGTTGTAGTTGCCACCGTTTTTCATCTGCTTATCGACTGCCGATTTGGCGGCGAATTGGTTATTGTCAAAACAAAGAGGGGAGTTTCCAGCTCTCACTGGGCGGGCTGCCGACGAATGACGTCCAATTGTTGCGTCAGCTGATGTCTTTGGAACTGATGGCAAATGGTGGATAGGCGGGAGCATCGATAAACCAGCCTGTTGAGTGCAAAGTATGAGGAAATCATACTGGTCTGAAAACAGCAATCCCTTACAATAACAACAACTTCGGCATCACGACCATTGTGTTGCCACGCATTGAGCATTCCCCATCCAACTCGTTGCTAATTGCACCTGTCAATGTTTTCTCACAGTTGCTAATGAAAACAAGGCTGAAGATTGAAAGCCACCGCCAGTCACAAGCTGAAACTTATGAAAGAGAAAGCAAAACAGACGAATCAAAGCGATGGAGGTATATGCGCTCTTGACACAGGCAACTCAATGACTAGCAAAAAGTGTTTTTCACTCTGTCTTTCTCACTAATCAACTCGATAATGTGTGGAAAAGATAAGGTATGCCTGTCAGTCTGTGTGTATGCTGTATCTACGGCAATGCTGATGAAGCCAATGAGGTGACTGCTGATGCTGATGCTGCTCTACACACAACAAGAGAGTGATTTCGAAGAACGTTTCTTCCTCCTCCTCCTCAAACAGCAGCATATGTGCTTTTTTTAAAAGGAAGAAAACAGCCGTTTTATAAAAAGCAATTTTACAGAACGAAAACGCACATTTACGCGTGCAAAGCCAGACATACTTGTCCTTTGTCACAAACCGATAAACTACGTCCCCACTGCCTAACTTGACTTGATGCGGCAAATCAGCTGAGAAACGGACTCATGACGATAGTAAAGCTTGCCCACTGAAGCGACTTTGGTGATTAGGATATGGCGTGCAGCCCAGCTCATCGCACTGAACACAACACGCATTGAACTGAATGATATTCAATTGCCAATTAAACTTCGTTTTTCCTTCTTGAAAAAAACCAAATTTGCCACGCACCATTTGGCTACTGGACAACGACAAAAAATACTCTGCACAGACTTCCTTTACTACAAGTCTTTTTAAGTACTTTCTCATAATTGCTCTGCTTTCTCTAATGACCGAGCACATTATTATTCATTTGTCATTTTTCAAAATTTTTTGTACTGCTACTGATGACCACTGTAGCGAACTAACGAGCACACTGCAAGTGCACAGCTTCAACCGTGTTATTGCAGCCAAAACTAAAAAGAAAAATGCTACAACAACGAAAAAATTACCTTTATGAGCATTCATAATCAACAATCGAACCTTCAATTTTCGCTGCCTTCAACTCATCACTGAAGAGAGATAAGTTTTCTTCAAACGTAACTTTTTTTGCCCAAAGATGACATGAATGCATCAGTAAGATTCTTCCAATCCTCATCATGTGAATTTTGACAACACTAAAACTCAACGGCGAGCTTATTTTGTGGTGCCTACATTCCACTGAAACCACTGAACACAACTGCCAAAAAGTACGACTGTAAGCTGTTGCTCGTACATTTTGAGCATTACCAAGGCTTGTAGTCGCCGGCCACTTTCGGAGAAAATCTGAAGGCTCAAGTGAAAGTGATCACCTACTACAAGCGGGACATTTGCTTAAACAGCCGCTGACACGTCGTCTGTTGTTGACGACCCATTTAGCATCATTCATTCTTGCAAAGTGTGTAGCCGTCGTCTGGTGGTCGTGTTCGCCTCATCATCATCGCCATCACCATCATCATCGTTTATGATCTCTGTCCGGGCGCCATACCAACGGTGAGCTGTCAATAGCAGCAGCAATCTTACTACAGCTCAACACACGGCATATCACACACACCGACACTCCGTTCAGCATTGCATCTACTTCTCTTCACCACAACAACCAGCATCAGCGACTGGTGATCATTTACGCCTTACCCGCCATCATCCATCATCGGTGAGAGCTAGTGTGTGCCACTCGATGAGAACCGAAAGGTCACTACCTCAGCAGTGGGTGTGTCCTGGTAATCAGCTCATGAATGAGAGAAGACGCTCAGCAGCTCCAGCAGCGACCGGTCGCCTTGGCGAGCCTCTTCGAATCCATGGTCGGCTCCAGTCTGAATCGACTATGTGGGAAGATTTGTTGCATCACCCCCGACGACACCACCGACAATGTCTTCCTCCTGTAAGTGTGCTCTTCATTGCTGCTTCTTTTTCTGCTACTTCTTCAATCACTTTCTTCACAATCTACTGCTGTTGTTGTTTCTTCTCTGGAGCTGTGTGCACTCTACACACAGGCGCGCACCGATCGATCAGATCGAGACAAGCTTTCACCTTCAGCTTGAACACACTTCACTTATCGCAGCACCTGTCTTCAACGCAAGCCAGGTTTTTCTTCTGCGTCTTCTCTCAGGCACTGTCTGTCTTTTTTTCTCATTTTCTTTCTCTTTCGCCTACGTTCCGGTCAGTGCCATGACAACGCGCTCAACGTCTACTTTCTCTCTTTCTCTCTTTCTCTCATTTGTTGGCTCAACCTCACAAGCGTTTACAAGCGCCGAGACTTACTGGCCTGCGTAAACTGCGGCACCCAACTAATCACACACACGCCACCCGTTATCGAGTGTCGCCAATAGATCAGCCTGACAAATAGCCTGTGCTGATGATAGCCGTCCTCATGAGGGCTTCTCTCTCCTCCTAAGTGGACTCTTTCTGTTGCCTCTGTCTGCACACTCACTCTTTCCCCTCTATCGATTCTGTGATTTACTTTATCGGTCGATAGTTGGTTCCAGAACTCTTTCTAGGAATGGCTCAATTGTCACACACTTTTCAGCGCCAACCTTTGCAGTTTGTTGGCAACGAACCAGCAGCAGCTGCTGCTGCTCTTTCAGGAGTGTATATTATGTGTCACTAGCACAGCTCTAAATGTGGTGCTAATAGAGTGCAATTTAATTGCACAAGTAACAGGAACAATGAGAGAGCAGAAGAAGAGGAGAAAGAGATGGACATCTGCTGGTTTTGTTGGTTTTTTATTGGATGGATCAAGCCTGATGGTAGTGCTGGAAATGACGTTAAGTTGCTCTGCTAAATATGAAGCATGGACGGTTTTATGCAGTAACCCTTTCTGACAGCTCCTGTCAAGCCCTGACTCGCTGTGCCCACTGTCCACTGCTCGACTTAGTCCTCTGCTGACAGGCACTGAGTTTCTCTCTGCTCGTATTAGTGCATCGGGGCCAGTAGTAGCAGTAGAAGCAAGAACACCTCATGTGACCGGCATACTAAAAGACTGCCCTAGTAGACTGTTCATGTTTGCCTGTTTCCGAGCTGCACTCACCAGTTTTTGTTAGTTTCCACCATCAAGCTGCCTCACTTTGCCGTTTTCTAATTCACTTAGCCAGGTCATCATTTGCAGCCAGTCCTGGTCCAGCAGCAGCAGCCGTCTCAAGGCATTCGGTGATGCCATTCGTTTTCATTAGTGCCATCAGTGTTTGCGTGTGTGCTCCATCAGTGTGGCAGTAGGAACAGCAGCAGCAAACTGTCGGTACGTGTCCCATTCGGTGGGCGCGCAAGAGCTGTCTGTCTAATTGCACCACTGGCCCCAGTGGTAGTTTTAAACTGCTGGCAGTTCTAGGCTAAATTTAGCTTTGAGAGATGTAACGATGCGAATGTGCTTGCTATGAAAAACACTTGCTTTTTTACCTCTCCGACTTGCACGCACCAACTTTGAGCTTTCCGGTGAAGCAGTCAGTCAGTCATGTATCTTTATTAGAAGAGTGAGTGAATATCCAAATATACATAATATTCAGTCAGCTAACTGATTCTCTGCGCCCTTGGTGGCTCTGGTTCTCCGGCCACACAGGTCTCTCATCTTTTGCCTACTTTTGTGCTCATCATCAGATAAGCCATCTCATTTGACGTCTTTCCCACTTTCTGGTCTTTTTGGGCAATCATTGTTGTCTGTGTAGGTCGGTCGACTAACTCTGTGTGCTATTTGCTTACATAATGTCGCCCAGTGATCTATTTCTCGATCCATTTTCGAGTCTATAAATCATGGCCAAAGTGGCATATCGCTCTCTTTTCTCTTTCTGAAGTATGGCTCTTTCTGAGTAATGGCCCACTACTGCATGGGGGAGAAGGGGAGATCTAGCCGATATTAATGACCGCTGGAGTGCGATTACAATGGATTACCAGCAGTGGTAGTAGGAGTGGGGCTAACTGGGGCTGGCTGGCAGACAGGCGAGCAAGCAAACAACACAGACAGTACACATCTTCGATTCGATGAAGTGTCTACTGAAAGAGAAGACGAAGAAGTCACAGTGGTCCCTTTGCTTTGCCCTACTCAGCTCACCCAGTTACCCCGATTTGCAGGCACACTGTCTGAGTGTATGCTTGCTTGGCGGTCGTTCGATCATAACCGATTGTCGTCGTCG
>JAALOO010001211.1_pt1 | contig 11915 bp, 9 predicted proteins | sample 7257641 | NCBI WGS metagenome assembly JAALOO01 (sample SAMN14085613, study PRJNA598686) | mite metagenome | biome: ENVO:01001000; feature: ENVO:01001002; material: ENVO:01001226; isolation source: single female mite from University of Michigan culture on fish food culture... ... | reverse complement strand
TGATCAGTGGTGGCACTGGCGGTAGCTGATTCACACTGATAGGCACATTCAAGCGCTATTATTCACAGGTCAAGTTTTGTGTTTGAGGGAAATGGAGAGTGCTTTTTACTGCAGCACTCTGCAAGCGTGAGAAATTCGAGACTAGAACAAATTAGTGATGGTCATAACCACACAGTGAACACTTTGTGATGCGCCGAAGTGCACAATTTATCGACAGGATATGTGCCATAAAAAAGGATAAAAGTTATTAGTGGTAAACAGTAGTAGTAGCTCAACAGTGCGGTGGCGGCTATTCGCATTTATTATTGTTATTGAACTGATAGACTTCTGCAGGTATCATTAGAATTGGTATCCGACTAGATGATATAAAATATTTCAAACTGTAACAGAAAGAAAGGGAAAGAAAGGAAAAGAGAAAGAAGCATTTCAAGTTGTGATAGCTCGAACAAACAGGCCTATCCTCGCGAGTGTGTAAGCTATTACTGAAGAGCTGAAGAACAACAAATTGGAACAGTCTTGATTATTAAAACAATGGGCATGCAAGGGAAAATGGAGATATTCAGAGCGAGTTCACAGCAACAGATAGAATAGATTCCTCCTCTCTCATTAGCTTGAATGTAGTAACAGTAGGTGAGTCGTTTTTGGAGGAGGGAGAAAGAAAGAAAGGAGGGGAATGCTTCAAGTGGAAAGGTAGCACATTCGGAAAGCTAGAAAGCCTCTGCACTGGCTCATTTGACGGCCACCTCCTTCTTCGTGTCCTTCTCCAGCTGCTTGCCGAGGTACTCCCAATTTTGAACCATCAACTTCTGAACACAGAGCAGGGCCTCGTACCGCACATTGGGATCATCGTGGCCGAGAAGTTGCATCACCAGCTGCTTTCCACCTAGGTTCTCGGTGACACTGAAAAGTAAAGAAAACAGGATTAGTTTCAAATATGACAACTTCTAAAAACATGAAATGATACATAAGCACAATGAATCAGACTCATTAAATCAGTAAATTAGCTCTCATGGGCTTCAAGCAAAAGGTGGTCATCATGATAAAACACACGGATCTAAACACAAAGCAATTGCACTTACACTTTTCCTCGAGGGTAGTGGCGGACGTACTCGCCGAGATCGTGAGCAGCCACCGAGAGAACCAGCGCATCTCGACTGGCCTCCAGCAGACGAATCAGAATCTTCAGCAGTTCGTAGTTTCGCTCATTCAGCCGGGCGGCATTCTCTCGCCAGAACTTTTCACTGGTGTGCACCGGCGACCACTCGAGGCGGCCGGAGCGAATCTCCGTGGAGTACTCGTCAAAGGAGGACAGGTCCTGCACCGAGGCTTGCAGCTTCTCAAAGAGAAACTCAATGTCCTCCTTGATGTCGGGGTCGTCAAACTTTTGGCCCGACTGCTGGAGAATTTCCAGGTGCTTCAGCACCTTGCACTGCACCATTGTGATAGCGTTTTCTCGCGAAATGTCGGGCTCATTTTCAAAGGGCTTCTCAATCAAGTTCTGAAAGCAAAACAAAATCAGTTAGAAATGTTTCTAATGTTTGAAAGAGTGGTTATAAAGAAACTAGCGCTTAGATAGATTCAGACTCATTAAATCAGTGTTTTGTATCTCTCAGAGAGTTCAAGCACAAGAGTGTTGCATCATGATGATTAAAAGCGATGTGATGGAAAGAGTAACTAGGCAAAAAAATTAGGACTTACTCTAAAGGTAGCCAGAATCATGCGAATGACCTTCTCCTTGATCGACTCCGAGAGAATGTCGGCCAGATTGGGAATGGCGTTGTAGCGGTTCATGGTGAGCGTCAGGTCGTAGTCGAAGGTGCAGATCCAAACGCAGAAGATGAGCTGGTACTGAATCTGAAAGTTGGCACGGGCTTCAAGCGCCCCAAAGACGGCGGTGAGGCCATCCTGGCGGACAAACTGGGCACGGTATTCGTCAATGCGCAGCATCAGCTGCAGACAGCGAGCCGTCGTTTGGATGTACTCATTGGACTGTACGGAACGAATTAAAACATATTATAAATTGTTGTTACCATTATGTTTTCATGCCACCCCACTCACCGTCTTCAGCTGCTCATTGATCCAGTTGAGGTAGAGACTCAAGTCATTGCCCGTCAAACGGGTGTTGGTGCTCCAGCAGGCGCACTTGGCAACCAGCAAGGCAGCCTGTAATTAGGGGAAATTGACCAAGAATATGTTTAGAAATCATCGTCAAGAAGTTGGACTGCTGTGTGTGCGTGAAACACGTGAAAGACGCAGTGTGCACGTGTGTGCGGAAAGGGAAATCCTCGAAGTACGACACTGAAGTTGTCTTTGGAGAAGACAAAAAAAACAATCGATAGAGGAATCGATCCACCTAAAGCTACCTATCCTCGATTCTTAGGATCTTTAAGTAAATAAAACTAATATAAACTCTAACTCAACTTAAAAAATGCATTTTGATCATGTAAACAAGGACCAGCACTTACCATGTTTTGGATGAAGGGATCATCGCGGTGCAGCAGACTGAAGAACTGCTGCCAGAGTGAGGTCTTTCGCTCGGCGCAGTAGCTGTGGAAGATGTCCACGCGGGTCTTGTGCTCGAGGAACATCTCATCGAGCAGACAGAGAACGTACTGGATGGTCTGGTCCTTGCTGAGAGAGTGCAGCAGCGAGAGAAAGGTCTCCGCCGTCTGTGGGCCATTAGCCTGGAGGAATTCACTGCGATTCTCCGGCTTCACTGCCTCATAGGCGGTGATGAACTTGAAGTCCCGATCGGAAATCATCTGCGACTTGTGGTACGACTGCCAGGTGACTGGTCGCTGGCGAATGTCGATTGCCTTCTGGTGCAGGATCGAGGTGGCCGCCACAGCACCTACAGAGCAGGAGAAAGCATTGAAGGTGATAATTAGTGGAAGGCACTTCCATGATCATCTTTGAAGAAGAAGATTGAAAGAGAGAGTTCTACGTCAAGCACGCAAGCACAAACTCTCAAAGCGCCAATCACTTCAGCGAGTTAGTGGGTGTTTTGCGTGCAGCACAACTGCAGCAGCAGCTGCAGCAGCACTCAACTGACAGAAGTAGACGCCGTACCTTTAATTTCATTGTCATTGGACATGACCCGCTCGAGGCGAGAAGATACGTCCGTCATCTTGAGGCCTTTCGCTGTGGTTCAGGTGTGGTCCAAGTAAAAACAAGATGCAGAGTCCGAGTTTGGAGCTGAGGAGATCGAGACTGAGGTCGAGGGCGCAGAGAGAGAGAGGCAGAGTGAGAGATGCAGCCAAAGCGTACGACGACGGCGACGACAACACAGCAAAGCGATGCACTTGCTCACCACTCTCTGATTGCCGTTCACTGTCACCAGACGGCGCCATCATCACTGATCGAAAAAGTTTTATCCGCATCTGTTTTTACCCCGACTCCAATTTCACACATAGTTTACGATATTTATTATGTTAGAGGTGAGATTAAGTAATAATCAGGAACAGAGAACAGTCTTAAAAGTGGAGAAAGGAGGTTGTCTGTACAAATGCGATAGATGATGATGGTAGAAAGCACAGAAGGAACAGGAGAAGAATGGTCAATCACAGTAGAAGCGACTCTGTCCGTTGGGGTAGTAGACCGGCTTGAGGAAGTACTTGTTGAGCATCTCCACCGAGCGGATGGTGTAGGGCGAGTCCTTGAGAAACTGCTGGGCGACGCACTCGTCGAGGAAGCGCTTGAGAATGGTGCGGTGGACAAAGTCGACGTAGTAGACGGCGCCGGTGCGCATTCGCACCTTCAGCAGGTGGTTCTTCGGCTTGAGGCGCTTCACGTCCTGGAAGCGAATGGTGATGCCACCGTCGTCCTCATCCGCCGCCACCGCCGACTCGCTCCAGTCGGCGAAGATGCGAATGTGGTGGTAGCAGGCGCGCAGCGGCGTCCGACAGGTACTGCGGTCCGGCAGGCGGTACACCTGCACGTAGTACGGTGGGCCGTACTGGTGCGCCATGGCCACCTGGGCCGGCTCCACGGATCCTCGGGCTTGATGGTAACACTCGCAGCACCGAACCACGACCTTCTCAGGTGGTGAAGATGGACTGCCTCGGTGAGGAAGCAAAGCAGGACAGAACTTTTTCTTGTTCTTGCTCTTCTTCGGCATGATCGAGGAGAGAAGCAGCAGCCAGTGTGGTCGCCAAACACAAAGCCTGATGATGCTCAGGTTTATCAGTCAGTGTACAACAACAACAGTGCACGAACACAATGGCCGAGTGGCATTGCCAGTGTAATGTGCCACTGCAATGAACGAAACAGGCAATTGGTGTGTGTGTGTTTGCGTGATGCGTGCAGCAGTTGCACCAACAACAATAGCACAGCTGCTGCTGCTACTGTCAGAGCTAATCTGACGAGAAATGGAGGCGCCCAGGGCACCGAAGGTGTCGATGTGACTGCTAGTCAGAGAAAGTGGGTTGGCTGGTGTGAAGAAGGCAGGGCAGCCAGTGATAGACGAGACAGTGATCAGTACCAGTTGACAGCGAGTGACCGCCAGCAGCGATGATGCAGGTTCAAGCTATGTTGTCATGACACACAGTCTGTTACGGTGATCAAGACCTCTCGCTTTCACCACGTGACCCACCTATCACACTACTGCTGCTGCTGACGGATTAGAGTCGCCATTTATTTTTTTCGTGGAAATACTTGGCAATAAATAATGAAAATGGTGATTACATGCACACAGCAAAAAGGATCATCTAGAGCTGCAAAACTAAATTAGCCCATGAAAGCTCTGATGTTGTTGGAGCCATCTGCCTGCTGAACGGAGGTTTTCACGGCAAAGTACCACTTTGACATTTGAGTGTTGTTCATTAGATCGACAAAAGCGTCGCATCCTTCGATAGAGCTCAGAGCGCCGTAGACAGCCTGCAGGGGAAAAATCGTTAATTAGAACACGTAAACTTTACATATAATTTGCAAAACAAAATACAAACCAGATCAGCGAGGTTCGGGCGATCACCGCCCAGAAATTGCCGACTTCGACCGATGCCTTTGAGCCAGTAGTTGCAGGATTCGTAGAGTGACTCGCGAACATCCTCCTTGAGGTTGTACTTCTTCTTCAGCTTCTTACTGACCATATACATGGCGGCGGCACCGACGTTGATGACGCTCAGTCTCTCCCAGTCGGAGAAGTTCTTCTCCCACTCTCCAACCTCCGAGAAATAGTTGAACGATCGCAGAGCCTCGTCAAAGGTCCGATAGATGTTGGGCGAGAGGACGTGCACAAAGTGGTCGTCCACCCAGCGTCTCCAGCGACGTTCCTCCGCCAGCGGCGGGTCCATGCGCTCGTACTTTCGAGGATCAATGTCGCCGATCATGAGGAAGTAACGGTGGACTAGTTCATCACTGGTGTGTCGAGCCCTGAAGGTGGCATCAGAGCCAGACTCGTTCTCATTTTCGTCTTCATGCAAGAATACTTGGTTGTTCAGGTACCAGCGAGTCATCGTAGCTAGTGATTCGTTGTGGTGGCGAGATGTGGGCTTTCGCGACAGGAGGTAAGACGTTAAAGCTGAGATGATCAGTGTCGAATCATTGATTTGCTAAAAGGAATGGTGACAAAATGTAAATAAAAGTTTGACATTTGAGATTTGCAGCAAAAAAACTTACCAAAGTTCTAGTCTCGGCATCTGACTCTGAATTACTTGGAGTTGGAGTAATTAAAACGATGGGCACTTTTCGGTAGCCTTTTGAAAACTTGAGCTGCTGTCTCATCACTGGATTAACTTCAACAACATCGTATGGAAGTCCATAGTAGTCGAGAAATGCTCGCACTTTGCAACAAAACGGGCATGTTTGGTACTGCAGAAGTGTAATCTTAAAATCGGGAATCTTTACAGTTCCTTCAACCTGAATATCAAGAAAAAACAAAGATTATAATAAACTTCAGACTCATTGTACGATCAACACTTACGATACGAGACGGCTTCAGCTGTGGAGTTTCGCTTTTGCTGAGAATGTTAGCGAACTTTGTGTTGAAAACATCATCCGCCTTTTCAAGCGCCGACTTTTCTGGTGATTCAGAACGAAACCACGACAGAAAGTCACTGAGGGAAACTCCCGAAAGGCGGTACTTGTCGTACATTGAGTCTACGAACATCAGAAGTATCATGCAAGAGAAGCCAAAGCCGAAACTGAGTTTCCATGGTCCTTTCTGAAAGAATCGCCGAATGTTGTTGACCAGGACAAACTGCCTTGATTGAATGGGTGAGCAACGAGAGCTGACCAGTAGAAGCTGCTGACGCGGGACGTGAAGATGATTCCAGTTGAGACATTTGGAGTAGTCGCGTCTGCTAACTTGAAGTGAAATATTTTGCAACTTGCTGGCTCCCGTCGACTTCGGGACAAGAGATCGCCAAATAAAAGCGTGAAGACATTGCTGACATCGAAGCAATGACATTGCCATGGTTGAGGTCGTCTGGATTCTGCTGTCCAAGAATCTGGTCCGCAAAACGCCGCAAATCAGCCAATGTCAACACGCGACTTTAGACCGGCAATGTTTCCGAAACATTTTCTCGCAACACTTCCCGATTTCAAAGTTTTGGCGGACTTTCAATCTCATTTCTTTATCCCACTTTTTCCCATTTTTACAAATTTTTATTAACAAAAATTGTTTAGTGTAAGAAAACTTGAAAACACATCAGTTTTGCACTACAAAGAAAACACTTAGCAGGGTTCATCAACACATCAACTGTACGACAACTGACAATCAATTCAATTGATACAATCAGCAGAATCACAAATGAGACTATTTCACAACTAAGAACCCAATTGCCACCAATCAACTCTCTAAGTAACCTTGTATTTAGCTTAGTACTGAACTTCAACTGTATCGCCGTACTCAAATCAAGATGGCGATTTCTAAATCTGTCAACAGATCAATTCAATCAGAAGTTTACTCAGTGTGTTACTGAGTGCCAAAGATCAGCCACCCAAACACCAGATCGAGTTTACACTTACTTCCATCATTATCATCATCATCGTCATTCCGTTTGTTATGTCTCAATCATCGCCGCCGACAAATTCGTTATCAACGTTTCTAAATCAAAACACAAATGATCTCATATAAACTGCTTGCTTGCGGATGTTTTTAGTCGCCGCCGACCAGAACATAACAGTGGTCTGGTCTACACAGTAATTCACGTCATCACCGTCAGCCGCTGATGAAAGAGTGCACCAAACAGCCGGCACAAGCGGCTCACCACTAAAAGTAAAAGAGGAGAAGGATGAAGAAAAAGAGAAAGCGACAACCAAAGTGTCATCATTCTGCTGGCCGATGTCGCTGCTGCTCCGAACAACGCCAGTGACCTAATTTGCGGCGCGCCGGCAAGCGCAACCAACCAACTGTTTTTTTTGTTTTAGAGGATGTGCAACGTGCCGCTGGCAGCTTCCAGCACAGAGCTGCACGGTTTGGCTGCTCAGTAAAGAGGAAACCTTTCGAATCGACAAACAAAAAACAGACTGCTGATGACGATGGAAAGCAAACACAACGATGTTTCCCCTATCTTTCTGGTAAAGGTTCTCCGGGCAACCACGCAGTCACGGTCAAGCTTTTGGCCAGTGGCAATGGCCCATTCTGGCCACACTTCGTCGGACAACGACATGTAATGCCCTTGGACAGACACACACCAGTGACACAGAGCAGCTATTGATGCCACTGATCCAAAGTGGTGCTAATCACCGACGGTAATCACCTTCAAAGGGTGCTGCCGCTGCCGCTGAACAACTGGGGATGGCCAGAAATTGTGCATTGAACAAGCACACAGCAATCTAATCGAGGTAGTAAACAGGAGAGAGGCACCCCTTCAGTAAAGACGCCATTGCGTGATCTTGAATTGCTCAATACAAAGCGGTCCACAGTCTATCCAATTTGTTTGTATTTATAGAGTGCCATTGAAGGGTGTCCATTGAGGTGACAGTAGTGTAGTGTGCGCGCCTATTGCAGAGTCCATGTTTGACATTTGGTGTGTGTATTTTATTTAGTTGACAGAGTCCAGTAACTTTAGAAAAGCAGAAGCACATTGCCATCAGCGTCACTTGAAGCGTATGTCAGTGAGGACGGTTCAAACGGTAGTGCCATTGAAGTGTATGTTTTAGTTTTCTTTACGTTGGACTGCTCATCTTCATATCATCATCATTATCATTACTGTCTTATGGCTAGCAACCGACGGTAGACGACACCATCATCAGCATCACTAGATCACGTAGCTGATGATGGTCATGATGATGATCACACTGGCACACGCTCGCTCTCAACCAAATTACTACCTACACTGACCGGACTGGTTGATTAGTGATGGTGGTGGTAAAACCATAAAACACAGTTTACCTGATAATGAAAGTGAAAAGTGAATACGCTCAGACGACTGTTGGTCGTCTGTAGTCATGGCAGTCAATCAGACTAACAAGAGATTACTATTGTGCACCGGCACTGATTGACATCAGCGCGGCACTGCTCGTACGATGACATTTGACAGTAGCCGCCGCTTTTATCAACTCTGCTGAAGCGATTTTAGAGAACAATTAGCACTTTGCTGGACATTTGCCAAAACTTTCAAACCGGAAAAGGACTCTACTGTTAACTGTTTTTTATTGCACTCAATGTGCCCCTTCAACTGATAAATGCAAATTCATCGAGAGCTCATCATTTATCTGATGATAAAGCCTTTGTTGCTTTTGTTATTAGTCTGGTGGCTTTCACCTAATTTGGGTTTGCAGCAAAACAGTCGTTATTAAGACCTGACCTTTCTTGAATTGACTTTTACAATATTTTAATGTCCCGCCTTTTCCATAACGTTGGAAAAGTTTTAAATCTTTCCTTAGCTTTGACTTCATTTTGTTGCCGCCGTCATGAAATGGTGCTAAATCAACAGACGCTTTCTGGGGAAGAATCACCATCATTTGCACCTCCACCTCCATCACTTCCACCACCACCAGCAGTGTACAGGTGTGCACGGGCGTGCATTGCAGTGCAAATGCCTGTTTTATCTTTTTTTGTTTCTTGTTTGAACTGGCCTTTGCATAAATCTGCAGTGCGTCTCGAATGTTTTAGTGTCGCCTCACGACCTGTCTCGTGACTGATGCTGCTTCTGTTGCTGCTGTTGCCGATGACAAGTGCCAACACAGAACGAGAAGAAGAGACAAGAAGTGACAAATTGTGATGTACACAACCGGTGCCACTGACAAAAGACACACACAAGTAGATACAACCACCAAAGAGTGTCCAATTCCTGAGCACTGTCTGACCTGATGCGCCGCATCACAGCAGATTTTTTGTTTAACACCTACCTGTGAAAAGAACATCTTAGTCATTGCTGCTTTTGTATCACCTGTTACCATTGTGCATTTGATGCAAACAATGACAAAGTGTTGTTGATAAATGAAACGAGTGCCACTGATTGTGCTCATAAGATGCTCACTTTGTCCTAAAAAACATGCATCAACGTTAGTTTTTGGTAAACTTCCCAAGCAGTTCAATCAGTGGCAAAACTTTCACTGACTGGAATATCCATTAGTCAGTGGAAAATGCTTAAAATGCACGATTTGCATACACTGTCGTACACTGTAAAGATCGAGATTAATGTGCGGCGGTGATTGATGCTGACATACTGCTGCTGATACAAACCACCAAGTTTGCTGTTGCTAGCCAATGACCATATTGGTCGGCTGAAAAACACTCACACACAAGCAACAACCAAACGCACTCAGTCAGTCAGACAGAAGGAAAGAACACACAAACATTTTCCTCTTTGATTTGCTTTCATTCCACACTGTGAAAGTGTCGCCGTACTGCTGCACTTTGGAGCTTTCAGCAGCAGCAGCAGCAGGCTCTTTCTTTTCCCCTCTCTCCTTGAATAAGCCTGCATCCCTCTTTTTTCTTTTCCAAACTTTTCTCTCCGCTGTCTAGACACTTTCACCGCACAGTGCACAATGAGCAGCGTTGCTGCGAGTTTCTCTTTCTCTCTTAGCTTCAAGCTAATTAGTGCTGGTCTAACTCGGTGGTCGTGCGCGAAGCGGCAAACGACAGACAAACTTCTCTACTACATTACTGCATCAGTTCGCTGCCACTCTCAGACTACTTCAAAGTCACAAAGTTCAAATGCCAAACTTACACAGGGTTAGGCTACTCTCTTGAGGTGAAGGTAAAGGTAGTGGTAGCAACTCGGGAGGAGCAAGGAAAATGAGAGAAAGAGAGCAGTGATTGCAGTCCAAGTTAGGGCAATTTGGCGACAAACGAGCTGTTTGCGAGGAGGGCCTATGAGCAGACAATGACGACACAGCAATATTGCTCTTTCTCTCTTTCTCTACATTCACCTGTATGATTATGATTATTACAAGTCGACCTGGACCTGGACAAAGCATTGCCACTGCTGCTGCTGCTGCTGATACTGCTGCAGTTGCACTGGACAGAAGCACTGGTGGCCATGTACATTATGACCACCAGTTTATGTGTCTGTGTTTGTCTGTGCGGCAATGAACATACTACTTATTTATGTCATCGTCGATTAGATTGTGGACCGACTGTGATGCACATCGCACACTGTGCTTGTTTCTGGTTCAATTCAGCAAATCAAAATATGTGTGTGTGTGCTTGGCACCAGCTCATGAGACTGTCACCTGGTGATGACGATCACCGGTGTGCACCATCGTCATCGTACATTGTACATTGTCGTTTGGATGCCGTGTTCATTCTTTCTCTAAATGCTATTTAAAAAAAATTGGCGGCCAACTTTTGCTTTTTTGTTTTTTATTAGACGTTCTCCAGTTCTTTGCAGTGCTACAAGATGCTCAAAGAATGCACCTCTTTCATAGACACTGCATTTGTTCTCTTTCTCTTTGTACTAGCGACGATGCTCAAAAGACAGGTCTTTTCAAGGCCATCAGCATTGGTGGTGGTGGTGGTTCACTGCTCGGTCTATTCACCGGCACTGTCTGACTGCTCAAATTGGTACGAGTTGCTCAGTAATGACTGCCGATGCTTTGGCTGCTGCAGGTTAAAAGGAAAAAAGAACTGTGTGTGCTATCCTTTATCGGCCATCCTGTCTCAGTGCAATGATCGTGTGCCACAAGAGCATGGCTGCCGTGGTAGCACAAGCCACTACTGGCATTCACTTAACTAGCTTACTGAATTGCATTCCCCTTTTTATACAATCTAATCGGGTTTAAAATGAGCCGGCCACGTGACACTTAGCCATTGAAGTGATATCATCATCATGAATTCTTGGCATTAGTATTCACCTGTTTGCTAACATTTTGAGTGCACTTCAAAGTGCTTACACCAGTTTAGACTAGATAGTGCTCAAGTGAAAGAAAGTAAAACTGACAAATAGCCGTGAAAAAAGTGAAAATCTTACTATAGAAGGAAGAAAGTGGAAAAGGGTGCAGAAAAAGTACGATCGATGGCCGGTGCGTGTGTGGGCAGCAGCATCAGCACATGCTCGATCAGTGGTGGCTGTCGCTCGAAAATTGACGATCGGTGGTCATCATCACTCAGAGGCCTCTTTAACAGCAGAAGCATAACAACGTAAGGGAAAGAGTCAGACAGACAGACAGTAGCTTGAATAGGTATGGTATTGGACACTTTCCTGAGCAGTGGAGGAGGCTTTAGTAGCGCTCTACTGTCGCCTCTCAACTGAACGACAGCTCGAAGAGAAATGGAAAGAGAGATAGAAAGAAAAGCGTACTGGCAGCATGTTGCAAAGCAGAAGAGTGAGCACTCCTGCGACGACAGCTTCTGCAGCTTCTCTGTGTTGTACAGACCATTTCAGCACGGTGTCTGCACGCTGAGTTTGGCCAGCATCAGCAGCAGCCGCGGCAGTGTGTACAGTGTCACAGAGAGTCTGCAGACAACACACAGGGAGAGAGAGAGAGAGAGAGAGAGAGAGAGAGAGAGAGAGAGAGAGAGAGAG
>JAALOO010002063.1_pt1 | contig 11918 bp, 13 predicted proteins | sample 7257641 | NCBI WGS metagenome assembly JAALOO01 (sample SAMN14085613, study PRJNA598686) | mite metagenome | biome: ENVO:01001000; feature: ENVO:01001002; material: ENVO:01001226; isolation source: single female mite from University of Michigan culture on fish food culture... ... | reverse complement strand
TCTCTCTCTCTCTCTCTCTCTCTCTCTCTCTCTCTCTCTCTCTCTCTCTCCCTGGCTAGCTGGCCACTGTCATTGCCAGGCAAACCCAGGCAACTACTGTTGATAGAGCCAGCGTCAGCAGCAAAGCTTCAGCACATCAGCAGCTTCGCCGACTTTACCAGAGGGCGCGTGACCACCACTTTTTGAACTGTGAGACACCATAAATACCAGTGCACTGCCGCCGCCTCTGCTCCTTCACACTCTCTTGCTTACTCTCAGACGCACACACACACTTGCCCACAGCACTTGACAGCAACGTCCACCGACTGCTCACCTGGTGCTAACTCGAATTTCTTTTTCTCTTTCCATCCTTTGTTTTACTTAGTGCTTTTATTCGTCTTTGACTACCTCTGCCTACCGACTACAACCCAAGTTTCTGCCAGTGGAGATGATCAACCTTCAGCAGAAGTCACTGGCGGAGCTGGGCGCCTTCCAGCACCAGACGGCCATGCAGCTCAGCGAAGAGAACCGGTCGGCTGAGCCGTACGAAAATGGCACCCTTCATCACCGGTCACCGAACCATGGCATCGCCGGCGGCGGCGGCGAATCACCGCGAAATGGCTCGCTGCTGAAGAAGGCGACGGCAAACGGCGACCTGTCCGCCCACCTGACCAGCCCCAACACCATCACCACCAACAACACAGCGGCCACCACTGTGGTGAACATGAACATGAACATGAACACAAAGACGCCCATGACGACGACGACGCTGATTGCCAACGGGAACGCTCTCTGCCTCGGCGTGAACGGCACTCACCCGACGGGAAACAACAACAACAACTGCAGCGGCCAACTGGACAGCAAAATGGCGGCGGAGGCGGAGGAGAACAACAACAACAACAACAACAAGTGGTCCAGCGTGCGGAGGCTCCTCGCCGGCGTCACCCTCACGCTCATCTCTGCCTTCTTCTTCTCCGTGACGACGGTCATCGTCAAGTTCGTCACCGACATTAAGCCCAGTCAGATGGCACTCTTTCGGTACCTAGGTGAGTGCTGCTGGTGCTGTTTGTGCACCTTTTCATTTAATCAGCCATTTAGAACTAAAGAAACTAATGTTTTTGTTTGCTCTCTCTTTCTCTTTCTCACCCCAGGCATCATCATTCTCTCCTTTCCGGTAGTGCTCGAGTCGAAGGAGCCCTGGTTCGGCGAGAACAACTGGTGGTGGCGCCTGTGGATGCTCCTCCGCGGCGTCTCCGGCTGCACCAGTCTCTTCTTCCGCTACTCGGCGGTCACCTACATCAGCCTGGCGGACACCACCATCATCATCCTCTCAATGCCCGTCTTTGTTTTTATTTTTGCACGCATCTTTCTCGGCGAGCAGTTTGGCCGCTACCACATTCTCGCCTTTCTCCTCTCTTTGGTCGGGATTGCCTTCGCCTCCAAGGTGGACTTTCTCTTCAAGAGTGGCGAGAATCTGGCCAGTCACCTCGGTGGCAATGAAAGCATCTGGAACTTGACCAGCACCACAACCAGCACCACCACAATGGGCACAACTCTGGCAACGACGATGGCTCATGAATCTGGCGACGGCATCAGCCTGCACAATCGTCTCATCGGCACAATGTACGCCTGCGGAGCGATGGTTGCCGGCTCGCTGGTGTACGTCATGGTGCGAAAAGTAAGTTCACAGTTCAGACTTTTGTGCAAAACTAAACTACAGATCACTAACCGTTTTATTGATTCCCCTAATTAGATGCGCAAGACGCACCAGTCGGTCATTCTCTTCAACTTTGCTCTGGTGGCCATTCTGGAGATGACGCTGATCAACGTCGTCTTCTACGATTTCAAGCTGCCCACCACCGGGTACAGCGCCTACCTAGTGAGCATCCTCGCCATTCTCAGCTTTTACGGGCAGATGCTGCTCACCAAGGCGATTCAAATTGAAGAGGCAGGCGTCGTTTCGGTGGTCCGAGTTAGCGGAGAGGTAATTGTTGTTGTTGTTTACTTAAACATTTTTTTACTCTCTACTGACCTCATCTCTACTACTCTCTAGGCATTCTTTGCATTTGTATTTCAAATCATCATCTTTAAGGAGATGCCTGACTGGTACTCGATTGTCGGCGCAGTTCTCGTCCTCAGCTCGGTGTTTTTGCTCTCCTTTCGCAAGTACGTCCTCTCCCTGCCGGATGACTCGCCCACAAAGAAGAGGTTCAGTTTTCTGGCGATTTAACCCTTCTGGTGTCCCTTCTTCGCTGAAGCGTCACTGACACTAGTGAGATCATCTTTCATCAGCAGCTTATTTTCATCTCGCTTTGTCTGGTCTCTTCGCCCCAGTGCTTTCACCTGATTTAATTAATTTGTGTATTTATGCGCACCGTCGTCATCCTCATCCTCATCCTCATCCTCGAGCCTTTTTGGTTCACTCATCCTTTTGCATCTCATCGCCACCCACTTCCCATGTATCCTCAATGTATTATTAATATTTATTTTATTTATTGTCTTTTCACTTTTAACCCCTTCTCCCACCCCTTCTCGCACACTGATCCCCTCCCCTTTTATCTTTTACCTCACACAAACTATTTTTTAAAACCCGTGATTCTATGTAAACACCCCTGACACACCAGTGCCCAAACTAACTGTTGTTCCCTTAGATTTGCCATATATAATGTGTACAATCATTAAATTAAAACTGAAACACACACAACTGCTTTTCCCTTTCTCTAAGTTGTTGATAGATTTAACAAAATGTGATATCTAGCTTACGGTTAACGTTTTCAAGGAAATTGTTGTATTTTTATAAATCAATAAACGAATTATTCAACACATCATTATGCAAAAAACGTACACAAAATCACAAGCCAAAAAAAGATATTTGAAGGTTTAAATATATTGTGGCAGAAAATTTGCTGAAAAATGTTTATCCTCTTCGATAAAAAATAGCATGCTAGAGGTAAAATAAGATAAAAAGAAATCACTGAGGAGAAAACTTGGCCCGGCGGGGTTAATCCCCTGTAGCTAGTTGCAGATAGTTGATAGTGACTCTCCGAGGGTTAGGACCTTTTGCAGCAGCACACATAGACAAGGCAGAATGGCCAAAACCTGTTTGGATGGCTCAAACACTCATAAAAGAGTACCTCAAAATTAGTTTCTTTGCCATAAAGTGACACACTACTGAATGAGCATGTCTGCCGGCAACAACACCAACACAGCAATGACCACTTATTCCGAGCTGAAGCAAAGCAAGCAGCTTCTCAACTTACTTCAGCCCGAGCCGTGCATTGGGCAAGTTCTGCGGTCTTTGCCACTGTACGACTTAATCGAATACCGAAATGTGTGCACTTTGTGGCATGACCTCATTGAAGATATTTGTCATTTCCAAAAAACTCTCATTCTTCGCCTTAACGAGCATACATTTTGGAATGTGTTTAGCAAGCACCCAAATGACAATTGGAAAATGTACTTTACACGTAGACTCATGTATGAACCTCAAAACGTGCAGGACATTAGAGCTCAACGAAACAGTACCCTGCACCTGATTGCTTTGGACGCCTTCATCGTCAACACTCTGATCGACCTTTTTCCTCGTCTTCAAAAACTCACAATCATAGTTGAAAAAATCTCCAACAATCGGGTAAAAGTGTTTGCTCACCTTGTTTGTCTACTCAAAGCTTTTGCTCCTCAACTGGTCTCCATTCAAGTGATGATCATTGATACCGTTCCCGAACAACTTTTTCTTAGATTGATCAAAGTGATTAATTTTTCAATGCCTAAACTGAAACGTCTGTTCATTTATTACAATAGATATATTAATTTACCATTTGAAATGTCCGTACTAGGTCAACTTGAGCAGTTTGATTTTACCGGATTCTTAAATTTTTTAACCAATCATTTTAAATTATGGGCGCCGGTTTTGGAAAAACGTTGCAAACCTGCTGTTAATACTAACTCAAGTTCTAGCTTTTGCTCACTTCTACCATTGACACTCAACATGAATTCGAACATAGTTGATAGCTCTTTTTTCAAACCCGAGGTGGCTGCATGTTTTAACTCTTTAAGCTGCATTTTTATATCTACTCCACAAAAATTAACCCGTTTTTGCAGCACATTCAGCAACCTAACTATCCTTAGTGTTTCAATAGCTCATCATGTTTCATATCCCTTTATAATTGAACAGCTTGTCAATTTGAAGAAACTAATTAAGTTGTGGTTGTTTTTTAAACTGAAAAATTGGGAACAATTTAACATCATTGGCAGTGAACTGAACCCTGATCAGCAGTTGTCAACAGTTTTGCCCACTATCAAAACTTTGAAATTAAATTGGAGTGGTTCAGCCATCAATCACAGCATATTTAGCAGTTGGCAGTTGACAACTGTTTTTCCAAATGTGACAAATTTGAAAATGAATTTTAACACTGACAACTTTGCGTGCACTGCATGTGACTGGAAAATTGATCCTAATGCTCATCCTGATCGCTTTCATATGGTTCTGAACTTCACAAAATATTTAAAACAGCCAAAATGTTTCTACTCTGAAAAACAACAGGAAATGAATCAACTAGGCAAATATGAAAAGATTAAACTGCATATTGAGCCGAGAAAACAACGGTGGGAAAAAAATTGTCCTCGTTATGTAACTTTTTCTAAAACAAAAATCAATCAGCATTTAAGTTTTGAGGATTTATCTTTCATTTGATTAAAGACATGTGTTTAAAACCTTTTTAAAATTGTATTTAAAACTTTTCGGAACTTTACTGTAATTTTGTTCTTAAATTAAAATAAAAGATTTTGCATTCGATGCATTTTGTCAATTGTAACATAGGCAAAAGTTTGTCTATCTACATTGTCAGCGGTCTGCTTTTCTTTACTGCACTTTTTACGAGGTAAATCTATACTTGTGATTAACTTGATTTTAATTATTGATTCAATTTTAACCAAACACTGTTTGCTGTTAAACTTTTACTGATTTTTATACAGCAAAAAACAAATGCTCTTACTCCCTTACACACAGAAGACTTTTCTACATTTTCAAAATAACATTTTATTGGAAAAGCTAATTTCAAAATTAAAAAACACAATTTCAGCATCTTTGAAACTGACCGCTTTAGTGTTGGACAAAGCAGAAGCGCTCCGAATGGGCGTCAGCTGCTGGGAGGCTTTAATCAGGTCCAAGTGTGGATCGGCCTGAATCGGGACTACCTGTTGGTCGGTGAGAATCGGGCCCAACTGTCGGTCGGGGAGAATCAGGTCCAACTGTTGGTAGGGGAGAATCAGGCCCAACTGTCTTTCGGCCCGAGTCGGGAACAGCCGTCGGTCGGCCCGAATCAGGAACAACCGTTGGTCGGCCTGAGTCCGGAACGCGGGTAGGGCGAGCGTTCTTTCTGTCCTCAATCAGTTTGGAAATCAGCTTTCCCTCCCCTCGGTGAATGAGATGTGGAAGAAAGGGCAGTCGAGAGGCGTTAGGACCAGGAGTGGGCCTACCGTCGCTGGGTCCTTTAGTGGGCCGGCCGTTAGTTGGCGGGGTGATTTCGGGGGCACTGTCTGGCGCTGCAGAGGGCACTTCGATCTTCAGGTCTTTAGATCCATTGGCGTCCTGGACGTCGGCAAGGGCGCCCACGGCAAAGACCACCGAAAACAGCAGAACGCAAAGTTGAACCTAGTTGAAAAATTGAAATGTTTTACAATAAATGAAATTAGCTCTTTTTAATTCACTTGCCAAACTTACCATGGCTTAGAGGCTTCTAAACGGTTGATGTCCATATTGGTCTGGCAGAGTGAGTTTTTATACAATCTGAAATCAACAGTTGGGAGCAGAGCGGCTTTCTTGCGCCGTTCATTCAAAGTTTGCAATAACAGAGTTTGATGTCAACTTGACTAAAGTGTAGCTTATCAAGGCTGCAGTACTAATTTAGTCGTCCAGCTGCCAGTGAGGCAAGAGGCTTTGAAATCACTAACTATCGAAATCAAAATCAATACGAACTTGAAGCCTAAATCACCCATTCATTTTCTAAAAATGTCTAACTGTCAAATCTGTAAATACTTTTTTCAGATTTTTTTCTAGACAGAAAATCAACAAATAATAATATTTAAATCAAAATCGGTATTTTATTGCACACAAATGAGGCAATCAGCGTTCATTAGGTACTTTGGTAGGTCTTTTCAGCACGTTCAAGCAGCTGCAGAATGGCTCGATTTTCAATTATTTCAGGCCACAATTCGGTGTAGCAATTTTTGTTGTTAACGTTAAGCGAGCGCCGGCATTCTTGAAGCCTTTTCCGAAAGTCAACAAGTTTTTGTTTTGCTTCGGCCAGCTGTTGCTCCAGCACTGAACAGTGTCGCATAACTTGAAACAATTCGGCGCTATTGAGTGCGACCATTTCACTGAGACTATCATCACATTTGCGATAACTTTCACTGACTTGAGAGCACACCTGGACGCGATCATCTGGATCATTAGTGCTGACGATGGCTCGGATTATCGACATTAGCAGCGCCTGCAAATAAACAAAGCATTTAGGATCACTTGCCATGCCAATTGAGGTTAAAAACTTACCACATTATCACGATTAGTTTCTCGACGTGTCATTTTTGTTTTGACTAGAAGATGGTAGTGGTGATGATGATAAACTGATGCACAAAAAAAAGAGGATCACTGGATCGCAAAGAGGTGCTGTTTGGAAATGTCAAAAGCGATTGTTTGTTTTGAAACTGAAATCACTTCTCTGTTGCCGTTCAGTCGGCCATATCGACACTGACGACTGGGAAGTCCATTTAGAAATTCACAGATATTTTCAGAAAAGACTGCTTTTTCGGAGCGATTAAGTTAGACAAAAAAAGGCGATATTTGTTGAAAACGTGATACTTCATGATACTAAAAATGGTGTTTTTAAAATAATTTCTGAAAGTATTATAAAAGTGTACAATATTCTGGTGAAAATACATTGAAAATGCAGTTTTTATTTTAAAATCAAGTCAGCTCACATTAAACATGAGTGGAATATTTGAGTCAATGAACATGCAAAATTTTAAATATTAAAAAGATGCCAGTATTAAAATTATGTTTACACACGTGAAATTAAAAAGATTTTTTTGCAAACAATTTAACAGGTTTAGTTATTTTTGTGCGTATCTTCTTCTTGGGTGTCTCAATTTGACCGACAGCGTTCAGAAAGCGTCCCTGTAAAAGTTGGTCAGAGATGTCGAGAAGCTCCTCCAGACTTGAAATCGGTTTAGCTGCTTTGTTGTTGCTGTTGTTGTTCGAGTCAGGTGTGGTAGACAAGTAAACTCGTCTACGTTTTGGAGTTGATTTAGTTGTTGGAGAATCTAGATTGGAAAGGCAAGTAAAGCATCGTCAAGCATTGAAAACATTTAGTTAAAAAACATCTTTACCGTATTCTATTAGGCCACATTTCGTTCCACTTTGCAAAAACTCGAATAATTTTGGTAAGTTTGTGTACTCTTTGGAGTGAACTCTGCTGGTTTTCTTTTTTGATTGCCGGCAAATTTCATCCGGACTAACTTCTGGCAAAAGAATTTTTGAGTTTCGAAACTTTTTGCTCGACGATGAAGATGAAGAAGAAGAAGATGATGATGATGATAAAGCGGGCGATGGCAAAGACATTGATGACGGTTGAGTTTCGGCGGACAATTGGGCCGAGCTCTGGCTGCTTTGCTCTGCTGAAACTGAACAGTTGCCGTTGGCTTCCATTTTAGTGAAGAACAAATTCGTTGGCGATTCTGAATGTTGTCGAGAGCCAGTTGAGAAAATGAATGAGAAGGAAGGAAAGAAGAGTCTTCAGAGAGAAGTAAGAAAAACCGACCATCTGTTGCCTGGGCAGACGACTGAAGGGGGTGAAAAGTGGTGGTCACCCGGTGAAAGCAGGGGTGGTGACACTGCTTAAACAGTTGGCCGAGTCGACTGTGCGCCAGTCTTTGCCCCTTCCGGGCAACCGAGTCTCCTTATGCTAGTTCTAATTAAAAAGCATTTAAAACTGAAGTCGTCTGGCCGACCAACTGACTTGAACGTGTTTAATGAAGCAAGAAATAATTTTTTCTTTTCTAAAAGTGCGCACTACAAATTCATGCTCCAGTCATCGAGTGCAGTGTGATGTGATGAACTGATTGCGATAAGCTGCTGATGCTGCTGCTGTCTAAATCTTCAGCGACAATTGTAGATTGTCTTGAAGCTAACTTATAACTGGTCAACTTTTTGCTACCCATTTCCAATCTTAATTTCTCAATCTTTGAACTCATCCAATGTAAAGTTCAGGCACTTTTTCTTTTCTGTATTTGTAACCTTCCTGCAATACCGTTTTCTTGCCAACCAGTGCCTCGTACTGAAGTCGTCCGTTTTTGCACCTTTATTTTGCACTCTGCCAGCTGCTATCATTGCCGGGGCACACTAAGTTTGGTCGTTGCAGGGCAACTGTATCACCAACTTTGTTTGGCTATACCATCTGCTCTTGCACTACTCAAGAGGCTCATTAAAAAGAAAGAAAAAATGGTCTAAATCTTTAATAAAGAAGGAAGATTATTACTATTTGAGAGAACAAGTTACAACAAGATTAGGCGGTAAAATTAATTGATTGGCAATTGATTGTTAAAAGTTTTAAAATGGGCAACACATTTTGCATGAACACAAACGCAATAAGTCAAGCAGTAATTGACTATAAAAGGGAGGTCGATTCTTAGCGAAGAAACACAAAAACAACACCTCAACTTGCTAAGTTGTTTACTTTCCAGAACAAAATTGCCACTAAGAAGCTATGAAACTGCTAGTTTTTGTAGCCTGCCTGGCGGCTGCAGCTGTCACCTGTGGGACACTTCCTGGTGAGACTTTTTGTGAAATGCTGAAAATTAATTTTTACAATACCTTTTATTCCTTAGCTCCTTCGGCACCAGCAGCACCAACAGCCTGTTCCACTGAAATGTGCAACCGGACGGCCAAGTTCATCGCCGACTCGCTGGACAGCAGGCTCAACCCTTGTGAAGACTTTTACCAATTCACCTGTGGAGGCTTCAACGCCAAGCGAACCATTCCCGAGGACAAACTGGCCCTCAGTCCGTACGACGACATGTCCGACCAGATGAACCGAGACATCGTCCAGCTGCTGACCGACTTCAAGGTGGACAGTGAACAGGGGAGGAAGGCGGCGAAGGCGGTCAGACTGGCGGCGGCATCCTTTCAGAAGTGCATGGCACTGGGCGACAACACCGCTCGAAGCAATGAAGAGGGCCTGAAGTACGTGAAGGAAGTGGTGCAGGAGGTGGCCGGACACGGCTGGACGATTGGCCAGAAGGTGGAAAGCTCAGGAGGACGGAAGGAGCGGTCGTGGCAGGAGACGGTAGTGCAGGGCTTTGCCAAGGGCATGATCGTCTCGCCCTTTGCACTCGCCATCGGTCCTGACACCGCCAACTCATCGGCCAATCTGATCTACGTAAGTTTGCTGGGAGTTTTTTTAGCAAACAAAACAAAACAATGGCAAACAATAACAAATACTTTTTCATTTGCAGCTAGCCCCCGGCGACCTCGGACTGAAGCCCTTTGAGCTGGCGAACCTCTCCTCTCCGGTGGTGACTGCCTACAAAACGTACATACGAGGCCACGCGAAGTATTTTTGCGGCAATGGCGACAACCACAACACCACCTGTCCGCACCTGGAGGCGGACATCGAGGCGCTGGTGAAGCTGGAGGCGGAGCTGGCCGCCGCCCGCATGTCCGTCGACGACTCGCGCAACCCGGCGCTGGTGGACGTCCGCATGAGCGTCCGGCGGCTGAACGAGCTGACGCACCTCAACTGGACCAGCGAGGTGCTGGCGCCCATCTGGAGGGCGCTCGCCATTTCAAATAGTCCCGACCAGTCGACCACCTACCTCCACCTCTCCGACGTGAACTACTTCGTGAAGGCGGTGGCGGTGCTGGGACGGGCCTCGCCTCGGACAGTCGACCAGCTGCTCGGCTGGCAGGTGGTGGCCCGGGCCGGCGCCCTCGCCTCTGAGCCCCTTCGCCGGCTGCAGTTCGCCTTCTGGGAGGTCCGGTACGGCCTGCGGCGGCAGCCGGCGCGCACCGACAACTGCCTCTACCTGGTCAACGGGAAGCTGGGCACGCCGGCGCTTTCCTTTGCCCTGTCGCGCCTCTACGTGGAACGGCACTTCTCCGCGGTGGAGAAGGCGGAGGCGACGACCCTGGTGGACGGCATTCAGGCCTCATTCAGGCGGCTGCTGCTGCTGGAGGGAAGAAACAACTGGCTGGACGCGGAGACGAAGGCTGCCGCCCTGCAGAAGATCACCGCCATGAGCAAGAAGGTCGGCTACGCCGAGTCGCTGCTGGACAATGGCCACCTCGATGGGCTGCACGCCCTGGAGAATGCCTCCTTCGCGGAGGGGCTCATTGCGGAGCGGAACTACCTGAAGGCGATGCTGCAGATGGCGGTGGCGATGAATGGAAAGCAGTTGGGGCAGCTCAACGGTCGTGGTCTCTACCTCGATGAGTAAGGAGTGAGGCGTTTTGTGGGAGTTTTAAAAGCATAACTCAATTATTTGTTCTGCTTTGCGAAACCAGGTGGCTTCTACCGCCGGCCAGCATCAATGCCATCTACTTCTACTACGACAACAGCATTAGTGAGTGAAGGATGGCAGAAGGAAAAGCTTGTTTTTCTAAAAATTCACACTTTTTTTCATTTCCACGTTTTCAGCCATCCCCGCTGGCTTCCTCAAGTTCCCCACCTTCAGCGCCGAACGGAATGAGAGCTTCGCGCTGAACTACGGCGTCATTGGCTCCTTCATCGGCCACGAGATCACCCACGGCTTCGACGACACCGGCCGGAAGTTTGACGCCGTCGGCAACCTCCACAACTGGTGGAGCAACGCCTCAGAGGCGGGCTACCTCACCAGGGCGCAGTGCTTTGTGAAGCAGTACGGCGACATTGTCGAGCCGGAGACGGGACTTCATGTGAGTGGGGCTGGGAGGGGGCAATGAGAGTGAGAGAGTGAAGCAGAGAGCACGTTTACTAATTCTAACATGCTCGAACTCACACAGCTGAACGGCAAGAATGGCCTCGGGGAGAACATCGCCGACAATGGCGGCGCCCACGTCAGCTTTGAGGCCTTCAAGGCGCGCCACCTGCGCAGTCCGTCGGCTCGACTGGCCGCCCTTCCGCAGTACACTCCCGAGCAGCTTTTCTTCCTCATTTGGGGCACCGTAAGTATTCTTCTTCTTCTGTTTCTTTTTCTCCTGTTCTCTTGCTCCCTACTTTACCATGATCGCCTGTTTGCCTGTTTCACTAGGGCTGGTGCGACAAAACTCGACCTGAGCTGCAGAAACTGCTGATCATGACTGACGGCCACTCGCCAAAGCGGTACCGCGCCAATGTGCCGCTGATGAACTTGCCCGCCTTTGCGGAGGCCTTCAAGTGTCCACTAGGTTCAAAGATGAACCCCAAGTTGAAGTGCTCCGTCTGGTGAACTGTGTTTTTGCTTTTTCTGGGCATGAAAAAATGTTAATAAAATGATGAAATTAAATAACAATAAAGGGTGTGCATTGAAATGAAATCATTTTGCCTTTGGAGAATCACTGAAAGACTGGAATCAATTTTTTGAGCAGTACTCTAAACAGGCGTTTGTTGAAAGCAGAGCTTGTTGAAAGAAAACGAGAATGAAAGTTTGGATGAGCAGTGTTGCTTATTGATGAAAGAATGAAAAATAATGAGCAACTGAGCACCGAACTGTCCAGTGGTCTTCATGTCTCTTTCCAGGGCATCTCAATTTTCAGATAAGACAGTATGACAAAAAATGCAAAATCGGAAACAGACAAACTTTTGCCCATGTTACAATTGACAAAATGCATCAAATGCAAATTTTTTTATTTTAATGTAAAAACAAAATTACAGTTAAGGTGAGAGTGAGTCGAATTTTCTCATTTATTGGCTCTCGTATTATTCCTA
>JAALOO010002062.1_pt1 | contig 11924 bp, 10 predicted proteins | sample 7257641 | NCBI WGS metagenome assembly JAALOO01 (sample SAMN14085613, study PRJNA598686) | mite metagenome | biome: ENVO:01001000; feature: ENVO:01001002; material: ENVO:01001226; isolation source: single female mite from University of Michigan culture on fish food culture... ... | reverse complement strand
AGCACTTGAGTCGAAAAGCCAACTCAATCATTTTCCGCCCTTTGGAATTTTATTTTGTAATAGATTAGAAAGTTTAAAATGTGTGACAAGAGTTTTAGGAAGAGGAAAGACACTGAATAGAGGGGGCAATTGAGAATCATTTGTGAGTAGAATGTGCTGGAAGAAAAGGCTGAGGAGTGACAGATACAAGTAGGAATTTAGAAGAAAAACACGACTGAAATTTGTAGTAAAAAAGGGCGGAGAAGTGTGGAGAAGGGCGGTTTTAGGAGCGAATGGAGTGCTCACCGGGAACAAACACAGGGAAAATGTGCTGGCTTCAGTCGAAACCGATAGCGTGTTCTCTAGGGCCTGCTCCTTCTCAATTCGCGTGATCATCACCCCGAAAACGATGGCGAACATGACGATGCCCAGGATGTTGCCGCCCTTGTCGTCCATCACCCCGGTGTTCTTCCAGTTGTCCATGCCGATGTCCTTGCAGGTGCACTTGCTGCTGTTCAGCAGGTCGGCGCACACCAGCGTCGCCTCGTTGCAGCTCAGCTCGGTGGAGTAGAAGGCGAAGCAGGCCTCGAAGATGTTTGAGGGGAACACGTTTCTGTTGGCGAGCAGCCCACAGATTAGCTTATGCAAAAAGAACTACAAAAACAAAGATAAAAAACAGCTTACCTAACCAGATCGAGAATGGTGTCCATGGTGGTGACCGCCTTTGCGGTGACGGTCTCCGTGATGACGCCGTCAATCTTGCCGCGTGTTCCGGGCGCAATGAGAATCACCAGGACGATGCCGATGAAGATGGCGATGAAGGTGGTGGCAAAGTAGAAGATGACGGTGCGCATGGCAATTCGCCCGGAGAGAGAGGCGTCGATGTTGCCGATGGCGAAGACCAGACTGCAGAAGATGAGCGGCAGAATGAGGCACTTGAGAATGCGGAGGAAGAGCTCGCCGAAGTAGCCGGCGTACATCAGCTGGCGGGCTGTCCAGAGGGGGTCGTGGGCGCGGATGAGCATGCCGACGATGATGGCCACGGCGACGGCGGACAGCGTGCTGATGGCCAGCATGTTCGAGTCCAGCAGACGGAGCGCCCGGTTCACCGTCCGGTTCTGACCACCAACACCACTACTGTTTCCCATTTGGGAGGCGGCATTGTTGTTGCCTGCTGCTTCTGCTGCTTCTGCTGCTTCTGCTGCTGCACTGACGGCTGCAGTTTGGCCGGCCTCGGTCCTCAAGCCGTACATGCTGCGCAACTCGTCGAGGAAGCACATCGTATTGAAGAAGAGCATCAGCACGTGCAGGTACAGGCTGAGCACGAGGAGGCGAAAGCGAAGGAGGCAGCTGCAGCCGACCAGCAGGCCGAAGGTGGCCACGGTGAGGGCGCCCATCAGCGGCACCAGCACTTTTGGGCGACCGTCGAGGAAGATGGCGCCCAGGAAGAAGAGCAGACTGAAGGCGATGCGAAAGGACATGGCCAGGTACACCGAGGTGGAGGCGTTGCCGATGATGTGACTGGTCGGTGAGGAGGGTGAGGAGGCCATCGTCAGGTAGAAGGCGCTGTCCACTATTGTCAGAAACGAGAAGACGTAGGAGAAGACGTAGAGCGCCCCCAGACGAGCCATGGTTGCTTCGGAGTTTTTACCCAACTCTTTTTAGTTGATAAGCTGTGTCGAACGAAGTTTGGTGTGGTTTCAATAGACCACTTTTCTTTACCCTTTAAGCCAACCACTTCACGCTCTGCTCTTTTATATGCCGTTTGAAAGCTTTACTTGACGTGAGTGATTTTTCTCTTTGGTGGTTTCAGAAGTTGCTAGTTGATCAGTGTTGCGCGTTCCAGTCCTTCTTTGCCAGGCAGAATGCCTCCCAGCTTTTGAAAAACACACTACTACCAAAGAGCTGGAAAGCTGGCAAGACTGCCGAGGCAGAGGTAGAAGCATCAGCAGCAGCAATGGAACAGTTGCTGCAACAGCAGCAGCCGCCTCCAGGAATGCATCAGTCTGCTCAAAGTAGTGGTGGTGGTGGTGGTAGCAGTAGACAGCACTTTTTTTACCTTTCCCGATGCCCGCCTTTTTCTTCTCTCTCATTTCTACGGCCATCTGATACCGGATGACGCGAAATTATCCGCCCTGTGGATGTTTGCGGAAATAAATTCTTCTTTTTCTCATTTCTACGGCCTACAGTGAACACAGTTGCACTGTTGCACATCATGGTTTGCACATCAGCAGCAGGTTTATGGCCCATCTCCAGCAACATGTGCACATTCAAATGGTACCTGGCGAAAAATTGACTGCACTTTTTCTGGAATGTGACAAAGAACTGCTCAGCAGCAGCAGCAGCACTGGCTAGCTGGCTGGTCAATCACACACTGTCCGCCATTGGCGCAGGGCAATTAAACCTGCAAAGTAGAGCTGCAATGAGGTACTTACAGTAAACCACCCGAACCGTGGAAAATCTTTTAAATAAAAAATAAAAAAATATTTTTTTGAAAGAGTATCCAAATGTAAAATATTTGACCTTTAAACTTGATGCAAGTGGCCCCTGGATTCTGAGAAATCGGGACCCAAAGTTTCCGGTCAGCCTTAGTTTTGCATGCAAAAACGCCATAGACCAGGGGGTTCTATTTTAGGAGATTAGGCTAGATCGCCCAAATAAGGAATTCAGTTGATAAAATTGTTGCATTGTAGTAGCTGAAAATAAGAGCTCTAGGATCAAATTATCAACAGCAAATGCACAATTAGCGACTGTTGTTGCTAAAAGTTCTTAAAATTTCCATTATAAAAAACTGGGAGAAATTCTACTAAAAAGTTTTGAAAACTGCTATCAAAACAGATGCAAAATATAGTACTTAACAATAACTTTACTTGTAGTGCTGTTAGCAGGGAAAACGACTGACTCGAGTGCGCTCTTTTTTCTTTTGCCTTCTCGCTTGTGAACACTTCTCTCTCTCTCTCTCTCTCTCTCTCTCTCTCTCTCTCTCTGTAATCAGATCACTTACACTTATCTCTTGTTAAATCTGTGCATCATTTTGAAACTATCGATACTCTTACTGAAAAGACAGATCAACTGCTGATTCGATGAGTCACCGTTTTCATCTTGCTCTTTTACTTTCACTTAGCCCTATCACGCTGGCATCATTGGAAAGTAGCTGCTGCTGTTGCCAATCAGAGTTCAGTGCTGAACAGGCACTGGAAAGAGGAAAACAGTGTTCTCTTCTATTGAGAATGAGTCCTAAATAGTTCAGTACTCGTGAGAAAGTGCAGTGAGGGACAGAGGAGACTGGCACTGCCACTCTTTTCATTCGCATACCACAGGTGAACAGCCACCTAGGCAACCACTAACTCTCAGCAGAAAGGAGAAAGAGGGAGAGAGTTTCAGTGAGTCGGAACCGCCTGATTGCAACCACCACAGCACCTAGCAGAATTGCAGCTAGGGAAATGGAGGCACCGAACATGAGGAGTTACTTGACTGTGTGTTGCCTTGACTTGCCTCTGTTGCTGGTCGCTGGCAGGCCTGGCAGTCCTTGCCACCACCACCGACCAGCATATACTTCCTTGAGATTTATAGCCTGAGAGAGAGTGGTGCACTACCACCACCAGTTTCCATTAATTGGAAAGAGCAAAGTGCAGGGTGAAGTACCACCACCACCACTACCACCATCACAGTATCACAAGTGCAAGCGATGCCAGCAAACGAAACTTTTGCTTGCTAGCTTCTAATAAGCCATCATATCGTTCCTGTGTCGTTCCTGTGTCTTTCCTCTGAAAATGGGGAATCGCTGCACTTGGTCCCACTGCAAAGACTCATTCTCACACACAAACTCAGGCCAACGCAAGTGAACTGATCAAGTCATTGGACTTGTGTGTTGTGTGTCCTTGTGCACCAATCTCTACCACTGTGACAATTAACAGCATCAGTAGCTGAAGTTGCAACAGCAGCAACACCTGCATAGAGAGACTTGACCAGTCATGGGAACCAAGAGGGAAAGTGTTCATTACATGCCCAAGGATTTGCTCCTTGCAGAGTCACAAGTGATGAGATTGTGCCTATATGTGTGTGTGTGTGTGTGTGTGTGTGTGTGTGTGTGTTTTTAAGAAACATTGGACATTTGTCCGAAAGGCTTCAGAGAAGTTTCGAGTTCAAGAAGGAAGTTGATTGTAGTGTGGGAGCCAATGCTGAAATGCACTATTTTTGTCAAGTGAAAAAAAGAAGCTGATGCTGATGCTAAAGGTGTGCGTAAGTGGCAAAGAGGCTGAACTAATGAAGTAATGAAAAAGTATAATGACTGGTCTAAAGTCTGATTGAGCGAATCGCCTAACACTGTAAGAAATTTGGGTCACGTGATTTAAATGGTTTAAAGATATATCTCTGAACGCCCTGACGGGCCCTACCTGCAGCACCTCACCACAGGCTACGCGGCGTCTTCGTGGCGACCGGCGTCCGACCTCGCCACTGGCCCGGCGACCTCGATCCAGTCGCCTCGGCCAAGTTCTTCTTCGTCTTCACTTCCATGAACAGCTTCTTTCCTGCAGCCTCAGCAAAGGTAAAAATGACCACCATCAGACGCGTGAGGCCCAGCGACTGCTCTCACACAGTTCCCCCTCCCTCCCCCCCTCCCCCCAGCTGGCTGCCCTTTTTAAGAGCTGCTGATCGCCTATGTGCGCCGGTGCTCTGATGATTGAGGATCTGCGAGGTGAGTGGCGCCCGGTGTACCAGCGCCAGCCAGTGTTACACCGTTTTGCCGAGGAGGAAAAGAGCACAGCCCAGGCTGCTCGCCGGTGCCGAGAGGCGAAGGTGATCTCCAAGGCGAATCGCTTCATGGTCCGTCTCCATGAGATGGCCATCGCCCAGCAGTTCGCCATTGATGACTATGTTCGCCATTGACAGACTCGTCGTCGTTGAAGATGATTGCAAAGCAGCAGCAGCAGCAGCAGCAATAGTAGCAAACACTTCTTTTGTATTGTCCTTGTATTTTTCTATCCTTTCTTTATTGATTCAAAATTTCAAGAGATGTCACTTTGTACCGCCCTAAATTGTACTTTTTTTCTAAATTATGATTGAATAAAAAGAGTTATATTTGAAAGAAAGAAAGAGAGAGAGAGAGAAAGAGAAAGAGAGAGAACACTCTCATTTGATTCTTCTTCTTTTTTTGTGATTCAGGGTAGATTGAATTTGTGCATTAGCAATGCTAGTAGTACTAGATAGCTACTGCGGAAAAAATGAATTTAATTACACGGTCACTAGTGATTGGTTAGCTTAGGAGGCGATAAATAACTATTTGCGTTGTCAATCACACACTGATTGACAAGTCTCTTTCCTCTTCTTCTTTTTCTCGTCCTTTGACTGCGCCGCCATTCGACAATCAGTGCCACACACTTCAAACACACTTCTGGAAACACGAGGAACCACTTTTGTGGTTCTGCAAACACGTGTCTTCGGCTGTTAACTCTGAGGGCAAAACGGTGAACCAAAAGGAGTAAGCAAACCGAGGATGAGGAGGAACCTCACCACAGGCTACGCGGCGTCTTCGTGGCGACCGGCGTCCGACTGGTAGGTGTTTGTGAATATTGTGTACACTTAGGATGTAAAAATAGGGCACAGAGTAGTAGTCAATCTGGTTAGAATATTCAAGAGTAGTAAGCAGTAGTAGTAAAATGTGCGATGGCATATTAGCAAAGCACAATAGAAGGCATATTGGGGAGTAGATCAAGTGTAGATAATGTGTGTGTGTGTGTGTGTGTGCTGGCCTGATGCGCTCTCTGAAAAGGGGGAGAAAAAGGAACGCTCATTAGACAACATGAACTTTGAATTTGGAAAAGGACAGGATTCATTCACTTACATCAACTTGGTCGTAGAGCTAGGGCTAGGGCTAGGTCTAGGGCTTCATTTTAGCCGGTTTGCTTGTTTTTTTGCCAATTATTTTGCATCTCACTCGCCTTCCGGCGTAGCTTCTGCTGCCTCGCTTGAAGTGCCTGGAGGCGAGCTGCGTTTGCGGGAGACTTCCTCTGGAGCACCTCGGGAAGCTGCTTGCGCCCGATACGACGAGAGAAGCCTGTTGTTGGCCCTCTTTAAGTAAGCTAGAATTCGGTTAATTTCGGCAGAAGAATTAGAAGAAGGAGGAGAAGAAGTAGATGAATTCAGGCCGCGGCTGCCATTGCCACTGCTGCCATTGCCACTGCTGCCATTGCCACTGCTGCCATTGCTGTCATTGCCATTGACATTGGCATTGACGCTGGCGGACAGCTGGCGCAGTATAAAGGGCGCGGCTGTACGGCCTTGCTGTTCAGAAGAAGAAGAAGAAGAAGGCTGATCACCAAAGGTGAACACCAAGTCGGGCGCCTGAACGGCGATGGTGATGCCTCCTGGCAGGGTGATCTGCGTGTTGGCGTTTGCTGCTGGGTCACAATTCGCCGACCACGAAGCGTCGGGCGCCATGTTGGGAGCCGAACGCGTAGTGTTGGACGGGCCGCCGCCAGGATTGCTGGCGGAATTGTTGTTGGCAGTGGAAGACATGGCACGCCTGTGGAGAGGAAAGAGAGATGGAGAGTTGCAACAAGTAGGTAAAATGTTGTTGAAAGCTGAATGCGGCATTGCAGTCAGCGGCAGAGTCATTAGCCACTGAGAAAGTGAAACAAATAGGAGGGAAAGAGAGTGCAAACTCCCAATCCTGAGACTCAAATCAGAAATCTGGTTCAATTGTTCCAACTGACGCCAACTTTCTACTCCTCTTGGCAGGACAGTTAATTTGATGGCCAATAGAACCTGTCTACGATGAGTGGATCAGTCTTTGCTTTGGTGCTGTGCACTCCTTAATGACGCTAATGACCTTCTATCACTGTCCAGACCCAGTGCCCATTTTCTTAGGCTTATTACGAGTGCTACTTTTGACTCAATCCTATCCATGCGAGGTATCCTTGGAAAGTGACTGACGAGAGGAATGCAGCTGTACTGATCAGTTTTAGATAAAAGCACTTTCTAAAAACCAATAAGCAAAAATACCAAGACGAGAGTCAAACACGAGTGCCTTTCAACTTTTGCTGGGCTCAGTAGCTAGTTTAGCTAACGGCGATGCATCATTGTTGTTTCTGGTATAATTTAGCTGTGTAGGAAAATAGAACATGAAGAAGAACAGCCATGATTCTCTAGAAAGTGCTTTGTTTTTAAGCGAAGAACTTGATTCTCTTGTTGTGCTGGTCGTTTTGAAAAGTTACATTCTCTACGGAGTGCTCACTGCCAAAACTGCCAAAAAAACTTGTGTCGGCAAAGGGTCGGTCAACGAAAGCGGGGCTAAAGCAGCAGGGCAACAAAGTCAAAGGCAAGAGCACTGTCAGCCTTTGGCTGTGCTTCTCTGCGAGTGACGATAACCGCTTGTCTCCTCCTTCAATTGCTGAACATGTGCTCTGTTAGTTGGTTCAACTCCAAATTCTCTCGCTTTTCCTGCTTTGCACTTCCCAAGTTTTGAGCTGCCCGAAACATCTCCTGATTCTCTGTTCTCTGGTCCTCAACCGAAGCCATGCCGCATCGACGCCCACTCCCGAACCTCTGTGTCATCGCCGTCATGAAGATGCTGACCCCGAATGATCAACTGAAGGCGGTCCAGATGAGCCCTCGATGTGCCGTTCTGGTGCGAGCTGCCAATCGACGAGTGAAGATGCTGGTCATTACACGTTCAAAAGATTTTAGATATATAGAAAGGTGCATCAACCACCTCTCCCTTGCCTCAAAGCTCAGTATGCAGTTGTTGCCAGCAGGTGGTGAACCCTTTCCCGACTATCCGATGACCACTACCCGAATCAGCAAGTGGAACTGTCTGCTGGTCCACAAAGATCAGCGTCTCGACCAGCCAACTGTTGAGCAGATTGTCAATGCCTTCTCTGCCGTCACCGATCTCAAGTTGGATATGTCCACTAACGACCACTTGGAGAAACTGATTGCCCTTCTGGAGCGTCAGGAGTGGACTAATCAACTGACTAGTTTGGCGTTGTTTGGTTGGGATTTGGCTCACAATCTGCCCACCGAGCCCCGTCTCATCTCTGCCATCAATGCACTTTCTGCCCTTCAGTGCCTGTTCATGGGTTTTAATGGCAATCACCAGCAACTCGAACTGTCCATACTTGCTCAGCTGAAGATGGCTGTCATCCTTTCGGGCCCTTTAACCGAAGACTTTTTTCGCCGCTCTCTGGAACGTCACGCCGCCGGCAATGTCGATCTGCAGCTGTTCCTGATTAACTTTAGCCATAACGAACTGCTTGGTTTCAGCGAGCCCCTTCGCAGTCGAATCTTTCGTACATGCCGGGGACGATGCCTCGACTGCAGGTCATTCATCTTCAAGCCTACAGCTGTGCTAGCTGTGGTGTTCATCTCCGCAAATATCTTCAAGGCGAGTATAGCGAAGCCACAAATCCAAGCGCCTCGACTGCTCTCAAATGCCTCCGTGCCACACTTCCCCTGCTTCACTCCGGTGTTCCTCAAGACCGAATCATTTTGGACTGGGCTCAAAACGGCTTGGGAAATCCGCGTTCAACTCTCAAGGAACTGATGTCCGCCAGCGAGTGATCATTCGGTCAGTGTTCAGCCTTTGTCATGCCAATTGAATCCTTCTCTAATGTTACCTATTTTTTACTGCAGGAGCAATACCTCCGACAGCTTTCCCTGAAACAACAACCAATAGATTAATCTTTGCAGAAAGCAGCGCATTTTATTCTTTGCTTAACTCTTACGTTTAGCGCGCGCGTACTCTTACTCATTCATTCAGCTGAGAACACACATACAAAGAGGAAAAGAAATAGATGTAAGAAACAGAAAAAGTGAAGTGAACACCAATAAAGTTGATAGGAAAAAGAAAAAGATAAACTGGCTGGCTGATAAACAGTCGATTGGGTAGTGTATGGCTTGTTACAGTGGTAATGGTGGATGTGTTTGTGTGGGTGGGCGGTAATATGTACAGGAGGAGGAGGAAGAGAAAAGGAAGTAAATCTTTATTGAGTTGATTTGAGAACAGATGCAAAAAGGGAATGGAAAAAAGCGGTGTTCAAATACGAAATACAGTGATGATGATGAGGAGGAGGAGGAGGAGAATTGTGAAGGAGGGCACTCTGCACTTCTTCAGTGGCCGTCCTGGAAGGCACCGGCAGCCTCGAGGTGGCGATGCACGGCGACGGACATCGCCTGAAGGGCGGCCATGAATTGGGTGGCGGCCGCCATCATCGCCTCCTCCTTGCCGCGAACAATCTCCTGGACCTGTTCTTCTCTCCCTCCTATCAGCTGCAGGCCATATCCCGGCAGGTAGGCACCTCGGCTTCGCAGATCGCGTATCAGAAAACGGACAAGGGCGAGCACTAGGTGGCGAGCGCCGATGACGGTGTGGCTGAAGTGCAGGCGGCGGAACAGCCGGTCATTGGACAGCTCCTCCTCCTCCAGCCGACCTTTGATTTCCGGCTCCTTGAAGACCGCCGTTCGGTCCACTACAAAAAGGGCAGGTTCTCCCTCCTGGCAAAGATCGCCCTTGAAGTGGTAGCGCAAGTCAAGTGGCACGCCCCCTCCTTCCGTGAAGCGCCCCACAATGGCCGCCAGCAGGTTCAGGTGACTGGTGACGGTGCGCAGCAGCTCCCCCAGGCGGTGCCCCTCGGAGGCGGGCATCATCCCGGTTGACCCGTAGGCGGTGACCAGCTGGCGCAGGGCCACCTCGGCGGTCGCCTTTTTCTGGCGGGGTTCAGCTCGAAGCTGGGCGGGCAGTTCCTGCTGATTGAAAAGCAAGCTGCTGGCTTCTAGAAGCAGCTGGGGAAGGCGATGTGATTGCTGGTTTTGTTGCTGCTGTTCCTGGTCCATAGTGCTGATCAGTAGTGTGTGATGATATGCAAGGTGAGATGCCAATTGAAGTGAAGTGAGGTAGAGCAGTGCAGTGCGAGTTTGATCTGATTTGAGCAGCTGAGTCAGAGTGCTGTGCTGTGTGCAGCGTGGCTGTTGAGTGCTCAGTTTCAGACTCGTTTTGATGTCAGTGGTGACGTCGGTGGTGATGACTGTGTTGACTGTGGCACTGTGTGATAGAGAGAGAGAGAGAGAGAGAGAGAGAGAATGTCCCACCGAGCCAGTCCTTTGTCAGCCAGGCAGAATGCCCCCCCCCCCCCTTTTGAATGCCATTACCAAAACTGGGAAAGCTGGCGACTGCCGAGGCAGAGGTAGAAGCATCAGCAGAAGCAATTGAAGTTGATGCAACAACAACAGCAGCCTCAAAGTAGTAGTGGTAGTAGACAGCATCGACATAGAGGCCCGTCTTTCCACCCTTTTTCCGATGCCCGCCTTCCTCTTCTCCATCTTCTCTCTCATCTTTAGCAAGCAGTGAACACAGTTGCACTGTTGCACTGGTTGCACATCTCCTGCAATATGAGCACATTCTATTGTACCATGCACAAATTGGCTGCATGCTTTTGCTGGGATGTGTTTGGGGAGAGTGAACTCAGCACCAGCACAAACAGCACCAGCACTAGCTGGGAAATTACACTGTCACTGTGCAATTGAGGAGGCAATTATTGCAAAGTAGAGCAGTGCTGAGGTGCTTGCTGAAGAATAATGAGGGGAAAGGTTGTGGCAACTTTCCGCCCTGCTTTCTCAGCAAGCAACAAAAAGAAAGAGAAAGAGATAGTAAGCCACACCAGACTAGTTCTTGGTTCAGTGGTTTAAAAATCTTTATTGAGTTGATTTGGGAACAAAACAGTGAGGAAAACAAAACAGTTCAAAACAAAAAATATCGATAGAGAAAATAACACAGTGATGCTGCGAGGGGGAATGGAACATTACCAAAAAGGTTTTTAGTGACCAGAAGTTCTATTCAAAAACAAAGAAAACGACGTTTGTTCGCCGCCGCTGCTGCTTCTTTTACCTCCTCCTCAATGGCAGGGCAAACCTCAATGTAGAGCACCGGCAGACAGCGCAAGGTTCGAGTGGCCAGGTCGAGGATCTCCTCTTCCAGGCCGTAGCGGACCTCTCGAAGCAGCAGCAGCCCCTGCGCCGGAAGCTGACTGCTGGTGATCTGCCTGCGGACGGCGATCATCAGCTGCCGCTTCACCTCGATCACCTCGGGTCGGTGGCGAGCCGGCTGTTCGCCTGATCCGGATCCAGCTCCGGACTGCCCGGTCCGAGGGCCGATCGGCCTACGACGAAGAAGCGATCGGCTAGGTCGAGGTCACCGAGGAAGTTGTGCGAAGGTGTAGAGGGCAAAGAGGACGGCGTTTTCTGAGGTTTGAGGCGCTCCAGGCGGAAGTCAACATAAACTCGGCTGATGACGACGATGGCGTCTCGCAGGGCGACAGTCAGCTCCCTCCACAGGTAGTGCTGCTGCTGTCGACTTTGGGTCGACTTTGGCTCTCCGTGATTTGCCGAGATGTTGATCATCCGCCGTCGACGACGACCAGCTGCCAATCGAGGGTGGCTTGCAGCCGGACGGGCAGTACGATGACTACTCCGGCGGGTGGTGGTGATGGTGATTCACCTGCAACGGGCATGCTTTCAACCCGAGGTAGTGGTTTACCAGCCAGGCAGTTGCCCATTGCTTGTGTGTTAGGCATTTTTTCTGGCAGGAGGAATAAGGTGATAAGTGGAACAGTAAGCGAGTTTTGCTGCTGCTGCTGCTTCTGTTTCTTTGTTCAAAGTTGTGATGCAAGTGGCCACACAGTTCTGTTATGGCTGACTAGACGACTGACTGACCGTCGCTAGTACCTGTGAGCATTTTAGAGAGTTTCCAGTGGTTTGTCGTCGGCAGTACTGCACGCCGAGCACTGCTGTGCACCTCCTTTTTTAACACTGGAAAAAGTGTTGCAAAGAGGGGGTTTGTCCGAGCTCTCTGTCTTTAAAGTGAAGAAAAAGAAGTGGTGGTAGGTAGCAGTAAATATTACACCGGGCGTCAGCCCGGTGCAAAGTTACTGTTACCTGCGAGATTTTTG
>JAALOO010002061.1_pt1 | contig 11927 bp, 13 predicted proteins | sample 7257641 | NCBI WGS metagenome assembly JAALOO01 (sample SAMN14085613, study PRJNA598686) | mite metagenome | biome: ENVO:01001000; feature: ENVO:01001002; material: ENVO:01001226; isolation source: single female mite from University of Michigan culture on fish food culture... ... | reverse complement strand
GTATGCACAGGCTCTATCTATATTATAAAGAACAATTTATTTAAAAAAACTTACTCATAAATTCAAAAAAAATTTTTGAAAGTCATGACCTTGTGCGCCCCCTGGTGGACGAACCAGATTTGCTAGGGCTAAACGGCTTAGGCCATTTTGTTCCTCTGGTCCTAAGCTTTCCAACGATACCAAATTTGGCGGTGGTACAAAAAATTTTTGCAAATGTGTTCACCGTGATACTGAGTGCCCTGCAGGTAGTAGCCCAGACGGGTCTCTACGGCATTCAAATTGGAGGTAATAGGAATGACACGAGGTTTTGCAGCTTCTTTGGCCATCAGCAACGAGGGAATGAGGTCGGTGCCAATCATCAGCTGACTACCATAAGGAAAGATGTAATCAGCAGTTTCATCATCAGTTTCAGCAGTACCATCATCCTCAGCAGCACCAGCAACTGTCACCACCGATATGTCCACTAGGCGGCCTATCTTGGTCAGCTCGGAACAGGTAAGCGAATACTCAGACTGTCTATTAAAAACAATTGAGGTACGTTCAAGTCGAATGGGGGTGAACTGAGCTGAGACCAGCTGGTGATTTTGATTCTGTTCAGGCTGATACTTGCTCACCTCAACGTCCACCAGTTCTACCTGGACATCGTCAGCGTAGTGTATCACCTCATCTGGCTTCTCCGCCAGATTGAGCTCTCTAACCAGGGCAGCGCTTATGAAAGAACGGTTAGAGCCGGTGTCGATGAAGGCGTTCACCGTTTTAGTGATGGGAGTGCTGGTGGTGTTGGCAATGATTGGCGCCCTCACAGTGAGCGGGAGTGTAGGTGACGCCGTGTAGGACACTGAATTAAGGTGGCTGACAAGGAAAAAATTGTCCAAATTTTGACAACAAATTTTTTGAACCTTTCTAGCAGAGATGGTGAGTTCGAGCAGTGGCAGCAGCAGGTGATCAGTGTACAGTGACTGTACAGCAGATGGGACAGTGAAGCAAAGCGAAGTGATGCAGAGGAGGAGTTTGAGCACGGTGGCACTGAGACAGATGAGCAGTGAGAAGGAGAAGATGATACCAAAGGCGAGAACAAAGATGACCATGTCAAAAGGAATTCCTAGGAGACACCCTATAAAATGAAAGAGAGTTTAATCAAACATTAAAGAAAGTGTTTTAGTTGCTTAATACATGCTCAAGTAGCACAAAAAATGTATGTTACTTACATGCGCATTCTTTCCAGCTCATTGGTGGTGAAGAAAGTGCTAAAATGCGGCATAGTTCGTCTTCTTGAGTTGGTGAAAACATTTTTAACGTTTGGTCCTTGTTTTCAAAGTACAGTGAATTTTTCATATCTTTTGCTTTTTTCTTGCTCATTTTCCACTGTTTAAACTTCTCCACATCAAACTGTCCCATAAAGGCTAGTCCCATTTTGGTGCGAAAGAGCACCAGTGAGGGGCTGATGTGGTACGTCGGCTGGCGAGGGTGAACGTTAAAGTGGGCATTCAACAGGTCCTGACCGATGAGCATGTCCAAGCGGTACTGAGAACTAAAAAAGGGAGTTTAGTACATTTTTTTAATTTAACAAAAATTTCACTAAAAACACTTACTTCCGCTCTTTCTTTGACCACATTGTCCTTCCCAGTCCAGCACTGGACACTATAGGCAGTCCCAGTGAGGCCATCTTCGACACCAGCAAACCAAAAGGCAATTGACACCCCGACATGTTTGGTCTGCACTCGTCAACAAAGATCGAAGGCAGTGTCCACTCTGCTGTTTCATCTTCTACTGACTGCAACTTTACACCGACAACTTTTCGGTACTGCAGTCTCCATGGGCGTTTTTTAAAAGGGGCACAAAAGTACTCTGGCCAGATGTACTCACAGCTGGCGCCTCCTTTTTCAAAGAGCACTGTAGCCAGGTCTCGGCTGATAAAGGAGCAAGTGGCTCCGGTGTCGAGCAGGCCGCGGAAGGTGACAGAGAATCCGGTGGAGGGAACGACTGCTCGCAAGAGAAGCGTAGGACGAACGGTACACTTTTTTGGTGGGGGTCAAAAGCGTTTGCCAGAATCAGAGTCAGGTTCAGCAAAGGTGCCCATTGACTCGGCGTACTTTCCCATTAGACGAGGGAGCTGATCCGAAAGGCAGAGAAGGCGCAGGCAGGTGAAGAAGAGGTGTGCCCATGAGAAGGAGGAAATTGAAGAGGTGATCACAGTCACAAGGTTGAACAGGTGCTTGAAAAAGCTGCTCCAAATGATGGAGGAGATGAGGATGCAGCTGAAACACGCCATAGCTTTGCAAGTTTCCTCGTGTTTTGATGGAATAAATAGTTTGTGTGCGTGTGTGTGGAAACAGTTTCACAGACAGACAGGAATGGACCTTAGCTAGTCCTGAGTGCAGAACCTGTTTAGAGTGCTAGCTGCTGCTGAGTTTGAGTAAAAAACAAGTTTTCGCACAGCTGGTAGCAGAAAGTCTCAAGCTTTGTCAGTACATTTGGGGTCTTAATACAATAGGCCCATAGGGAGTTCTATTATCGTTCTTACCATTTCATGCTTTCTCAAATGGTGCCCCGCAGAGTGAATCTCAGTAGAGAGCTACTCTCAAAACCAGTGTTACAGACATGTGCCACATAATCACTGCTCAAGAGAAACAGAGTGAAAACACACATGCGGGCACACACTATTGTCATTTTTTCTCCTTTGGCCACTTCTGGTCAGGAAATCCACTCTGTAGAAATAATCATGACTGAACTCAGATTTTTTAATTTACCGAAAGTTGCTAGCTGAGAGCTTCGTTGTTCTAAAATTTTTTTTGTTTTATTTCTGAACAAAAAAAATCGGAAAGTGAGAAAGCAGTCAGCAAATAGCAAAATAAACTGATTTTTAAACTGATCTATTCAAAATACTTCTTTTACTTCTTTTCCTCCTCCTTCCCTCTCTACAGCTCTCTTCGCTCCCGTTTGTGCGGGGGTGAGGTATCACTGTGATCACTTTCCTGCTGCTCTTCACCACCACCAGCAGCAGCTTGCTGCCCTTGCTGACCTTGAGCCGGTGGTGAGGATGACGGTGACGGAGGTGGTAGTGGCCCTACTCTTATATACACTTCCGCACCTTCAGGGTGACCGGCCTCCAGTAGGTCCGCTTGCACCTCAGGAGCCAGGTCGTCCCATAGAAAGTTCATGAGCTCTTCTTCCACAGCACCACCACCACCACCACCAACGGCTGCCTGAGGAGAAGGAGGGGCGGGAGCGGGAGCGGGAGCGGGAGCAGGATAAACCAAAGCAGGAAGAGGCTGAGGAAGATTCATGGGAATGGGAGCGGCCAAAGCCTGAACCTCCCCCAATCGTATCGCCTGCTCCATGTTGAGGTGAAGCAGATTGGTGGCACGCCACAGCAGGTACGGCTCGACGACCATCGTGCAGAAGACCGCCCGGACAATCTCCGCCCGCCGCATGGTGAACGCCGACATCTGCCCGAAAAGGCGGCGAAAGCGGTTCGGGTGCACCGGATATTGGTCGACGTAGCTGAAGAAGATCAGGCCCATGGGACCATAGTGCAGGGCGGGTAGGACTGGGCGGGCAGCCGCCGCTGGCCCTGCCCCCGCCGGAGTGTTTTCAGCAGAGAAAAGAGGGCTAAACTCTGCCCACAGAGGGACGAGCTGGTCGGGGGCGGGCGGCGGTGGCGGGGGCGGCACCGGTTGCGGCGCCCGGGCGGGCCGGTCGACCTCTTCCGGGTGGCCCAAGTAGTAGAACCAGGCGGTGCGGAGGTTGTTGAAGGGATGGTTGAGCGCCTGGCGGGGCGCGTAGTACAGCGGAAGGAGGTTGAGGTCGCGCAGGAAGAGCAGCAGGTGGTCGTTGACGCCCATTCGGGCCTCGTCGGGGTGGAGGCCAAAGGCGGCCTGGAATCGGTCGGGAAAGCGGCTGAAGATGAAGGCTAGGTAGGCGACCTCCTCCACGTGGTCCGGCTCCTCCTCTCCCAGGGGCAGGCGGTCGTAGCGATCGTTGAGGCGAGCGGTGAGCGCCGCCTGTTGTGCCTCGTTCATGTCGATGTTATAGAGGTAGATGGAGTCCTGGTAGAGGTTTAGGTCAAAGAGTGGTTCCCGTGCTTGGCCACCGCCTCCTCCTCCTCCTCGGCCTCGACCTCTGCCTCTGCCTACTCCTCCTCCTTCCGAGGATTGGTAAGGGTAAAGGACAAGGAAAGCCAGTAAAAGTAGTAGCGAGTGCTTGCTAGAAGACATCACTTGATCTGGATTGTTTTTGGGTAATAAAATTTGGCAAAAGTAATTTGCTTTGGTAACTTTTTATCAGAAAAAAAATTTCAAAAATGTTGCCAAACGCTGATGACAACGCTCATTCTTGACTGTCAGTTTTTATAGATTGCTTTGACCAATTTTTATAAAAATTCTAAAATTGTCATTTTTTGATTGTTTGAAAACAGTTTTTAATTTTAATTTTTTAACTAGTCACAAATTGGGGTATATTAAAAAAATTTTTTGATGGGGACTTATTAAAGTTTCATCTGAGGTACACTAAGTCATCGTCTGTGGTGAAACACAAAAAGATTTTTTTCTTTCTGAAATTTCTTTCAGCATTTCATTTCCCGCGTACTGGAAGTAAAAAGATTGAGGACATATGAATAGCAAATCTAGCGCCTGCTGTCCACAGGTGACCACCAGGTCAAAAACCAGCTCACAAGCAGCAGTGAGGTTCCTGCTTTCCTTTTGAAAAGCTGCTTTTGAAAAGTCAGTAAAAAAGGAGTGCCTCAACTCGCGGCAACTAGGCGCAGGCACCGGAATCACTTAAAAAGTAGAAGTGAAATGAAAAGTTAAAATGTGGTTATGTGTTCAAATCAAAACAAAAACCTTACTCTCTTCTAGTATGCTTTCAAAGTCGTTCAAAACAGAGTTAGGATCAATTTGCGCCGATGCTGCTGCTGCTGCTATTGCTTCCTCTATTGCTGTTGATGCATGTGATGCTGCTGGAACATTGACAATTTGCTGCAGCGTTTTAATTGGACTAGAAGAGGAGTTGTTGGAGGAGGAGGAGTTTGTAGGGGTGTTGTTGAAGCCATTAATGGCTGGAATCAAGTTGATGGTGTTGTTTTTGACGATGATGGGAATGGTGGGAATGCTAGGAATGTTGGGAAAGCCAATTCCAATTCCGGGCGCTATGGCATCTACGGTTATGATAAACACAGTTGTTAAGCTAAAAAAGAGCATAGCCATTTTTAAAGAAAAAGTCATTTTAATCATTGATAAAAAAATTAAAAGGTAAAAAGTAATCGATGATTAGCCCGTAACGTTTGTATTTTTTTATATTGTACAATATCTTTTTTTATCCAATTATTTTCACGTAGTTTTGATAAGCAACCATGTTTTGTTGATCAACCACCAGCAATAGTTGATTGCTATTGTTTACCATTACAACCGAAACTAATTTCACTGTTGACTATCTTGTTGAGCATCTGCTGGCCAGCTAAGTATGCAATTTGCTGATGCTTAAAAAATAACCAATTAAATGGACATTTTGTATATTAATCAATTCAGGGCAGTTTTATTTAATTAACATAACAGTTTAGCAACTAAAAAACAAAAATTAAATTCATTTGCTTTAGAGTTTAAAAGTTTTGGCAGACTGAGTTAACGTGTGCCAGTATGGTGTTGTCGTGGAGCCAATCAATTGCACTGTTAGCAAGCTCATTATTCTGGAACACTTCTTTAGCCTGATCCGAACAGGTCTTTACCATTTTGTGAGCCATTGTACAAGTGTCCACTGTTTCGTTGCCGAGCTTTTGAGCTGCTCTTCCGAAAAAAAATATTTGTATTTCGTTCCAGCACTTGCATTTGCTCAGCGGATTTGGTAAAGCTGAGAAAAAGTTAAAAAATAAAAAAAGTTTGGAATTGAATAAAAAAAATTAATCAAAAAGTACCAGTTAGTATTCCAGTAGGGTTGGGTGGGGAATCACCTACGGCAGCGGTGATACCGGCAAGTAAAATCATCCCTGAAAAAATTATTACTTTCAAGTTTGTAAACATGATAAATAAAAGCTAGTAAATATATTCAAGTGAGTTGTTAGTTTTGTTTTTTCTATCTTCTTTTATACAAAGGTTTTTGCTCATTTTTATTTGCACTTACAATTTCGAAACGCCAAAAACTTGTCTCTCACATTCCTCTCCACTTGCACTGGTGTGACAATCATCTGATCATCAACTTTTCATTTTGTACTTTTATTTGCAAAGTTAGCGTCATTGCCATTACTAATTGAAATATGTTGACGATGGGATGCAAGCCCCAAGGACAACCAACAATACTCACATCATTTTGTTATTCACAAATGACAAGTGTTGTTTTACAGTGCACTTTAATAAGGCAAAAAGATGATCTAGTCATTTTATAAATTGATCTAAGTTTAGTTTTAAAAAATGATCGTAGTGTTTGTTTTTTCTAATAAAGCATTTTCAATCAACAAAAACAGCAGCAAAAAATCAAAAATACTAGCTGACTGATTACAAATCTACTGGAGGAACTGGGCAAAGCTTTTCAAATTGAGCATTGAAAAAATTAATCGTCTGCTGGATGAGCTGGTTCATTGGATTATCGGTGTTCAGCTTTGTGACAACATCGGTCAGCTCGTCAATACATTTTTTGGCCAGAGCACAAACTTCCTGGCTGCCTTTTCCATTGAGAGTGCTTAACAAAACTTCGCGAGGAAGTTCAGATAGCTGTTTAATGCAAGAGGCATCTGGTACCGTTGGCGCTTCTGAATCAAAAATTAAAAAACAACAAACAAATTTTTTGTGATAAAAAATAAAAGTTAAGTTCTTTGGTCTACCTTCTTTACTAGGATCAGAGGCAGACCGCAAGATCGAGTCAGAAGAAGTTGTGGTTGTAACAATAAAAGTGCAGGTAAAGGTGAGCATCACCAGCAACGGAAAAATGTTTGCTAAAATCATCATAAACTGAACACTTTTTTCTACCAAAAACTAATTGCGAGTTATTGAAACACCAAAAATAGTGTTCTGTGCAATGTGCTAAACGCCATTCAACGTTTAAATACACATAATCTTTTACTGGATATTTTTAAAGAAAGTACTACTTTCGTACATCAGTGATCTAACAAAATAGCAATGATTTCTTTTTTTCCGGAAAATGGGCAAACAATAACCATGATTAATTGACGAGGAATGCTAGATGTTATTACCAAACCAAACACTAACGTCACTCAAGTACCATAACTAATTAGACGGCGTTGGTGATGACCACAAACATCAGCAGGCAACAAAAAATACCTTCACATCAGCAATTTTGCTTGGAAGTTCAAGCAAGAAGAAAACATTTCAGAACCAAAAACAAAACAATATAAACTTTTAATAGCTGTAACTACAAGTGTAGAAGTCTCAAAATAGCCTCCAAAGTTTACCTGAAAAAAGATTTATCAACAGCTGTTGCTGTTGCTGCAAAAAGCAGAAATGAAATTTTAGGCTCAACAAAAAGTTGCCAAAAGATAAGTTAGAGTTTGCCCAAACAAAAAGAGGTACAAATCAGCTCAAAGCTGATGTTGCTGACTGGTCACTGGTGTGCTGCAAGGCGGTCAAAGACCGACTCTTCGAGGTCCTGGACCTTGAACTTGACCTTGACTTTTATCACCACCACCACCCCGACCAACATCAGGTACGACGCAGTGGTAGTAGAGAATGCCGTTGACCAGTAGCAGAAAAAAGATGATCACGCCCGAGGAGATGAAGATGAGGTTCCACTGGCGGCTGCTCTGATTTTTTACGTCAGAAAAAGATTCATCTTCAGGGCGAGTAGGAAGAGGGCGAATTTCAATCGGCGGCGGCACTTCAGTCCCCTTTTGAAGCTGATTAATCTTCAAAAGTGCACAAAAACGGTATTTTTAGAAAGGGAAGCTTACGCGAGAAAAAAAGAGCTACTCACCGTCTTCTGCTCAATGAAGAGCTTGTAGCCGGCCGCGCCGAGGAGGCCAATGCCGGCGACGCCCGCGCCCAGGCGGCGCAGCGATCGAGCGCCGGCGATGGTTTTAAGAGACACCCCGTACCAGCGTCGCCTGAAAAGGAAAGGGGAAGAAATGCATAAAATGGGCCTAAAAATAGCTTCCCATTTCTCCCGCACTTACAACTCCCTACTGGCAGCTTCCGCCTCCTGCTTCGCCGCTTTGAGGTCTGCTTTTCCCTCTTTGTCAGCCTGATTTTTGCCGCCGCCGCCGCCGCCACTGCCAGCCTCCGCCATGATCTCCTCCTCGCGAAGGTTGCGAAGCGCCCGCTCGAGCTTGAGAAGCAGCCCCTTCTCCTCCTGGTTGCTGGACGCCGCCTGGAGTTTGCCCACCAGGCGGAGCCTCTCCTCAGTGGAGGAGGGGCCAAAGAGGGCCGTCTGCAGGCGACGCAGCCGTCGGGCCACCTCCTCCTTGCTGGCGCTCATCTGAAGGCGAATGCTGGTGGAGAAAAAGGTTAGAGCTCAAGTGTTTTAAAAAACTTCTTAACAGGGTTAAAAACATCTACCGTCGATGCTTGAGGAAGAAGCGAGCCACTTTGTTCGTCTTGCGTTGCTGCTTCAGAAAGTGGGCCCTCTTCTTCGCCTCATCATCAATTAGAGGAGATGAAGAATGAGGGGATGATTTGGCAGGTTTGGATCGCTTGGCTCGCTTAGGACTATTGCTATTGTACCCTGCAAAGTCTTCCTCATCCTTCTTGTGATAAGCTTCAGTTGAAGTGGGGGTGATGGACCTTTTAGAAATATTAAGTTTCGTGTCGAAGCGGCGCTTCAGCAAGAGAAATAAATCAGCATTGTCAACAACGGCAAGGGAAAGGGATGAACCTTCTTTATCACCGCCACCATTATCACCTTCTACCACAGACGAATGGGCGTAAGCTGGTGAATTGGTAGAGAGACTGGTCAGCAGGAGCAGAAAGAGGAAGAGTGTTCCACCACCACCGCCGCTGCAGAAAGTTGCCAGCAAAAAGAAGTTTGGAAAGTGCTCAGATTTCATCATTCAGGTGATCTCTTTTTGTGGCAAAACAAAGTGACACTCAAACAGAGAACTAGTGTTAGGATGAGGTATGATGATAGTTTATTTACTACCTCTTACGTGGTGCTTAACAAAATCGAACTTTAAAGTCTAGCGAGTTTGAGTATACTTGCGTTCCAACTTCTTTTCAACTACTCCGCAAATAAAACAAGTTGCAATGCAAGTTTATTTCCTTTACGATGTGCACTTTAACGCCAGAACAGAACGAGAACAGAAGACAAACACCAGAGGATGGTATACAGATGAATTGTGGCAGAATTATTATAAATAGGCAGAATCAAGGTAGAATAAAGAAAGGTAAAAAGAGAGTTCAAATCATAAAATGGATGAATCCTAGTAATAATAATTCAGATGATACTGCTGCTGGGGCAAATGATCACCAGTTAAAATAAAGTTAAGATAGCCTAGCTGAGCCATATCCAAATCAAATCACCATACTTCAGACACCACCACCTCTTTTAGTTCTTCGCCAACTCGGCGCGCAGATTCTCCGCCAGCTTGTCCAAAAACTCAAAGGTGTTCAGGTAGTCTGCCCGGGTGATTGCACCCGCCGAGCCCTTCACGCAGATGGCCAGGTCCTTCGTCATGTGCCCCGCCTCAATCGTGTCCACGCAGACCTTCTCCAGCTTGGAGGCGAAGCTGGCGAGGGCGGGATTGGAGTCCAGTTTCGCCCGGTGGAGCAGGCCCCGGGTCCAGGCAAAGATGGAGGCAATCGGGTTGGTGCTGGTCTCCTTGCCCTGCTGGTGGAAGCGGTAGTGGCGGGTGACGGTGCCGTGGGCTGCCTCCGACTCGATGGTCTTCCCGTCGGGGCAAATGAGCACCGAGGTCATCATGCCCAGGGAGCCGTACCTAAAAAGTAAAGTTAAAATTAGCATCCCTAATAAAAAGTTTCCGAAACCTTTCCCACTTACCCTTGCGCCACCGAATCCGACTGCACATCGCCATCGTAGTTCTTGCACGCCCACACAAAGCCGCCCTCGCTCTTCATCGACTGGGCGACCATGTCGTCAATGAGGCGGTGCTCGTACCAGATGCCGGCCGCCTCAAACTTCGCCTTATAGCCGCCCTGCTCGTAAATCTCCGCAAAGAGGTCCTTGAAGCGGCCGTCGTACTTCTTTAGAATCGTATTCTTCGTCGACAGGTACAGCGGGTAGTTGCGCTGCAGGGCGTACTGAAAGCTGCTGTGCGCAAAGTCGCGAATGCTCTTGTCGGTGTTGTACATCGACAGGGAGACGCCGCCGCCCTCCACAAAGTCGTACACCTCGTGGACAATGGCCGGCGAGCCATCGGCCGGCTGGAACTTGATCTCCAGCTTGCCATTGCCGGGCACGACAAAATCGGTGGCGCGGTACTGGTCGCCAAAGGCGTGGCGGCCGACGATGATGGGCTTCACCCAGCCGGTCACCAGGCGGGGAATGTTCCGGCAGATGATCGGCTCTCGGAAAACCGTTCCCCCGAGAATGTTTCGGATGGTGCCGTTGGGGCTCTTCCACATTTTCTTCAGGCTGAACTCCTCGACGCGCGCCTCATCGGGCGTGATGGTGGCGCACTTGACGCCGACGTTGTACTTGAGGATAGCGTTCGCCGCGTCCACCGTCACCTGGTCCGAGGTGGCGTCCCGGTTCTGCACCGACAGGTCAAAGAAGTGCAGCTCCACGTCGAGGAAGGGCAGGATCAGCTTCTCCTTGATCAGGTCCCAGATGATGCGCGTCATCTCGTCGCCTTGCATCTCCACCACGGGGCCGCAGGGAATCTTGGCCATCTTTGATTGGTTGGTTGAGTAGAAAAAGGTTAAAAATCTGTGAATGAAAAAAGAGATCATTAGCTATCAAGAAAAAGATAGGATACTGTTGCTGATATATTTTTCAATCGCACTGAAGTGAACTGCTGTACTGTACACTGTTTACACACCAAAAATGTCCTTATCAGTACAAATTAGTGCTACTACTAGTACTTGACGGTGATATTGCCTGAGATTGCGAAAGCAAATCAGTGCGACTCGTGATTCAAAAAGACCCGCGCGCAAGCAGACAGCGTTCGAACTGACAGAAGTTGACAGTTGTCTTCAAATAACGATCGCCTTGTAGGACAATGAACAACAAGTTCACTTTCTCTTTCTCTCGTTCTCTCCCTCTTCTCATCAGGTTCATCAATTTAGTTACATGGTCAGCGCATCAATCAATCAGCAAACACTCACAACAAGTGCACAAAACTCTCAATGACAAAAAGTACATTCACACCACCACCACCATCAAGGTGACCACAGGAAAAAGTACATTGCCGCCTGTTTGTCGTCGCCTTTTTACAGGTACATTCACACTGCAAAGAGAGCCGTACGAGCTTTCTCTCTGTGTGTAACTACAACTAATGAACTGCCTAAACAAATACATGCACACACAAACACTTTTCAGCCATCAAAAGAGGCAACGAGGAAAACGAGGCGGCGGCAGCAGAGGCAGCTCGCACATCCGCGAAAGTACTTTCCCTGTTGCTACGGCTAAAAGTCCACCACTACCACTGTTGTACAGTTCATCACATCATCTCATAAGCTCAAAATAATTTAATCCAATCAGGAGAGAAGGAAAAGAGAAAAAGAAGAGCATGCAAGTACTCCTGATGATGCCATTTGAAAAAAAGTGAAACCACCACTTGTGGAACAGACAACAGACAAGAACAAAGAAGTCAGTACAGTCGATCAAACTTTATATCACAAGTCAAAACAAAAAGCATGCCAAGAAGAGACGGCTGTCAATCCATCCCAACAGTTAGCCAAAAAGAAGTAGTAGTAGTAGTAGTAGTAGTAGTAGTGGCTGATGGCCAATGCTTCAGCTAACAACAAACATTAGCAGTGTGGCGCCAGCCACAGCTGACGTTCACTCACGTTCAACCAACGTTGACCCAA
>JAALOO010002060.1_pt1 | contig 11928 bp, 12 predicted proteins | sample 7257641 | NCBI WGS metagenome assembly JAALOO01 (sample SAMN14085613, study PRJNA598686) | mite metagenome | biome: ENVO:01001000; feature: ENVO:01001002; material: ENVO:01001226; isolation source: single female mite from University of Michigan culture on fish food culture... ... | reverse complement strand
CTTCAAACATGTCTTTATTCATTCTCAATCATCCAACAATACAAAGGTTTACAAAAGGAGCTAAGTCCTCGGCTTAAGCAGCCAAGGACTGATGATGATGATGCTTCGGCGGTGCCATCCTCGACTTGCGCTGTCGTCTATTCTTGGGGCCATCCTCGAAGTCCGCTTCTGCTGCTGGTGATGATGATAATGATGATGATGATGATGGTGGTGCCATCCTCGACTTGGCTTGTTGTCGTCCATCCTTGGGGTCGTCCTCGTCAAAGTCCGTCGAAGTCCTCCACCAGCAGGTGCCTCGAGTCGGCCGGCAGAAAAGATGATAATGATGATGATGTTGATGGCGGTGGTGGTGGTAGTGATGAGCAGCACAGGGCAGAGAGTGCTCCAGAGAAAGGGCGAAGTCTGCAAAAGAAAACAAAAGCACAGGTTATACAAAGTATCGAGATCTGAAACACAACAACAGAAATACTTATCTTAAGAGGAAGAAGTCGCCAAGGGTGCTTCGGGAGAAGAAGTCGAGGACGAGGATGATGATGATGATCCAGGAGACGGGGTGATCCCCAAAGAGAGTTGATCTTGAAGGAGGGCCAGGCCAGGGTGCCACAGTCGACCCGGAGACACCGAGCAGAGCAGCAGCCAAAACAGACAACCACAGACGTCTGCTCAGCTCGGTGTCTCCCAGTCGACTGAGGCTGCCTGGGCACTGCTGTACACTCACTCTCTGCTGTACACATCACCCTCATTCTCACCGGTCATCAGAGAGCAGCGCCCTCGCCCTCACCACCACGATCATCACCACTACCACTCATCATGTCATCATTCAGCGAAATGTGTGTGTTCACTGTCAGGCAATTCCAAGGTATTCAGTGTAAGAGGGATACAGTCGAGGAGGAGGAGGAAGAAGAGGAACTAATGTTGTAGTATTGAAGTTTGGAGTACTGAATCATTAATTTGCCAATCACTAAACCAATCACTAGCCCAAAAGTCAAGTAAACGCGAAAGTAAATAAAATCTGCGTTTTATTAAATATATTTTTTGTCTCGTTGATTGAACAAAATAATAGTTTGTCAGTGTAGTATATGGTAAATCAGATAATAAAATATATCACCGTTAAATAGTAGCAGTGTGTGTTCATTTGGTCAAAAGGAGTGTGTGGGCGTGTGTACAAGTATAGTAGATTCTACAGCTCATGTGCACTACTGCTACTGCTACTGAAAATATTATAATTGAAAACTGGTCCAGTAAAAGAGAGAGAGAGGGAGAGAGAGAGAGTTGGGGCGTGAGAAGATGTGTTACAAAGTGTAAATAGTTAGTAAAAATAGATAGGAAAATATATATATTAGAGCAGGGGTGTGTCTAATGGAGATGGTCAATTGGTGATGGTGACCATCTCCATTGGTGCCTAGGTGCTGGTTGGTCAAAAGTTAGCTATACAAAGTGAAGATAGGTGCAGGTGAAGAAAATGTACAAAAGGATTGAAAGAGAACTATGTATAGAAATAGTGAAATATTGAAGTGAGTGAAGTGAGAGCGCGATTTCTATGTACAAAGTGAGAGAAAGAGAGCACCACTGGTTTGCAGGCTTTCAGGTTAACAACTAACATCTGATTGGAGTGTTAGGCTGATTGGTTGGTTGGTTTGCAGGCTTAGCTAGCTATTATTGCAACTGGCGGACTTGAGGAGGACTGGATGGTGCTCGGGGATGTTGAGAAAAGTATATATACACAGAGAGGCGGATTGATCACTACAAATGCAGCAAATGCAGACACTAGGCGGACAGAGAAGATAGAAAGAATGAATGTGACAGAGTGAGAGAAAAGAAGATTCGATGAACCACAACCAAAGTTTAGAGGCAAAAGGGGGAGAGTGAAAGGTTGTCATGAAGATGAACACGGGCGAGTGATGGTGGAGGAGGAAAAGGGCAAGAAAGAAGAAGAGGTAAAAGGGGGTCAAGATCAAGATCAAGCTCGAATGATTGGAATTTTAAGAAAATGCACTCGCAAATCTTCTGCAGCTACTTTCAGCATAAGATGATCATTTTAGAATTTAAAAGCAAAAAAAATTGAAAACGGGGAGTTCTCTCTGTTCAAACAGTTTCATTCTTCGCACATCAGATGATCTTCTCTTCTACAGCCCAGTCGGCCAGTGTGAAACTGCTGCTGCTGCTGCAGCCGCAGCCGCCGCCGCAGCAGCAGCTGCCGCCGAGGACGCCGCTGAAGAGGTCGAAGAGTTGGGGCGGAGTATGCGCTCAAAGGCGGGGTTGATCTGGCGGGGGCCCGGCTCCGGTGTGTAGGTGAAGCTGAGTCCGGTGGCGTAGATGATGCCGTCATCGCGCACCAGCGACACCTGCACCTGCGTCGGCTGGCGCACCCAGAGCCAGCCCTCGCGAAACTGCGCAATGTCCGGCACGACGCAGAGCATGCTCTCCTGACACCTAAATGAAAAAAAGCACAGAATTTTTTTTATTAGTTAAAACCACAAAATCACTAAAACAAACCACACTCACCGATACATCGTCTCCGCCTCGACGTCGCCGAACCAGACCTTCAGCGAGGGGCTGAGATTTTCGCCCGTCAGCTCGAGCATGGCCACCTCGCCGCCGCCGTTCACATTCAGAGAGTGGACGATGGGCACCGGCGTCACCGGCCTGTGCAGACTGCCCATGCCCTCGTAGAAGGTGTACTCCGCCTTGTCGGTGCTGATGATGGTCCAGCTGGCCCCATCGTTGATCATCTCCTTGCTGGGGTCCTTCGGACAGGGCGTCGCCTGAAACTGGATGATGCGCTCCTGCGAGAGGCAGAGGTACATCCGCTCGGTGTCCTTCATGTAGAAGGCGCACTTGTGCAGCTGCGACACCGGGTCGTCGGCGTCCAGCATCGCCGTCTGCTTGTCCACCTTGCGGATGATCTGTGGAAGGAGGAGGAAGAGGAAAAGAAATCAGGAATTAGAATAAAGGAATAAAAAATGGTGAAAAGAGTGAAAAAAGCTGATGATCTCTCTTTCGCTTGTTTCAAAGTCAATGACATCTCGTCTTCATCATCATCATCATCATCACCATCCAAAGAGGTCGGTGCCGATTGAAGCATGCTACTGATGATGCAGCAGCAGCAGCAGCAGCACCGGCTATTGTTCTATTGATATTTAATCAATTTTCGTTCAAATTCAATTCAACCGAAATCGTCTCGTTTCGGCAGCAGCAGCAGCAACAACAATAACAGAAACAACCAGTGCAATTACCACCACCACCACCACCACCACCACTGGGCACTGAAGAGCCAGAAGAGCACCAGAAGAAGTGGAAGAAGAAGAAGAAGATGGAACAGAAAGGCCACAAGCAGCAGTCCAACTGTTGTTGATGGTAATGTCGATTATGATTGCCTGCGAGCAGCTAGGATGGCCGAGGATGGCGATTACTGTTGGTGCTGCTGCTGCTGCTGCCACTGCAGATAGCACACTCACTCGAGTACAATTCACAATTACGATTATAATTCCAATTACGGGCAACTCAAAGATAACTCGTGAGAAAGTTCATGAGAAAATGTCACTCGGATTTCTCACCACCGCCATTCTCGGCCAAGAAGAAGATGATGATGAAGGAGAAGGAGCACAAAGGGCAAAGGAAGCGCACAGAGCTCTTTGGCTAGGGCCAACGACGACAACAACAACGACCACGACGACAGTCTGACTAACTCTTACCGAGTCAGATGACACTAACATTTCAAAGACTGCCTGATTTTGTCTCCACTCTTCTCTTTTCCTGAGGCTGAAAAGAAAGGTGCGCATCGAGGAGGAACGGAAAGGTAAACTTTAAAACTTTACAGATCACATTCGACGACAGTTTAACGATGAGCTTGCTACTGCTGCTGCTGCTAAGCAAAGTGCTAAACCGCTGACAACTATTCTACAACAGCGGCAAAAACACCTAAAAGACAAATCTAACTTGTACAGTAGTAAAACAGAAGAAGAAGAAGCTGACATGAGAGCAAGTTAGAGTCAATTACATGCCTGTCGGCAATACGATTTACTCCTCAAGGAGTGAACTTCTTTTAATTGACAACAGCTACTAACAGCCTAGCTTAGTTTTCCTTCTGTGGCACAGAGTGAAACTCTCAAGTTGTCAATTCAAATATTCCTCAAAAAGAATGTAAAACTTTGGTGAATACAAAAAAACCGGCACTTTACACTAAATGCAAAACACAACCAAAACACACCAGAAAATACACTAGAGGCACATTCAATCAATGGCCAAAACGCAACGACTGGCACTTCTGCTCAACAAAAAGACAAACAAGGCGCCCTTATTTATCTCTCACTGACTGACTGCACTCAAATAAGAGCACAAAAACACACACACACAAACAGACACTGATGCGGCACACAAAGGAGCTAGCAAAGATGCTATAAAGAAGATGTGTGTACAAGTCTTTTCAACTGAGAGTGTGCAGTGGATTGTGCTGAGTGAAGAGTAAAGTGTAGTGTCTGGTAGAGTCAGAGATTCAGTTCAGCTCAGGCAACCTATAGTCGCTCCCGCTCCTGAGCATCTCTCCGAAGTTGGAGAGCATCGAGGAGAATAATGAAAAGCACCAGGCTGGGCAAACACTTGGCGGGCACTAATTCGCACTTGGGAGGAACAGCAAAGAGGAGAAGGCGAAGAAGAAGAAGATGATGAAGAAGATCAAAGACCGGCAATTAAGTAGCATCAGTGCTGCTGCTGCTGCTGCTGCTGCCTTCATCATAAACTCATCACAAACTGACTGTCTGCCTGACTGTGAGGTGCAGCTCCTCTCGCCGTATCTGATTAGGCCAAAAAGTGCTTTGAGGTCTCCTTTGCAGGCGAGCGACCGCATCTCCTCAGCAGCTGCAAAGCAAACTGCCTGAGCACACCAATTAAGCGCCCATCACACAATTGACAATTGTCAAATTACACACGACGAGTGCACGAGCTGTGCTCATTTGTGCTGTGTCCGTGTGTTTGTCTGTCTGTCTGTTTGAGCAGCTCACTCTATAATGCGCCAACAGCAAAGCGCTATCCTATCCGGCACGCAAGCAGCAAAGAAGAAATCAAGAGAATCAATTTGAGGTTGGCAAAAATGAGCTGAATGGCCAATGGGCGCCAATGACCACCACCACCACACAAATGATCATTAAGGTATCCCCACAACCACAGACACAACCTCAACAACTACAAAAACACAATGAACCACTCTCAGCAGGCATCGATTACATTCAAATTCAAATTCAATCAACATTATCCGCCTACTTTTTCTTCAGATCACTTGAATACAAGGCGAACACCGTCAAACAATGCCTCTATCTACACAGTGAGGCTAAAATCCTCCAAAAATCTATCAATGATTTTGTAAAATAGAAAAAAATGTCAAGTGGTAACTCACCAATCTCGGCAGCGCCATGCCCGTCACCGAGCAGACGAGCTTCACCGTGGCGCCGTAGTGAATGAAGCCATCGCGAACGGTGAACTCCTCCGACTCGGACTCATTTTCGTCCACTGCAAGCCAAAGCCAAACAAAAATGTTACATTTAATAAAAAAAATGGCCAAAAAACAAAACACCGAGTATTCTACTTACGCAGATGAATGGTAAAGGAGCCCCACTGCGTGGAGCTGGCGTGGAAGTTGCCATTCTCCACGTGGAGGTACCGCGTGCTGACCGTCTGCGAGCGCAGCCGATTGAAGAGGGCCACCTTGGTGCCGCTGCCTATGCAGACTGAGAGCGCATCTGAAGCAGGTTAGTCACCAATCACAAAGATCAATAAATCTCATTAAGTCACTTACGATCAGAGTTCTTCAGCGACTGCTTCTTCTTCGACGGCTTCGAGATCACCTTGATGCGCCGCGAGTGGAAGACGCCAATGTCCTCCCCGTTGCCGTAGAACATCTTCACCGAGAGCATGAAGTGCTTCCGCTTGTCCGAGTCGCTGATGTAGAGCGTCTTGGCGGCGCAGAAATTCTGCAGAATATGAAAAAAGATATATCCCCTTTTTCCTTAAAAAACTACCCCCTACCTTTCCATTGAAATCAAGCTGCTGCATCTCCAGGTCGGAGTTGCCGATGCCGATAAAGGCACATAGCGAGGCGCCCTGCTCCGTCTCGCCGCCCTCCCTGATCATCGCCTCCTGCCGGCGGCGCCACCCCTCGCCCACCAGGTAGATACAGGGCGGCGGGCAGAAGAAGCGCTTCTCATTGCCATAGGACTTCTGCGCCACCTTCGCGTGGAGGATGATAATCTTCAGGTCGTTCTTCTCGCGAATGTACCGCCGCATCGCCTCCCTCGTCAGCTGGTGCGTCCCCGTCACCGTGGTAAGTGCCTGATGGTGGTGAAGCGGGTCACCGCCGCTTGAAGAGTTACCACCATCGAGTGATAAAAGACCAGAGTTGTTGGAGGAGCTGTTGTTTCGATGATTGAGGCCGCTTCTGCCGCCAGTGCTGCGACCACTTCCGCCGCCGCCGCCACCAGTGTTGGCCACCGATCGACTGCTATTACTACCGCTGAGGTACTCCAGATTGGTGGAGCCATCAGTGGGCGGTGAGGGCGTCGGAATGGGCGACATCATCGTCCCCGCAGAACCGGGACCCGAGGATGAGTACTGCTGCTGCTGCTGCTGAGAGGAGTAGTGCTGCGAGTAGTGGGGAGAGTCTCGGGATTTAGAGTCTGTGAAAAAAGCAGAGAAAGAAAATGATGAGGTTAGAAGCTGATAACAAAACTTAATAATATCGCGATAAAAATTTCTAAACTCTAGCTCTCTAAATAATTTTTTAAAACCATTTCGCGTCGCAAAGCAGTCAAAGTAGTGGCGCAGCAGCTGCTGCTTCGAGGGCGATATCTGCCGACAGTCAGTCGCCTGAAAGAGGTGGTCAAAGAAGATGGAGGAGGTGGAGGGACCTAGAGAGGTGATCGCACTGCACCGACTCAGGTCGGGCACTAGTGGAGGTGGTGGTGGTGAAGGGGGTGATGGGGGTGAGTGATGATGCTGAGGTTGATGGTGGTGAGGATTGGGATGATTGGGATGATTGGGGTGATGATGGCTGTGGTGGTGGTGGTGGTGATATTCAGACGGATTCATGACGGACAACAAAAAAGTGCAAAGTTGACCAGAAGAGCAGACAGACGCAAAACCGATCGAGAAAGTGGACAACTGGTAAAGTAAAGCGGGCAAAAGTGAATGTCGACTCAAGTTTGCCGACTGCCCAATTTTATATATAAGAACAATTCTCTCTCTTTGATTCTCCAGCGGTACCAGATTCCGTCAGAGTGCTGCTGCCGCCGTTGTGCATTCGGGGCTAACCTGCTGGCTGACAGCGCCAAACCAAGTGTGTTTTCGCTCTTGTGCTTTCCCCTCCTCACTTGTTCCTGCCCCGTTATTCCGTCTTCATCCAAGTACACTTCGGTCAGCTGCTGCTGCTGTTTTCGGTGAGGCAGCAGCAGCAGTCATCATCCTCTCTGCCACCACCAGCTTTCCCTCTTGTTCCAATATCTGTCTTCAACTCAGCACACACAAAACTTCTCTCTCTCCATTCAATTAGCTGGGCGCGTAGAACAAAGTGGCCCGCAACGAAAGAACGCAGATGACAGGCCATGGCAGCAGCAACGGCAGCAGCTAAACAGGTGTCTCATTCTCCCACGGTATTCGCCGCCACCACCACCGCTTATGACATTGCCAGAGCTCCCCAAAAGGAGATGCAGAAATCAGCAGCAGCAGCACCAAAGAACAGTGCTACGACTGAAGAGAAAGAGAGAGAGAGAGAAGAGGGCAAGAGCCCTCCTCCGGCGCAGTGCCCACACTGTGCCCGACAGTGCACCGCCTGTTTGTCTGTCAGTCTCTCCGTGCGCGTTCCAAAATGAGCCAATGTCTGCCGCCCGACTATATGGTGTGGCTGAGGCACTGGTGGACAAAAGTGTAGTGTGGGCAGAGTGGGGGCTTAGTAACTGGGCAAAAAGGAAGGAAAGGAAGGAAAAGCATTCACCGCAAGGCAGGCAGCAGTAGCCCCTCGTTCAGTAGTCAAACCAAAGAAATTAATCCTGGTTTACTGCTGCTGCTGCTTCTTGTTAGAAGAAGCTAGGCTCAAATGAAAGTCGAAATGTAAATGAACAGGAGCAGCAAAAGTAAAGAGCAAAAATCATCCCAAGATGAGTTTGCCGTCCTCAGACAACCAATTTTTAGCTGCGAGGAGAAATCATTCAAAAACTGTCCAATTTTTTCTGTCTGTTTTCAAGTTTGCTCCAAATGATCATCGCCATCATCATCATCACCGAATGATCGGAAAAGCGACAACTGTTCCAGGCAGGCAGGCAGGCACTCGGTCGGTTGGGTCATTCATTCAATTAACCGTCCAATGAGCAGTAGTACCCACTGCCAACACTGCCACCACCACACCTCCACACTTCACTTCACTTTGCTTCAGCAGTGTGTCAGCAGCAACAAACTTACTACTCGAAACAAATCGACTGTCGTCACGGTCACTCGCCGGTGATGATGGCCGCCGAAATGAATGACAGTGCCGCGGTGGTCAGTGGTGGACTCAATTGAAACCATTGGCAGCCTCTGTAGAACAGTACAGAGAAAGTTTGGTCCATTAGCTCAAAGAGACACCGGAGACAAAGGCAGTGTGACACTTGCCAGCAGTGAGCGCAGTGTCGGTCAGCGACAACTAAATGTCAGAGCTATCATTAGAGACAGTGGTCACCTGAAAATGTGAGCGTGTGTTTGTGTATTTTGTACCAAAGATAACCGTAGGCAAGTGGTGAAGTTTTGGCCGCCGGTCAAACCAAAAAGACAAACCTTCATTAGGCACAGCTGCAGCAGCAGCAGCAGCAGCCAAACTAAAACTGCACCAAAAACCCAAAATTGATAAAAATGGTAATGCTGGCGACTGGTGGTGATGATTACACTTTTGCTGCCATTGCACAGGCGCATCACACCTGCAAACACCAACAACCAGCAACCACTTGAGCAGGGACAGAAAAAGAGGTAATCAAAGAAAGAAAGAAAGAGAGCGCCCTATCAATCATCATCTCTTTTTGCAGAGCGTCTAAAAAACAAAAGCTTACCACCACCAGCACAACAGCTACTAACTTTTCTAGACAGATGTTGAGCCAGTTAACCTCTAGAAATCAGAAAATCAATCTGATAACTAGTTAGCCAGTACAAGCAAAATAGCAGTACCTAGCTACATTCAGGGGACACTCTGGGGACAAACAGGTTACACCAGGATGCACTGCACAATTTTTTTTTGTTAAACACCTGGGGCAACACTTGATGGCAACGCTCAAGGAGTTGGCGCAATGACAGCAGCAGCAGCACATCTGCGCACAAGTCGTGGTGGTACTACTCTACGGGCGAGAGAACCACAGTAATGGCAGATAAGATTGAGAAGACATACAGTGCGGCAGCAGTAGTAGTAGTCGCAGTGCACCAAAAGATGCTGACTATAACAAAAAAAAGGCGCTCATGTCAGTGGCACCCAAAGAGAGGAGGCACTCATCGAGGAGCTGATTCTTTCTGGTAGAAAAAAAGGTGATGCGTTTTTTCACCAGTAGCAAACTCCTGTGAAAACCTCCTGCCGTGATTCCCTCCTGTGACACTCTAGATACGGCGGTCTGTGTTTACAAAAGAAAGATCAGTCTCCCCCCCTTAAAATGGTGAGAACTTCCTAGCTTCCGATCTGTACACACACACACAGCATTATCACCCACAGTTTTCAAAAGGCGTGAGAGACTTTCTTAGACTTGCAGCAGCAGCAGCAGCAGCAGCAGCATCGCCGTTGACAAGCACTGCACACTCTTACACTTAGGACAAGCGCGCGTGCCTTGCGCCCGACTTGCGCCACGCCAAGACTGATCATCACCATCAGGCATACCACCATCATCAACCAGAGACACACAGTGAGAGAGTAAGTCAGTGCTGATAAGGACACCGTACTAGCTGGAATACCTAATATCAAGTGAGGGTGATAAGTAAATGGGGATGCAATGCAATAGCAATCAATACATTGGTGATGATTGATAATTGGTGGTGGTGGTGGTGGTGGTGGTGGTAGAACGATCAGCACATACAACTCAACACACTTAATTGGAGAGGCACCTAAACAAAAAATGGGGAAAGGCTTGGGTGTCAGTAAAAAGAATGATCAAGACTGACCTGCAAAAAAGACCACTACCAAATCAAATCACTAGACTCGGTAATTGAGTTTTAATTTACCCAATCCATGGCACACAATGACACAGATCAGAAAGGGCCTAGCCAACAGTGCTCATTGAAAAAGAGAGAGAGAGCCGTCAAAGTGAGCAGCACGTGCACACCACCGCACACTCACTCAACAGCTAGAACAAAGCAGTGCATTGTGTGTGTGCGTGGACCACCCGCCCACAAAGTCTGCCCAGACAGACACAAGGTCTGCCAGTCTGATTGACTTGACTTCACGGTAAAAGCAACTGAAACAGTTGCTCAAATTAGTCCTGCAGAAACACTCACTGTGTGTGTGTCCGAGACGAATCAGTCGGCAGTGGCGGTGGCAGTCAGTCAATCGGCGAACGGCACCCGCAACGCACACACACACACACACACGTGAGCGGACAACAATACGGCGGAAACGACTAATTGGCCTTGTGGCCGAGAGGAGAAAGAGGAGAGCAGGAGAGAAGAGGGCAAAGCAAATGAAGCAAGCAGGCTACTACCACAGCCGACACAATGAGCAGAAGTGGGGCCCCAAATGATCGTTAACCTGGTACACCACTTCTTCTTCGCCTTACTGAATCGAGACTGCCTGAATGAGAAGGGGAAGGGAAAAGAAGGAAAAGCTGACGACAAATATGGCACGAGGCAAGGCTGGATTGGATTGGATTGGAAAAAGGTAATCACTCATTGAAGGCGATAAGGTGTGATGATGATGACAGAGGCAGTGGTAGTGGTGGTCATCCGTCAACGAGAACTTCCTTCCTTCCCAAACCCCTCATTACCCGCCAAAAGGCAAGAAAATGTTGGCTAGAAAGGCGACGATGGGCAAATCAAAACAACAACAACAAAGTGCCCTCTTGTACGCCCCTCTGTGCAAGTGGTCTTTCATTCTCTCTCTCCTCTCTAATAACCCTCTCAAACGGTTCCGTTTGGAAGGAGAGGAAAAGAGAGCAAAGAAAGGAAAAAATGAAAAAAAATCTGAAAACAGGTGCAGAGAGTGAGCGGAATTAGCAGCAGCAGCAGCAGCAGCAGTTCCAGTAATTCTGGAGCACATGGCAGCAGTGGCCCACTTGACACTACACTACACACTACACAGTGCCCACTTGAAACGGTGAACTTGAAGAGTGCTGCTGGCCTGAAGAGCAATTACACATGCAGAAAGAGAGAAAGAGAAAGATAGTCAGTCAGCTGGACAGCTCACTCTTCAAATGGTAATGTACACTTTGCCAGAGAGAGAAAGAGAGAGAATTGGTAATGCATTAACGGGCCCACCGGCACCACTAGAATGGAACCCCGTAGCACCTACCGTATGCTATCAAAATTATCACAAGCAGCAGCGGTGGGGATTAACGAAGGAATAATGAAGGAACAGTCAGTCAGGGCCAACAGAAAGGACAACAGAAAGGGCAACAAGGCCAAACAGGCATCAAGTCAAAAAGTAAATGGCTCACAGAGAAAAAGAAAAGAAGAAAATTGGAAATTGGCAGAATCGAGCCCAGAGAGGCCCAAACTTTAATTACATCGCACCCTGTGCGCCACACATCCACCACGCTTAGGACACTGAGGACACCATTTAACCAGTTTAGAGCTGCTAAGCTGCTGCTGCTGTTTTCAAGGCTTTAACAACAGAAAGAGGACGACCAAACACACAAAAAGAGACAGACCAAGAGAGGCCACAACAAAGTCAAACAGGGGGGTAAGTCTGGCAAGCCAGGACTACAGCGAGCCTTTTTTTGC
>JAALOO010000217.1_pt2 | contig 11934 bp, 7 predicted proteins | sample 7257641 | NCBI WGS metagenome assembly JAALOO01 (sample SAMN14085613, study PRJNA598686) | mite metagenome | biome: ENVO:01001000; feature: ENVO:01001002; material: ENVO:01001226; isolation source: single female mite from University of Michigan culture on fish food culture... ... | reverse complement strand
GCCACTAGAAACTACGGTTGGCAGTGGAAGAAGGCAGGCAGTAGCAACAATCCCTGCTCCAACACCTACCATGGTCCATTTCCCTTCTCAGAGCCAGAGACAAAGGCCATCGGCGAACACGTGCTCAAGCACAAAGACAGAGTCAAGGTAACAGTGTCATTGAACTCCACTTGTTTTTTTGCTAACTAAAACACCTGTTGACTCTCTCCTTTCTTTCTCCCTTCAGCTGTTTGTCTCGCTGCATTCCTATTCACAGTTAATTCTCACACCATGGTGAGTAGAAGAAGGAGGGGGGGGGGAAGGAAAGCACAATTACAATTGCAGTCGATCCTCCCAACCAGTGTCGGTGGCTATCAATTGAGCATTTAATTACCCAAACAGGGGATGGACTAAAGACCTACCGAAAGCGTATCCAGACTTAATGAGAGTAGCGCAGATTGGAACTCGTGCCATCAAGATGCGCTACGGCACTGAATACGAATACGGCACCAGCCCTTCAATCCTCTGTAAGTGTACAAGCTGTGTGAAACGCACACATTCGAGGAGATTCACGGTCGCCCAGTAACTGGGGGTGCACCATGTGATAGCCATTGATTCACTCAGTCGGCAGACTACTAATGATTGCAAATGATCTTGCAGACTTGGCGGCAGGCGGATCAGACGGTAAGGCGAAAAACTGGTGAACTGGAAGCAGAAAACGAAGAAGAAAGACACGCACGCATGGCTGGCGGACTGACTAACTGACTGTCGGTCGACTGTCTGTCAGTCTGTCTGGTTGCGTGCGACAAACTGCTCTACAACTAACTGAATCTTCTTCTCTTTCTCTCCCCTCAGACTGGGCCCACGGAGCAGCTGAAATCAAATACGCGTACACCTTTGAGCTGCGAGACAAGGGAAGCTACGGCTTCCTGCTACCTGCTCGATTTATCAAGCCAACGGGAGAGGAGACGGTCGATGCACTAGTTGCCATGCTCACGGAGATTAAAAAGGAAATTGCTTAAATACTACGCTCTTTGTGTGTGTGTGTTGCGCCTTTGCTGGAGACGATTGTGTGTGTGTGTGTGTGATCAGTGGAAGCCGAGGATGATTGCTCGCTGAGGATGCACGTGCGCGCCTTCGTTGGCTTCTGCCTACCACCACAGAGCACGCGGCATTTTGCTGCAAGTGTTGCTCACGAGCCTTGAGCAGATAAAAATCAGTGGCAGTCTCGTGATCATCATGTTATTAGAGGTTTAACTCTCTCAAAATAAAACAAATAAACAACAAAACAGTCTTGATTTTAAAATATTTGTTATTGAAGTAAAATGATTGATCCAAAATGGAAAGAGGTGTTGGTGAAAGGGAGGAGGGTCAAGATGATCCAAGAAGAGACACGATACGACGAGGGCAGCAAACTTTAAGTGTATCAAAAAGGCTGTGATATAAATTGAGTTTTCATTACATAATTAATTGATAATTAAACTAATTACCAATTAATTTAATGAGCATATATTTCACTAGCCTTTTTGACGGCTTAAAGATCGCTAAAATGGAAATGTGTCGAGGTAAACGAGGCTTTAATCAGTTGATTACAGATTACAGTAAAAAAGATATTGGATGCAGGTTGACAAAATTTACTTAAACTCACCAAAACTGACTGTGTTTAAATTGGTAATTAAAATATGGGGTATATTGAACAGTATAGATGCAGTGGTAAAGATGATGATGACTGGGCAAGATGATTATCAGATCGCCTAAATCGTGTTAAGTAGGCTGTGATATGCTTCGATTGGTCGCGACAAGTCACAGCACTACTTACATGAGTTAAGATCTGTCAGTAAGAGGTAGGGGTCACCAACCAAGAGCGGAAGCGGAAGTACCACCACCACCATCGCCAGGAGGACGGAGAACAGGTAGCAACCTTTAAGTAGTCAAAAAAGGCTGTGATATATCGTTCAGTTGGGTGCCATTAAATCAGAGTATCAATCTAATTTAATGAGCTAATATTTCACAAGCCTTTTTGACGGCTTAAAGACCACCATCATAGCGGATCGGTGAGTGCAGCACGTGGTGGCGGTGGAGGCGGTAGAGGAGGGGGTGAACGGTGATAAGTACGCTTCGTCAAAGACAAGGTAGTGAGATGATGCGAGAGTGCAAAAACACATCTCACTACCCATGTCTTTCACAAAGAATATCATCAGGCCATGTGAGGAGAGCGGCTGCGACAGTTGGTGGGAAACGAGGAGAGAGAGAGAGACTGCCGTTGAGAACGGTTGAGAATTTACTGCCGCCGTTGCCGCCGCCGATGCTGTTTCTGTTGCTGCTGCTACTAGAGGAATTAAATGTTAGCCTAGGAAGTGGAAGCAAGTGGTAAGCAAGCGCGGCAGATACACAGACAGAGGCAGCCACAAGTCGTCGGAGAAAAGGCGCGAAAGCCCCGCACTGGAAGGGAAGCGAGTGCAGCTGTGGTGGTGGTATGCCAGACCAGGTGCCCCACTGTCCCGCCAGAGGGCAGCAGCCCCCGCGGTGAATGAACTGTGCGAATTATATTGCCGCCATTCAACATCGCAGTGGGCACGGAGCGAGGAGAACGTCGCACTGTGCGATCGCTGCTGCTGGGAGGGCAGGGGACTGGGGCTGGCTGGCTGTGATGGTCGATGGCTGCTGCTGCTAACTGGCTGCCTGACTAGCTGCGACGGTCGGTCGGTCGGACGGGAGAATAGTCGTTGCTGGAGATGCAGGGGATTCCTCGGCGACGGGCATAGATAGGACTGCTGCGACGCAGGCCACCACGGCCACCACGGCCACCACCATCAGCAACCAACAACACTGGACCGATGGAGCGCGCGCGGGCGATCCATGAGTGCCCACCAGCACTAATTGGGCGAATGAGATGATTGCAGAGATGGTGGCGGAGTGAGTGAGTGAGAGGAAAGGGGCTGCAGAAGTGCACAAGTGCACGACGACGACGAGGACGAGGACGGCAACCACCACCAACAACAAATCAGGATGAAAGGAGAACAGGCCACTGCTGTGTGCGAATCATGTGACTTCCTCGGTTGGCACACACACACAGAGAGTCAGCGTACACAGATGATGATGATGAGTGTTGAGATGGCTGCAACTCGTCGGTGGCAAAGTGTTTGCAGACGGCAAGAATTAAATGGAACATCCAAATGAGGTTATACAACTCTTGTCGGGGAGGATTGCTGCCACTGCTACTGCACTTGCCAGTGTAGAGGTACGTCCGCTGCAGCCACTGATGCTGCTGATGCTTCGGTTGCTGCTGCTGCTGCTGCTTCTTCTTCTTCTAACTTCACTGCTTTGGTCACTGGTCTGCACAACTGGTATGGCGTAATTAAGTTAACCAGCAAAAATAAGTTATCAAGCAAGTGGCGAAGGTGACAGGCGACGAAGAGAGAGGGAGCAGGGGCGACAATCGGTTGGACTCGCAAGTGGTCGCGGGAGGAAAAAGGAGGAAATTTCAAACTGGCTGCAACCAAGTGCTAGGGCAAGCACACGGACACTGGCGGGTCATGTTCAGCAGCGGGAATAAAAACAAAAGCGAATCCGAGCGAGGTTGGTTGCAGTGCAATGGACAGAGTCGCAGACAGGCAGGCACTGGCGACGGATGCAGGCGATTGGCGCAGCAGCAGGCCAGGCCAGGCCAGGACAGCACACACGAAGAGCACACAAGCTGAACATCGACAACACAAACATTCGTTGTCGAAAAAAGAAAGATTGAGAGAGAGCACAGGGCAGCGAGCTCGAAAAAGGCGCGCACTACGCGCGAAACCTACGTGCTGCTGGCAGAGTTTGCTGCAGCTTCCACTCAGGGGACGGGGCCAAATCGACGTTGCAGCGATTGGCCTGCCAGCCTTCCTTCCATTGCGTTGCACTGCTCTACCACCACCACCAGCAGCAGCAGCAGGCAGGCTGGCAGGATCCTGATGCTGCTGCTACGACAACGGCCACAAAGAGGCTTTTGGACGTTGAAGCTCGTTATTTGCAACGAAGCAGCAGCAGCAGCAGTGGTCGCTGAAGAGAGCGAGAGACAGCAGCAACAACATAGCAAGTCATCGACGGTGGTAGTGGTGGTGGCAGTTGCGAATACAGTGTCTCTGGTGACGGCCAGCCACCAACCACGAGCGATATAGAGAGGGAATCGCCGAGAGAAGAGGACAGCCGTGCACTTCAGGCTTCAGGCACAGTGTGCTCCTCTCAGTCCGCAGTGAACGCATCGGCCACTCTGCCAGCCGCCAGCTTCCAGCCACCCCGCAGATAAAGTTGCAGGAGGGGGTGCCAGAAAAAGATAGAGGGGCTGCACTGAAGCTAACGCTGCAAACAGCAACTCGGTGGAAGCATGAACCACTGTGGGCAGCTGTGTGTGGCTGTAGCAGCGGCGGGAGTCTGACCTGGAAGAATTCACTCAGGCTGCAGGGAGGAGGGAGAGAGAGAGAGCGAGAGAGGCCGATCGAGGATGAAGGAGCGCGCATATGCGCGTTTAAAAATGGCGGTAAAAGTAGTTTGCAATGAAAGAGGAGGGGGTGATGGAGTGAAGTCGAAAATTGGTAGTGGCACGGGCGGAGGGCGCCAGCGGCTGTGGTCGCCTGTGGGTGGCTGCAACTTCGCCGTCACAGTTCAACGTCAATCGGCGGAGAGAGAAGGAGAGGTGCCTGACGCCAGCAAGGGAAGTAGCAGTAGCAGCACCACTACCGCGTGACGTTTTAAGAAAAATAATACGAGGCACCGCCGATAGACGCTGGCAAAAAGTAAAGATAGCTCAGAGCTAAAAGTATCTTGGCGCGCGATTTCCTTCACTCTCTGACTGCTAAGTTGTGTCTGTCTGTGTCCGTGTAAGTGAGCGAGTGTGAGTGTGAGAGGTGCCCACAGTCATCGTCGTAGTCGTTGGTTTGCCTCACTCCTGCTGCTGCTACTGATGCTGATGGCAGAGACTGTGAGAATAGCAAAGACAACGATAAACTTCCTTTCGGGGGCGTTGCCAAAGAATCGCCACCACAAGGCCTCTTTCTCTCTCACTCGGGAAGATTCTCGCATGAGGGGCGAAGCGAAAGAGGGAGAGAGAGAGAGAGTGAGGAAGAGAGCGAGAGTGGAGTTTGCGACCAGGGCGGACGTGAACGCGAGGATGGCGCACGCAGGATCGAGAGATCGCCCCTGTCCTGTTCTGTGCCTTTGCGCCCCATTCACTCCAACGGTCGCAAATTCGAACTTTGCCCCGACTTGGCGGCGGCAAGATGGACTCTGCGGCAGCTGCCACGGGTGGTGGATTGGGAATTGAGCCGAGGAACAAATGGACGGATGACTGCTGCTGCTGCTTAGGGAGCTGGGCTGAGGCTAGGCTGCAGCTGTATCTGATTCCCTGGTCTCTATCTGTCCATCTAGGCGTTCACGATGAAATGCTCTCAACTGAAAGGGGGTCATATCGTCGTGGAAGATCATTGGACTTTAGAACTGTGCATTAGCAAGGAAGGCAGCAGCCACGTGAGAAAAGATTGGAAATAAATAAATAAAAACAAAAGTTCGACTGACAATAGATAAGGGGCAGTTTCAAACTATCAGCGGGAAAAACATTAGACAACGCACATTGCTCTGGACAGCTGGGCACTGGTCTTTTTCCCTTTTGTCTCTGGTCAGCGACTCGTTGCAGTGTTGTTCAGAGTATGTGCGTCTAGTTGCGGCAGAAAGTTGCTGCTGCTGCAGCTGCAGCAACTTTACACAATTAGAGCAACCAAGTGTTGAAGAAGTCAATTAACTCTCTGCGAAGAGAGTGCATGTACATCTTCCATTTAAAACGAGGAAAACTGGAAACAGACAGACTGAAGACGGCAGAGACTGGCGCAGCACTTTAACTCGAGAAAGAGAGAGAGAGAGTTAAAGGACTCTCTGGTAGAGCGAGATAAAGGATTCTGGTTGTGGCAGTAAAGGCTGAGAAGACTGAGCACTCTGATGATCATCTGCTGGCCACTATATTTGGGTAATTAGGCAGATGATCCAATCTTGGTGATACACTATAGTACTATACTGGTGGTGATGATGGTGGTGATCGTCTCTGGAAGATGCGATTGGACATGAGAGTGAGCGAATCAGGGGGAAAGAGTGGAAAACAATAAAGTGCTGCTGCTGCTGGTTGGCTGCTTGCTGGTTGATGGTTGCTGATGTACGGCAAACAATAAAACACACAGACACACACAGTGCAGGCAGGCACTGACATACCTTGAGAGTGGAGCATGTTGCAGAGTGTATTGCTGCTGCTGGTGTGCAGGTACCGCGTGGCGTCGGATGGCGTCGTTGCAACAAGGACCAATACACTGGTCTCGAGGCATTGGTGTTGATGTCTTCGGCGGAGATGCCTCGCAGTGCACGACTGAATACTGTTGACGGTTAGGGGCACTGCCGTCACTGGTGCACTGCACTCCACTCGCTGCCAGTTGACCTGGCCACTGCCACCAAGTTCAAAGTTTGTTGAATTATCAGCTCACTGCTCAGCTCGCAACTTGCAAGCAACTAAGCGCAGCGTTTGCAGCGTCTCTCTTTCTTTCTCTTTCTACCTCGCGACTAGAGCGCGCCCTCCTCTCTCCTTCCCACTGGACTGCCTTCGGTGGACATCTGCGCATGACTCAGGCGACTCTGAATAGCAAAAAGGAAAGCTGCCTGCCTGGAACGTCCCATCCTCAAAAGCTGCCAGTACAGCCAATACTGAAAGAGAGAGAGAAAGAGAGACGCCAGATGAACGCCGTGTTGCTGCACTGTCAGAAGTGTGTTCACTGTGTTCAGTGTCTGCCTGCCTGCCAGACACAGACACCGCCACCACCGTCATCATCATCATCATCTTCGACGGGTCAATTCCACCGTTGACCGCTCACTGGAAGAGGGGGGCTCGGGGAGAGCGCTGATGCCAGTTGAGCTGAGGTGAGTTGCTGCTGCAACGGCTGCCACTACCACTGAGGCGCTTCTGCACGAGCCAGCAGCGGTGGACCGCTGCACGTGCGCTCACCTGGACAGCAATGGAGAAATCAATGAAAAGATATTCATCAGAGTACGTTCCTTGCACTTTACTGGTCAGCGGTAGTGGTCATGGTGGTCACTGGACACTAGCACAACAACACTCAAATGACAATATTCACATCATTGGCTCTAGGGGGGGGGACAATTTGACAGGTGGTGGTAATGGGGAACGAATGTGCACAGTCTGGGGGCTAGGACACAGTGTACGCTCGCTAGGACTGGCCATCCGAATGGCACTGCTCTGCACTGCTCTACCTCAGCCACCTACACTCTGGCCACATCCGGTGTGGGCGGGTGATGTTTGGCGGCTGAAAACAATGTCACTTCATCTTTAATAATTAATGAATGGCCAAATAGGGCAACGATTTGGGGGCAAACAGGTAAAGGTTCTCTGTCATGCAACTCTTATGGAAGGGAGGAGGAGGAGAAGGAAGCGAGGATGGGACTTTGGGTCAGTTGTTTCTGCTGCTGTAGAATGTCGGTGAAGCATTTGCTGTCGGGGGCGCGCTCTCGCTCTATCTTTTTCTTAGAACTGATCCTGCAGCAGTTCGCACACCCTCCCTGAGGTGTCATTCTTGCTGGATCGTATTGTAAGTCGGTACATCTGCGAATGCAAAAACAATTTTGTAACTCAATTTTGCACTGATTTATTCAGTTCAGTTCCACGTTACCTGTGCTTGTTTGTTCGGCTCCAACCTAAGAAGACAGCCCACCTGTACTTGGCGGCTGTGGAAAATGGCAGCGCAAACGTAATTTTCCGGATTCGGGTCAACGTTCTCCAGCAGTTGAAAGCCAAATCCACTCAATTTGGTTCGCGAGTTGTCACCCTCCATTGAAAACTTTGCCTTGAAAATCTTTTGAGCTTCCTGACCAGGACTGTTAAGTGAGTTCAAAAAATAAAAAGTTAAACTTCACCATTAGCAATACAATGCATTCTCCAAACTTACTTGTTCAAGTTTTTCCACCTCTGAAAAAAGTTCTCTGAGTTCATTGTGGTGGGCTCAAAGAACTTGTTGATGGTAATCGGTAGTTGCAGTGTAATTTTCTGCGGGACATTCGTATTGCTGATGAACTGCACCACCAGTGTCGGCATTGAGGCAAAGTGGTCGATGCATTCGACGTTGATAAGCTGTTGCACCTGAGCGCCGCCCTCAATAGCTGTCTCCACGGGCTTGGCTTGAACGTCCAGTGCTACAAATGCAAACATTTTTAGTTGAACCATAATAAACCTCCTTTCAACAATCGCTTCTTACCTCCACCGAGAGTTCCCGGACAGGTGATGGCTGGAAGAAACTGGGTAAACTTGCCAGTGGTCTTATTACCGTAGAAAAGGCTGATTCTGCCCAGATTTTGCTTGTACTCCGATTTGACACCGATTTGAATGAGGGTGTTCTCAAAGACAATGCCATTGTTCTTGCATAGCAGCTTGTCGATGCACTCCTCATTACTGTGAATGACCACCGTCCCGTCACTGGCCGCCGCCAGACCATTGAAACCGTCGGAGCTGTTCAGACCATCGCTGGGACCGACAGGGTCGCCAAAGATGTCCACCAACAGGTTAGAGCTGTTCTGGCCGAGGGCGACGCCCAGAGCGTCGGTAGTCGGCGCGGCAGAAGCAGTCAGGCCCAGCAAATCGGTCGAGTTGTTGATGGCGTTGGGAATTGAATTTCGCCCCTCCTTGAGGACCTTGTCAGGCACATTCATTCCGGGCTTCTTCTTCTTCAGGGTGGCGAGAATGGAAGAGTCTCGTTCGGGGAATGGAGGCATCTCTTCGAGTACTGTCGCTAGCACCTCAGTGCTGGCAATTTGACTCAGCTGTAAGTACTCAACGGTTCGCTGCTGCAGCTCTGCATCGGCGCTTTTGATGTTGCTGTGATTTTTCAGCACTGTCTGAATGTCGACTTTAATCTCCGGAAAGAGGTTGATGAACTTGACGTAGGTGGTCAGCAAGAGTGCACGCGTGTTCGTCGAGCAGAGGTGGTACTTGGAGTTCAGCAGCTGAAACTGAATGATAGGGCTCGATCTTTGGTCGCCTGCAATGAGATTACCAAATTCGCCCAAAATGTAGCCGGCCACTTTGACCATATTTTCATGACACGCCGGAGCTTGCAGCGCCTAAAAGATAATAGATTAGAAAATTTTGATTATCTGTAACGAACAACAACATACCTCAAAAACCGTCTTTGCCGCGTAGCCCTGGACATCTTCTCGGTTGATGACAATTTGGATGACTCGGTACCAGACCTCTTCGCTGACGTAGTCGCCGGCAATTCGAATGAGATTGAGGATCACGTCCACGTACCAGGTGTAGTCAGAGGCGTACTTTTCCGCGAGAATGGCCACTTTCAGCACCTGCAATACAAATGGGACAAATAGTACATGAGAACAAGCTGGACATGGGTGAAGAAAGAGAGCACAAACCATCTCCTCGCGTATAGAGTAATCGGCTGTTTCCAGATACGAGAGCATCTCAGCAACAATCTCCTCGGCATTGGTCTTATCACACATTGCGTAGAGCAGATCGACGGCCCTCTGCCGGACGCTGACGTCTCGCTCCGTCTTGAGGGCGTTGATCACCGTGTCCTGGTGCTTCTTCACCGCTTCGTGCGAAAACTCCGAGGTGGCCAGAAGGCACATGCTCTCTAGCGCCAGGTAGCGCAAGTTGGTCTCACGGTGCTGCAGAAACTGGCCCAGCTGGTTGCAAGCTCGCACAAGCAGATTCGGCTCGTTGTCCATGTGAATGATAAGGCTGATGGCTTCAAAGAGAATGGCGTTCTTCGCATTCGAGTGCTGCACCTTCTTCGACTTCAGCGGCTCCTGCGCCTTGTTCAGAATCGTCTCGAGGCACTCGTTCAGTCGGCCTCGAACGCCCGGATCATCTGGAGGCGGGTAGTTCTGCAGAAGACGCAGCAGCTTCACCGACAGCCACGGCGCTGGCACAAAGTAGTAGGTGTAGTCCTGCAGATCGGTGTAGGACGCAGTGACGATGCGACTCAGCCGCGACACCGCCAGTGAGATGCAGCCCTTGTACTCGTCCGGATTTCGATTCACCAGAGCGTTGATCAGGCTGACGGCGGCGGTCACCACGCCCATGTGCTGGTCGTTCAGTAGATGCACAATGCGGGAGGTGAACTCGGCGCCGGGGCTCAGGTCAGGCAGTGCCCGGTAGAGACGCAGCAGACAGAGAGCGGCACTCTGCTTCACAACGTCAATTGTCTCGCTAAGTTGGAGTAAACGAATCAATAGAGTCGGTGGTAGAAAAACGAATCATGCCCTAAACTTACCCAGACACTAGAAGACGTGGAATATCATTGCCAAAGGACTCGGCCATTTCTGTGGATCCAATATTGGCGATGCACTGCAACGCTAGGTTGACGTGAATTGGATTACGAGAGTTCAGATCATTCTTGATCGACTGGATGATCAGCTTCATTAAGTCATTGTTGGCGTTCATTAACACAGAAATGAAGAGATAGCCCTGTGGTAGGAGGAGAAGAAGGATGTGTGTCAAGCAGCCTGATAAACACATAAATCTATATTTGGGTGCTTACTATTTGCTTCTCTGAGTATTTGTTTGAGCTAAGCAAATTGACAGCTTCCATATGACCAAAGTCAATGTCGTGTCCCAGAAGGAAAATGAACAGCAACTTGCAGACATACTTCTTCTTTTGGTATCCATCCAAGGTCTTGTCGCCCTTGAATTTGTTTCGAATGTTGGCCAACTCCTTGTTAATCCGCTTTATTTCGGCTTCTTTACTCTTGCCTTTAAAAAGAGTTTGTTTACAAAGATTATCAGGTCTAAATCATTCCATAACTCCCTGTGTGACTTACAGTTACGAATATCAGATATAAAAACTGCCAAGCCCCTCATCCCTTCACCGCGGACCGCAGGCATAGTTGTGAAGAGCGTTCAGTGTTGGGTAGGCGCTGCTGCCGAGTAATCTGCCGAGCACACAACACAGAGCGGTGACAATAACAGTGCAGAAAAAAAGGTGAGCTGATAGCAGTACAAGCGCCACAAGAGAATTCTAATTAGTGGAATGTCTGATATGAGGTGAGGTGAGATGAAGAGTTGCACAAGACCGGCTTGAGTCGCTGAGATGGAGAGTGGATGACAGATGAAGATGATTATGCAAATCAGGACGAGAAAGGGAGAGAACTCTTGGTGGACGTCTAGGCTCGTGGGTGATCCGAAAGCTGGATGCGAGGATGCAGTCTTTGGCCTTCGGTGGACATCGACGTGAAATCAGCCACTGATGATCTGATCCGATCGGCGTATCTGGGCACTGGCCAGAAGTTCTCGTGAGTGCAGTGGCGGCGGCGAGTGGTTGTGATGGTGAAGGCGCTCTGGCGAGTCACTCTCGCTGAGGTTGCTGCGGCTGCTGCTGCTTCTCCTTCTGCTAGTGAGTAGAGACGGCTGGCGACGACGACAGCGCAACAAACAGCGGCGGCTGCAACTGTACTGCCAAGTGAAGCACAAATGACAGGCGGTCTGTGGTAGTGCACTGATCGTGGTGCTCCCTCGAAGAGACCTGATCCTCTCTTCTTGTTCTCTGCCTGTTCTCCGCCAGCATCGCCGATAGCCAAACACCCATCGACTGTCTGTCTGTCTGTGCGGTAGTGTGCTTATGACTCCAATAACGCCTATTGTGATGTCGACCTATTGCCGACATCAGTGTTGGCACTGGCACTGGCACCACTGCAGTCTCAGGCACCACCGTTCCAACGCCCTGACAGCCAATTCAGTGAGGGTTTGCCGGCTGACGTGAACCACTGCCGCCACTACGGGCGCCATATAGAAGGCACAGAACTCACAGTACTCTTCAGCACCGACCTACGATGTGTCCCCTGCTGTGGCCGTCATCGAGTGCCGCACTTGATGGCACTGATGGAATGCTATGCCACGGAAAGCCAGGGACCTAGAGAAGG
>JAALOO010002058.1_pt1 | contig 11935 bp, 6 predicted proteins | sample 7257641 | NCBI WGS metagenome assembly JAALOO01 (sample SAMN14085613, study PRJNA598686) | mite metagenome | biome: ENVO:01001000; feature: ENVO:01001002; material: ENVO:01001226; isolation source: single female mite from University of Michigan culture on fish food culture... ... | reverse complement strand
ACTTTTAGCAACCGCCTTTTGTGGCAATAGTGGCTCGTCGGTGGCGCTAACTTTGAACCGTGACGTCAAATGGCAAACAAAAAACTCTGCAACGACAAATCCCAAATCGGCAAATGCCATCTTTGGAGTGAGATTTGTTGTTTTTAATAATTTAATAAAATGTAAATTAAAATACAATTTTGAAAAAACACTGGCCTAAACATAGGCCTTTGGTGTTGGGAGAGCTGCGGTGAAGGAGACGCAAGCAATGAGCGGCGCACACACGTCCTCTCTTCTCAGTAAGTGTGCTTCTCCACGAAGTTGCTCTTGTTGGCCATAAAGCTGGCCGGGACGACGCCTGGCGTGTACTTGCCCAGAGTGGCCAACGAGTTGGCCTTCAGGCGGTTCACCAGTTCAGTCTGTCCCTTGCCGACGTTCTCCGTCTTGCCGGCCCAGGCGTTGAGGGCGCTGGTTTGCAGGGCACGCCCAAAGCTGAAGCTGAGAATCCAGGGCTTCTTCGCAGTGACGCGATTGATGGCGTTCAAATTGGCAGTCGCCTCTTCCTCCGATTGCCCTCCCGATAAGAACATTATGCCCGGAACAGCTGGCGGCACAGTGCGAATCAGAGTGGTCACAGTGAACAGGCCCACTTCCTGCGTGAATTGTGAAAAAAAGAGAAGGGAAAAGTGATTATTGTAGTGATTGGTGTAGTGGTTGGGCTCGTGCTGGTAGTGGTAAAGTAGTGTGTGTGGCAAAGTACTTACATCTGGCGAGTTCTTCTGTGAGCTGGCATGACCGCCGGTGATCATGTTCGGCTTGAGGAGAATGCCCTCGAGGAAGACATTGTAGTCGCTGAGGGCCTTGAAGACAGCGGCGTACACCTTTTCGCTCACCTTCTGGCACTTGTCGATGTTGTGGCTGCCGTCGGAGAGCACCTCAGGCTCGACGATGGGCACAAGGCCGCTCTCCTGGCAGATGGCGGCGTAGCGGGCGAGGCCGTTGCTGTTCTCGAGAATGGCCGTCGCCGAAGGCTCAGTGTCGCCGATTCGAAGGACTGCACGCCACTTGGCAAAACGACACCCGGCGCGGTAGTAGCTGTCACAGCGCACCTTCAGGTCGTCCAGACCCTGCGTGGCCGACTCGCCCCTGGTGCCGAGCAGCGTCACCAGGCCCTTGTCCACTTTGATGCCGGGGATGATGGACTTGCTCTTGAGCACATCAGGCAGAATGCGTCCCTGGTCGTCCTTCTGGGTGAGCGTCTCCTCGTGGAGGATGACGCCACTGACGTAGTTGGCCAGCTGATCGCTGCCAAACAGCATCTGCCGGTACTGACGGCGGTTCTCATCGGTGTTGGGAATGCCCAGCTCGTTGAAGCGCTTGCCAATGGTGCCCATGCTTTCGTCGGCGGCGAGAATGCCCTTTCCCGGAGTGGCGATGCGATTGGCCGTCTCGTAGAGCTCATCTTGAACATTTTGCGGAAGCATCACATAGTTGGTGGTCATCGTGGTTAGCAAAAGTTGGCAAAGTTGCAAATCACAGTTAGCAGAGCTGACTCAAAACTCAACGCATGTATGGGCAGTTCTCAAGTGTGGCGGTTTGTTTTTGTACCAAACTGTGGCTTTTTCGAACTTTTCGGTTGTTTGCACGCGTTGATGCCAACAGTTGGTCGACTCAATTGTTGTCGTTCGTGGCGCCACCGCCAGTTCTAATTTGCTCTCCCAGGCAACACAAATTGAACTTGAGTGCGCTCATTCAGAGCGACAGCATTTCACGCACAAATGACAACGTAAATAATAAAAAAATTTATTGGCAAATGAAAGTAGAAAGCATCATAAGTTAATGAAGAGGGAAAGAAAGAATGAAGAGCGGAGAAGAATGTATAATAACAATAAAATAGTATGCTGACTTGATGTGCTTGGCTTGGCTAGTTGCAGCTGTGAGGGAAAGGAGTTGAGTTGAGTTGAGTTTACTTGGGTTCTTCATCATCATCATCACCATTACACCGACACTAGAAGACCTCACAGCGGTCCTTGTTGCCCGGTCGGCAGCGTCCCACGTCCTGGACAAAGACCTGGTCGGCGGGACAGTGGTGGGTCAGGGTGCGCATTCCCTTCTTGCCACGACCAGCCGGCGCACACACCACAAACATGCCACAACTCTCGGGGTGGGCGAAAACGCCTCGTTTTGAACATCCCAAACCGCCCTCCTTATTGGCAAACACCGCCGGACCGTTAAAGTTCTCGGCGTTGGTGGCCACCACAGGCGGACTCTCCTCCAGTCGCTTTTGCGGCCGTCTGGTGGTAGTGCTGGTAGTGCTGGCCACTGCTACAGCACTGGTCATGGGCATCGTCACCGGCGGCAGTGCACTGCTTCCCTGCGTCGGAATGGGTCTTCGAGGTCGGGCGATGCGTCGTCTGCCGCCCTGACGCGGTCCTCCTGCCTCCACTGCGGGCATCGGAGTGGTGCTCTCCGTGCTGAAGGCAGCCGCATTCAGTCGACTCAGCGGGTTGGCCGACTTCTGGTAGTTGTTGGCGTTCACCGAGTTGTGAAAGTCCGGACTGGTGAAGGGCGAAATGTCAAACTCCGGCGGCAGTGTGTTGTAGTTTGTGAACTTGACCGTCTGCGGGGCAAGGTACTGCGTGGTGGGCGGCGGAGTGGTGGTCGTCTGCTGCGGCAACTCAGGCAGTCTCGTCTCCTGAGGCGACGATCGAGGAGGCGTGTTGATCAGCAGACTGATGGGGCTCTCCTCGTAGGGAATGTTGAACTGATTTTGCGGTCGCCTCCTCTGCGTGGCCGGCTTCACACCTTCCAGTTTATTGTTCTCAAACTGATAGGACGGAGGGCCAAACTGGTGCTGCAGGGCCGGTGGCACTCCGCCGTGTTCTGCTGTGCTCGGCGGCGGCGGCGGCAGGAAGGGCTCCGGCTGGAAGGGCAGTGGTCGCTTGTCGAGCAGGAACTCATCCTCGTAGACGACGCCGGGCTTATCGGAGATGACGGCAAAGCCGCTCTGGACGCGCAGTCGTCGAGAGGACTGCTGCGGTCTTCGGCCGTTGAGGCCGGCTATCGCCTCTGCGGGCACCTTCACCAGACTGCCCGGGTTCACTCGAATGGGCACTCGGTAGACGGGTCGAGTGTTGGCACTGCTCTCCGGCGGTGACGCCTGCAGCATGCTGCTGTTGGCCATCATGGCGGTCATCTCTGAGCCTCCGCCGCTTCGACGTGCATTCATGTCATTGAATGCGCCCATCAGCGAGTTTCTACCATCAGGCATTGCGTAGCTAAACTCAAAAGGCTTTGGCTGGTTCTGACTGGGTCGTCGCATGGTGAACTGCTCACTGCCCTGCTGTCCACTGGGCGTTCTGTCTCCACTGCTTGATCTGGCTGTTTGCTGGTTGTTGTTGTTGTTGTTGCCGTTACTCGAAGTCGATCTCGGTTTCTCGTAGTAGCTGAACAGGTTGGCATTGGTTGGCGCCGGTGTGGTCATCACTGCCGCCGACTCGTAGTCAAACTGAGGTCGCCTCTGTCTGACAGGTTTGTGGGCGGCATCGTTGTTCTCCCTCCGCCGACCCGAGGGCAGCTCAGTGTTGGTGGCCACTGCTGGCGAGTGCGTCACCGACTCAGACTGCCGCCTCGGCGTCACATAGGAAGGCGCAAAGAAGTTCAGCGTGGTGGCCGACTGCGACGACAGGCTACTGCTGTCGCTGTTGCCCTTCAGCAGACTCTGCACCTTCTCAATGCCGCCCAGTGACTTGATGAGACTGGCCAGCTGTGCTAGCTCGTCGGTGTTTCCATTTGCCTTGGCGTTATTGAACTTTCGCATAGTGTCCACGAGCATTCGGCTGTTCTCGCCCTCAGGTGGACCGGTGATGGGCAGTTGCGTCGTTGTGGTTGGCCTCGGTGTTGTCGTCATCTGAGGTGCAGTGGTCGTGGCGATCTTGGGCTTTGACCTAATCTTAGGCTTTGCTGTTGTTGCAGAGCTGTCCTTTTTAATTTTGCACTGCACATTTCCAGCGTAATCGCAGGCCTCTGTTTTGCTGTTGAAGAAGAGTCCCGACGGACAGGTGAAGGAGTGCGCTACGATGCCCAGGTTGGCTGGACCACTGTCCAGACACCAGAAGTACTTGCGACAGTCTTTGGGATTGTTGAAGAAGCCTTCGTCCTCACAGGCAAACTCCACTCCTGGGTCAGGCGTCGTCGGTGGCTCAGGTGTGGTGAAGGAGAGCAGGTCTCGAGAGGTAGTGGGAGCTGGCGTGGTCGTCGTCGTCGTTGTGGTGGTCGTTGTTGTCGAACTCGTGGTCGCGTAAAACTGTCGTCGTCTCTGGTTCCGTCGTGTGTTGACATTGAGTGCGTTCAGGCCTGCTTCAGAAATCTCAGGGTTTGCCGAAGTGGGCGGTTTGTTTGGCCTGAGCAGTCGTGAACTGGACGTCTCACTTGGACTGCCCTGCACCTGTGGCCCACTGTTGATCAGCGCCGCTCGAAGTGAGCTGATCAGCGGATTTTGCTCTCCATAGCAGGTTCCTCTGAAATCATCATTGTCCAGTGTCCACACCTGTATCATCAGTGTAAATTGATAATCAGACTTTGTCTCTAATCACATAACAGTACCATACCATGGCTCCTCCGAGACCGTTATCAATGATGAATCGAGCCTTGTCTTGAATGATTTCAATATCATCAAAGGCGACCCACTGTTTGTCCTTGACTGCAAAGGGACCTTCGACATGGGCGTATGGGCGGTGCAGTTGCCAGTCCTCGTCTTCTACCTTTTGGCAGATCTCATAAAAGGCAAGGTAGCCCTTTTCCCGCGTTGAAGGACCAGGCTCGCCAGGACCTTCTGCCAGTGCATTGACGCCATTGTTGTTGGGATCAGTCAGCGAAAAACTGCGTCCATACGTAGGAATACTATGTACGGAAAAATACTTTATTGTAATTTTGAACTTTTTTGAAACTTTAAATTCAGTACCCGACGATGAGTTTCTCTCGAGGAGCTCCCTTTTTGATGTAGTAGTTGATGGTCCATTCCACGTTCAGTCTGGCTGTCTCCTGGTCAAGAGTTCCAGGTTTGGCCTTCAATGGTGCATGGTGATCAGTCTCCGGATCAAAGGAGGTATGGTAGTCGTAGCTGAGAACGTTCAGGAAGTCTGCGTACCTATTCAGACAAACTTTATTATCTGACATAAAACACCGTTTTTCCAGAAAACCTACTGTGAAATGGTCGGCACGTCGAAGCCCTGGTCGATGTAGTCCATGCCAGCAGGCACAGCTACACTCACCAGAAGACGCTCTCGACCGGCGGACAGCTTTTCATTGTTGAAGGCATATCGAATTTCCTGTTAGGAAGTGCAATCATTAGCTTGTTAATGACAATTAACGCTCAAGTGCAGGGTAGTGTTGGGGGCAATGCTGCCTTTGATCATCATCACTCAGCAAAGAGACGTGTCAGTCGCGTGCCACAATTATTTTTTCCTAAGGAGACGGTGGCGCGAGAATGCGCCGGCGTCTGCAATTGTAATTATCTGTCATCTGAGGACGACAATTGACTTGATTGTCAATGGACAACGGAGGAGACAGCGGCTTGGCAAGCCCACCGGCAATTACCGCCATTAGTAATCACACTTGTTACACTTACTCGAATTAACTTGGCATAGCCTTCCTTGTCTTCAGGTGTGCTTCCTTCTCGGAATGCAGGATACTCCTGCAAAGAGAGGGGGAAAGTTTGTTTAGTTCAAACAGTTAAGCAGAGGTGAGCTGAGTGCTACTAACCCAATCGAAGTCAATGCCATCGAAGCTGTGGTCGCGAAGGAACTTCATGGCACTCTTGATGAAAGTGAAGCGCAGCTCAGGAGTGGCCACCAACTTTGAAAACCTGCAAGTGCATAATTGGTGAGTGCTGTAATTAGCTGCGTCTGTCACGTCTATCTCTCCTCTCACTGAGCACTCTTATAATTGTCACCTTTTAGAGCCCTCATTCCATCCACCGATAGCGATCATAGTCTTCAGTTGACTGTTGTACTTCTTCAGTCCGACAAACTTTTGGTAGTTTCCTTAGCAATCACAGAACAATAGTGGTAGTCAAGACAAAGGTTGTGCACACTTGGCAGACAATGTCACCTCAAAGTGGTGGCGCTTATTTTACCTTGTTTGATGTCATTGTACGGGTCGAATGGCTTCATCTCGTACTTGCTTGACAGACCAGCAAAGGCGTAAATGAGATGCGTCTGCGATCACACAATAAAAGTTGCTGTAGTTAAGTGGGTGTACTTTCCCTCTCCTCATCCAAAAAAGACTTACACAGAGAAATGGGTTGATGTTTTGTGGCGTAAACTTTGCTAGTCCCGGCCGATAAATGGCCCAATTAGAGTAGTAGCAGACCAGTTTGACATTCTCTGAGGATCTTTTGGTGACGCTGTGCGTGCCTGCATTTTAAATTAGACGATTAAAGTAAGAGAATGCTCGGGGTAAAAGCAAAAGTGAATAGAGAGCTGACGAGCTGACGGAAGCAAAGAAGGGAGAGAAAAAAAAGAGGTAAAGGTAGGAAGAGTAGACAAAACTTACTGTTACTGGACGCGGTGTCCTCTGCGAGGTCGCTTGTCCTGACGCCCAAAGTGAGCGCACTTGCCGACAGTATCACCTTTAAAGGGAAGTAAACAAACAATGCAAGTTAGCCGTACAGTAATACAGTGCTAGTAGTGGTGGTCGTCGTCATTTTTGCAAATGGAATATATGGTCATGTACAATGGGACAGTGAGAGGCGCGACTACTTAGTGTGATCGATGCCAGACAGTGTGAGTCAGAAGGTGTCTTCAAAGCAGTTCACCGCATCACTGAATCATCCTGTTCCACTGGCAATGCCGTCATTCACACAAAGACATCAGGTAATCGCATTGGTCAACCCAACACCAATTGTGCTATTAATAGGCACAGTTAGGCAAACAATTCACTGTAAATCGACTTATTGCCGCTAAAGTGGCCTGAATCCAATTACTGTGCAAACAGCATTTGACAAGCGGCAAAATCAGCATCTGAACGGTCCGTTTTTATTGTCTAATGCTCTAAATGCAATCTAAAAAGATGGTTATAGAAGAACAAGAAAGAGATGTCTAGGCACACAAAGCACTAGAAGCATTGTTATATGCCCTGGTCACACACAGTGCTATTTAAATCTTAATTGTTTTGAAGGCGCATTTTAACTAATAGATGGCTAATTTGAACTTAAAAGACAATTCAACAAAGCTTTTTGTGTTTTCTAAAAAGAATCAGAATGTCGAGTTTTGACCCAGTGTACATATGCAAAAAAATTGAAACCAATGACCCCAACTTGCCGGTGATATGGTGAAAATCGGAAACGACTGTGACACTTTTTATGTCATTTAAACATTAAATGGATAAATCAGACTGGTCAGTAAATACATTTAAAACTACAAGCCAAGATTTAATGTAAAAACTCTTAATTGTTCCCTTTGCCTTCAATGCTGAATCAACAAATGACGTGTTTAAATTGCTGTTGTGGGTCAAGAATCTGATGTTGTGAAGTTTTGTTGAGAAAACCCATTTGCTCTTTAAAATTTCGCACTCCGTTTGCTGGCGACATTTGTATACAAGTTAGAATTGATTGTTTCCCAGTTGAACAATGCTGTTGTTCGTGATAGTGCTTACTGTTTGTCCGTTTGACTGACTGAGAGACTGTCCATCTGGCCATTTGTCTGATTATTGTTGCTGCACAGAATAAAGAGTCAGAGAGCTGAGAAGGCGTCAGTGGCTTAAAGGCAACATCACAAGTGAAAGACAATAGAAGCACGTTGGAACAACATTGTACACAGCACTGCGATCTTACTAGTGAACTATTGTCTGCACTACTACTGACTCCTGCAAAAGAAACTCTAGTCGCCTGGGTGTCAGAGTCACGTTGTCTTTCTCTCGGTGAAGTGGTGCGAATTAGTGGACGCACAATTCTGCACTTTCGCCTGCACTGTGTGTGCTGCTGTTGCTTTCTCTTACAATTTGCTCGGGAGCTACCGAGTGCTCTGGCTAATTTGTGTGGCAGTGAGCGCAACAGTGTGCCCTGGTGATGGATTGGCCTCAAACTGAAGCAGCAGCAAAAAACAACAGCAGCACTGCCACTCACTGTGCCCTTTGCACTTTGAGTAAAGAATGGCGCGAGATGACACTGAAGCTCAGTTCTAATCCAATTTGGCTGCACCTCAAAAACACACTAACTGTTTAGTCAGCTGTTGGCATAATGGCACCGACGAATGACAATTGGACAAGGAGGAGTGTGTCTGAAGTGACTATGATAGGCGAGAAAGCTGAAGATGGCAGGAACAGACAGTCTGGAAATACAGCAGTGCTCTCTACTGTCCACTCTAGGTGGTGGCGCTCTAAACTCAAACTGGGCGCTCATTAATGATAATAGTAATCTTGCAGTTTTACCAAAGGCTAGCTTAGAACAGACAATGCCAGAGTAATTTAATATAGAATAGCTAAAATGTATGCGGCCACAAACAGCGCAAACTGCTTGGATGATGGACAATTAGTAAAGTGTCAGATTAAAATTAGCTTGACATCTACTATAGAAAAAGATGACTTTGACCAAGTTTTTCTTTGTCAGTCTCCCGTTGCCTACGATGGAACAGCTCAGCTCGTCTAAATATACACACACTCACTTTTGAGCGCCGCTGTGTGTAAGTGAGGCAAACACAGTTTTGTGCTAATTAGACGGCGATCTATGCAAATGAAACCCAGCAGTTGGACAGGTGGAGTTGGTGTGGGCACTGAAACGCAGCAAAGAGTCATCACTTAAGGTGCACCTTATCGAGTGCCGCCATTCAAATATAGCCACTTTGCAATTGATCTTATCAACTATTCACCTGTTGTGTGGACATATCTTGAGAAGTACCTCAGCTCTAAAGTTCAAAGAGAAGACACAATGGAGTGTCAAATGGGCAGTCTGCCACACACCTCATTCTGCACTCTGCTGGCAACGGTCAGTCTGACTGTACCGTTGGGTGCCCAGTTGTGTGGGGCATCATCGATATGGCCGCTGCCGCCACTGCCATCATCATCATCATCATTACCGGCCAAAGACTTGTTGATCGATTTCTTTTTATAGAAATGGTCATTGCCGCCACTGGGATCACTTTGACTTGCACACATTAAAGCTTAATGGTAAGGCAGGTAGTAACGGTGGTGGCAGCGGCAGTACGGTGGGCAGCACTGCCACCGACACATACTACGTAGAGAAGTGATCTATATAAAGCGATCCACACATTGAATTGTGTTTTCTTCCAATGGCACTTCGATCACACACATTCAGACAGACACTGCCAACAGCAAGACATTAATCAGTGAGACCACTGGGCCGCAGTGCATCGTATAAATACTGTGAAATGGGCTAATTTCATTTGCTAACAGGCTAACCTCGAGATCCACCACCTTTTGCCGCCCGTTTTGTCCGACTATCGTCTGAATATCACTCGACAGAGAAAGTGAGACTCAGTCAGTCGGTACTGGTTGTCAGACGACTGCGCTAATCTGGTCACTCCTCTCTTTCTCTCTCCTTCTCACATAAGCACACACTCGACGACATTCGCACGAAAATGTCAATCGCAGCCGGTCAGTGCTTTTTGTGAGCTTTAAACACAGAAACGCTAAAAATGGCCTCACTCGGAGGTAGAGAAAAAGCCGCTGACCAGTTTGGCTGTTTTGGTGGCAAAACTGCCAACTGTCGAGACATATAATTGAGCAGTCTTCAGCGCTGTAGTTATGATCCACTTGTTGCACGCAGTCTGCACCACAATTACCATAGCTCAGAGGGCAATCGAATTGATCTATTAATGCAACTCATTACATGCTAACACATGTACACTTTCATGAGAAAGGTCATTTGTCGACTGTAAAATGTCAGAAGAAGAGTTTTATAGTTTTCATTTTCCAATGCTGCTTTGACTGCGAAAACAAAGACGCTGACGGTATCATGGCAATCGAAAAATGCTGCGTAGAAGCGAAAAAGCGAAATGGCAAAATGTTGTAAAGTAAAGTGATGCGATGTGATCAGTTGTGCTGGCACTACTATTAATAGAAGAACAAAAGGACGATGTAGCGGGTGATTGTGATGCTGATGGCCGTCGCTCTGGTGATGCTTGTGCCGCTGTCTTCAAGCTTGTCCATCCTATCAGTTTGTCCCCTTCTCAACTAGTGTGTCCCCGGTGGACGGTGTTTCATTCATAAATCAAGGCAACAACAAACCAGAGCCAGTGTATCAGTGGACAGGGGTCGATGAAGGCATAACGGATGGCTTTGTCCTGTCATGCCGCTGATTGGCAATGAAGCACACTTCTAGAGCACACAGTAGCCAGTCTCTTTTTTCTCTTTCTCTCACTCCATTAGCAGAGTGATTCCATTTGACGGCTGAACATACTGCTCGTAATATATTCCGAAAATAGCCAACGCATCGAAAGAAGGTTAAGAGCGACGGTAATGACTACCACGGGTAATAGCAGTCTGCTGGTGAGGGGATGACTGTTGATGACAAGAGTGGGAGAGAGAGCACCATTGGGCACCGGTGGCACTGACTCACTACAATCGATTCACTCGTGGTCAATTATCTGCCGCGACACGAGCGCCTAACGACCTCTCTCTTTTTCTTCACTGCTCCGCCGAGCACTACAGAACACTACTAGCACCTCCACCAGGCTCTGCTCACAATGTCCAGATGACAACCGTTTACTGGCGGTGCATTACAGGTGCATTCAATTGTGTGTTTTTGCAGAAGATCAGTGCAGTAGAACGTTCACCTGTCCTTAACTATCTCCCCTATCTTCCTTCGTAACTGACCGGTGATGGCTAATTGTCGCAGCCAAATTGTCCAGTGCAATCTGCAAACAGTGAAAACAAACAAAGAAAGTCTGTACTCGGAAGCATTTCTCACGGGTGGAGTGCAACAGCAGCATCCATTACAGGGTGACATCACAATCTCATTAGTAGCCAGAAGTAAATCACTAATGACTGCGACGGACTATATTTAGTGACCGGGGGAGTGCATAAGCGAGTGAATTACTTAATGGTGAAAAGTAAAACTGAAAACTTTCAATTTCTCCCAAAGCTCAGACTTGTTTTTGCTCAAACGTCCACCTGTAATCTCTCGTCTGACAAGACCTGACTGGAGAGCACTTCAGCCGTTGCACTGGCTCCATTCAAGTCGATGCTATCGGCATGGCTCTACCTTTCTCTTGCTGTAGATCGGTCAGTAAAGTTATGCGGCAGCAACAGCAGCGATTGCCGCCGAACGCATCGAGCGAGAAATAGAATGCCAAAAATAAAAAGAAGATATAAACGATATCGAAGGCATATAGCCGGAGGATTAAAGAGCGAAAGCCGGCCAGTTTCGAATCATCATCATCTGGCTCAAACGCTGGCACCGTTATTAACCGTTGGCAAGCAGCAACTTGTTCTTTGCATTCGACATGCAGCACTCCATAATGGCGTCCCCTTGCTCACTACACGGAAAACGATATGGCTTCTCAGTGTATGACAAGGGGATTCCCTCTATCTCAACAAGTGGCAAATGCTCATTGTTTGACACCTCTGCAGGCACCGTTGCTGAGATTCACATGGCATCAGAGAATCGACTTGTTCACCTCACTGGGAAATGAGCAGCACATTGAGCACACCGATGCAGGCCACTGCCTCTGACAATATTCGCACGCAATATCGAATAGGATTGAGCAATTGAATTTGCAAAAAGCAGTTGAACCGCATAACAAATCACTTCCCGAGAAACAATGCACACTTACCGAGAGCAGGAGCGTTGGCAGTTGCATGTTGCTTCCGATCACTGCACACGAGCAAGCTGATTAATGTAGAGACTGAAAACTTGCTGTACCCGATGACACATTAGCCCCAAAGTGACATGGCCGGTGGGAATGTACAGGACCGGGAATATGAAAAGAAGATGTCT
>JAALOO010002057.1_pt1 | contig 11938 bp, 13 predicted proteins | sample 7257641 | NCBI WGS metagenome assembly JAALOO01 (sample SAMN14085613, study PRJNA598686) | mite metagenome | biome: ENVO:01001000; feature: ENVO:01001002; material: ENVO:01001226; isolation source: single female mite from University of Michigan culture on fish food culture... ... | reverse complement strand
GAGAGAGAGAGAGAGAGAGAGAGAGAGAGAGAGAGAGAGAGAGAGAGAGAGACGAAGTGACATTTTACTGTCAGACACATTTGCAACTCTTCTTTCTGCATAAAAATCCTCTTGCACTCTGTGAACTTTCGACTTTTTGCAGCTAAAAGTTCCTCTCTCTAAATGCACTACATTTTAATGTACTTTATGCACTTTAACTTGCAATTTGACAAACTTTAAAATGAGTTTAATTTGTTAATCAGCATGATTGAGTCAGTCTAAGCGAGGACGTTTGTTTTACTTCAAGTGGGCAATGTTGCATCACTGACCGCTTCAGAGACTAATAAGACTGTCTATTTTTAAGACATTCTTTTATTATTTTTTGATGACATCTTAAATATTTTCAAGTACCGGCATACTACATTTTTGAAGTATTTTTGTCATTTCTTAAGTGGTCTCATTCATGATTTTTTTTCTACAAGTAGCAAGCGTTCTCACAAACATGATTAGGGCTGACTGCTTCTCAGCATTTCCGTAGTGCACTGTGACTCAAAACTGGAAGTTTACTAGTCCCTTTCGTGTTGCGCATAAATGGCCAGCGTGCCCTCGTCATCCAGTTTGCTCATTCACGTACAGGAGATGAGCAGCACCGAGCTGATGGTGACTTGATATTGACCCTGTCTCCTGTCGTCCGGCCAGTGACGAGCTGCTCTAATCGCAAGTGATCGAATGCGCCTTCCCCATCAAGTCCTTCTTTTCATCAAGTCTTTCCATCAGTCCCTCATCACTGGTTAGAGCGCACTAGTGTCCCCCAAGTTCAAAGTGGCACTGTTGCGACAACACTAAGCATAGATCTTATGCTGAACTTGTGCAAGTGCCCCTGCAGCATCGCTCGTGACAATCTGTGTCGTCTCTTCAGCGCCTGAACTGAGATCGTCCAATCGGCACATCTCACCTTTTTGCTGACTAATCGAGACTATCGGAGACACAGATGCCTCTTTAGTCTGGCCGAATCACACTCAGCCAACGGTGCACATCCACTTCGACTACCGCCCGCTGCACTTGTCCACTTTTCTGGTCTCTATTTATTTGTGTTCACTACCTACTTTCTGCATCGGTTTCATCCAAACACCAGCACTAGTGTGTGCCAGTTAACGACAGCGAGAAGGAAGGCTCTACTTCTCCTACTTGCCTGATTGGCGAGTGTACCCTTGCATTGTAAAATGAGCCGATGTGTGTCTCTGTCGCACCTGACCTTCTATGTGTCAAATGCCAAGCAGGCAGCACTCAACTGGTGTCTTCAGTTTGGCTTCAAGCCTTTCAAGTTTCGTGGCCTGGAGACTGGTCACCGAGACAGGTGTTCACATGCGGTCAAACTGAACGACATTGTCCTGGTCTTTGTCTCTCCCTTCCACGATGAGGTCGCCAATGAGCGAGTCAACGGGCACATTCTTCGCCATGGCAACTCGGTTAATGATGTCGGTAAGTCTGTTCGTCTCACACTTGAGCGCACCACCACCCAAGTCTGATAACCAATGAATCTCCCTAATGAAGCCATCAACGTCAACTCTGTGACTGACTTTACGAAGCACATTCGCTCGCTGTCCATTCCCGTGAAGGAGTGGAGTGAGGAGGACCAGAACGGCACCGTACGATACGCCCGTGTGAATGCCTACGGCAGTACGACACATACTCTAGTGGAGCGCAATAACTACCCGGGCGACAAGTTTCTGCCCAACTGGGGCTGCAATCCACTTCGCGACAGTCTGTCTGGCTCCATCTGGTCACGACTGCCCCCGACGGGTCTGCAGAAGATCGACCACCTGGCACTGAACCAAATCAGCGGCACAATGAAGCAAATCGTCCAATGGTGCAGTACTCACCGCTGCCCTCACCTTTTTTTCCTTTCATCTAATTACTTTGCCGTCCTTTTGCAGGTACATGGAAACGCTAAAGTTCAAGCGCTTCTGGTCAAAGGACGACACTGTGGTCAACTCCGAGCACTCTGGTTTGCGGTCAATCTTCATGGTCAACGACGACAATGAGCGCATCAAGCTGACTATTAATGAGCCCATTGATGGCTCTTTCAAATCGCAGATTCAGGAGTTCATCGACTACCACCGTGGTCCAGGTGTGCAGCACATTGCTTTTGGCACGCAGGACATTTGTGAGTCCATTATTCAGCTCAAAGATCGAGGTAAGGGTTATCAATGGCTGAAGTGAGGCTGATACTGACACCCTCTTTTAGGAGTTCAATTTCTGGAGACACCGTACACTTACTATCAAAAGCTGGAGCAGCGTCTGCAAGCGGATAAGGTGAACATCAGCAAGGACATTTCACTGCTGCACAAGCACAACATTCTCGTCGATTACGACCACACTGGCCATCTCTACCAGATATTCACTCGGCCCATACAGGACCGACCGACGGTCTTTCTCGAGCTGATTGAGCGTCACCACTTTGGCGGTTTCGGTGCTGGCAACATCAAAGCCCTTTTTGAGTCCATTGAAGAGGAGCAAAAACTACGCGGCAATGTTTGAGTTGCACCCGATGTGGAAAAAAATGAGCATTCCAGTTTTTTAACAACGTTTTTAGTTTTACATTTATCACCACAAATAATAAATCTATCTACTTTTGTGTACAATTTAACGGTAACTATAAACAGATGACTAATGACTGAACCAGGCTTGGCTAACTTGCATCAATTGAAGCCACTCGAGGGTTCCGTTTAAGTTTAAGCAGTGTTTCTTCTCCTTTGCTTACAGTTGGCAAAAAGGCTCCTGCTACCACTCGGTAATCATCCAACATGAAGTTGTAGGTGGCTACGGCGTCACGAGTGGCCATAATTTCAGCATTCACTCCTGAAGCTTTGACTTCTTTTCGCATCCGCGTCATTGCTGCATGCGACCAGGCTCGAGGCTCACCAATGCCAATCACAAGGAGGTCCAGTTTTGGTTCAAGCAGCTTGAATAACGTCAACGAGTCTCTATTGATATCTTCAATCGTTTTCACTTTCCACTAAACAACAAATGATCATTAGAATTTAGAAGGAAAAATGCTTCATCACAAACAAACCTGAAAAATGACGTTAGGAAAGAGAATAATTGATCCGAATGCGAATGAATTGTTTGAAAGAAAAAATCCACGTCCATTGCAGGATTCAATAAGAATGTACTTTGACAGTTCCTTATCAAGCATTGTGATTGTGGTTTTGCCGTCGCCCTCGTAATTGGCCAACTGCGGCATGCTCTGGTAAATGTTTCGCTTTGGAAAACGTTGAAGGGCATTATTGGCGCCTGGAAGGGTGGATTTTAAAGTGTGCGATACCAATCGAAACGACTGCTTCATCAATGCCATCTTTTAAATAAAAGAAATCAATCCAGATGTTTGGGAAAAGATGTTTTTGAAAACAAAAACATGCGTTGGAACAAAATAGCCAGACGCACTCTGTTTACATAGCAAAGCGACGGCATCCTATGCCGGGCGAAATGCCTATGACTTGAAACCTTTGAGTGAGAAGAAACAACCTGATAAACCAAAAAACCAGATTTTCTGAATAAAAATGGTAAATTTTAATTCTATAGTGGTTAGAAATCAAGGTTGGCAGAAAAAGATGGAACCGATTTCCAAATGACAATCCCCCCGAAAATGCGAGCATCTTTGAGTGGCTCCGTGCGGGGCAGCACTGTCGCCTGTTGAGATTCAATGTAAACAATTGAAGGCAGACGCTTGGGAGAGCTGCTGTGTTGCAGTCCATTCCGTTACAGAAGCACTGGCACACCTCGTTCCTGAAACAGGCTCTCTCAGCCGACACTGCTCCCACTGCGCTGGCAGCGCTCACTGCAGACCCTCGCACCCAGGCAGAAAACACACAAACACACTCCCCACACTCCTTCTGACATGTGTCGCCGGAAGACCCTTGCAACAATCTTCCCGTACACAAAGCACAAATGATTTGAGCGGAGTGACACTAGATTCGCACCGGTGCCATCACAATTTAGATAGGGCATCGGACTTGCCTGAGCCTTTGGGCGTCTTCTGGCTTTTCAATGTCGCGTAAATTCATCGCCGCTCTATCGGGCACTTACAATGTCCACGCCAACGAACTGGCTCACGGCGGCAGCGCTGGAAATGTTCAGCAAGTCTCTGGAGCGTCGACCGGTGCTGGATCAAGCAGCATACTACCGGCAGCTTTTGCCAAGTTTGTTCGCCAGCAATCTGTGCAGCAATCACCGCCGCCGCAGGTGGAGACCATTAAATGCGTTGTCTACTTTCTCGACGATTCTCAGCACATCTTTGAAGTTGACGTAAGTGAAAAGGTACTCGCAAGACTTTAACCTTGATTAATTCCAATTTTTACTTGCAGCGTACTGCCAAAGGTGAAGAACTTCTCGACCTAGTATTTCGACACCTTGAACTGATTGAGCGAGAGTACTTTGCGCTTCAATTCACCGAAATGATACACCATCATTACGGCAGTACGTCTATGCTAAACAGTAGCGTGTCATCCTCGTCACAGTCATCCAACTCGAGTACTACGGTGTATAATGTAAATGATTCTACCACAAATTCATTTAAATACTTTCAACTAACTATTTTTACTTTTCCAATAACAGCGCTGGCTAGATCCAAGTAAAAAGATCCGAAAGCAGATGCGTTTCACATCTTCACCCTATATTCTGCATTTTCGTGTCAAATTTTATGTTTCCGATGTCGGGCGTCTTTTTGAGGAATACACCAGATACCACTACTACTTACAATTACGAAAAGGTATATTCTAATTCTGCTGCTGTTTTCTAATGTCTGATTTGGTCCTTAGACATTCTCTCTGGAAGACTAAGTGGTGACGACTCAACTCTTGCTCTACTGGCGAGTTATGTGCTGCAGTGTAAGTTTGTAATTGTTTCAGTATTATCACATTTTGAAATTTTGTTGCAGCTGAACTAGGTGATTATTCCGAGGAAGATTTTGCGTCTGGTTATGCTAGTCGGTTTCGATACATACCAAATCAGACTGAAAAATTCGAGGCAAAAGTCGAAAAACTCCATAGAGGACACCAAGGACAAACTCCTGCGGACGTTGAGCTCAATTACTTGGATGAAGCTAAAAACCTCGATCTATACGGGGTGGACTTGCACCATGCCAAGGTTTGTTTTACTTTTGTATATTTTTGTTGGTAAATTTTTATTCGACTTTGTAGGATTGTGAAAATCACGATATTCAAATTGGCGTGTCTGGCAACGGACTGACTGTTTTCAAGCAATCGATTCGAGTCAATACCTTCTCTTGGGCAAAGATTGTAAAAATTTCTTTTAAAAGAAGATTTTTCTTTGTTCAACTAAAACATGAAGGCGTAAGTGTCATTAGCTAAATTGACCTGATTGACATGATCAATCTTTTAGCTGCGTCTGTTCGAATGTCAATTAAATCATAATTTTTCCTTTTTTTCTAGACGGAACGTTTTGATAACGCGATTGGCTTCAATCTTTGCTCCTATAGGGCTTGTAAAGCCTTGTGGAAAGCATGCGTTGAGCAGCACACATTCTTTCGCCTTCACACACCAAAGCCTCTGACGAAAAAATTTTTCTTCTTCTTTTCACTTGGCTCAAAGTTTCGCTACAGCGGAAAAACTGAGTTTCAGACAATCGAGGAAAACAAAAAGCGACTTACCAGGACTGAGCGTATATTTATTCGGAATAATGCTCGTAATGCCACCATGCCGGCACTATCTTCGGTCGGTAAGATGAACGAAGCACAAAAACATTTGGCCAATTTAAGGCTGACCAACAATGAAAAGCCAACAAAAATGGTCACAGACGAATTGAATGGAAAGCTAGGCTCAAACGGGACCATGTCTTCCTCCTCTTCGGAAAGCACTTTCGACACATTGCCACCGACGCCGCCTCTACCTTTACTCCAAAATGGATCTTTGCACAAATCAGCTCAAAGCACAGTCAACTCGACGACGAACAATAGCACTTCAGTATTAACTGCAATCGCAGCTACCAATTCTCACCGCTTCTCATCTGGTCATAATGTCGCCTACGTGCCACCAATTCCTCAACCTCCTCAGCGCAAATCATCCATTCTAAGTCATCAGACAGCTTCGACGTCGCGTTCCTCATCAATATCCTCTGCCTCGTCTTATCACCAAAAAGTGTCTACAATCAGTTTAGGATGCAGTACTGAGAAAAACGGTAAACACGATCTCAAGTTAAATGGTCGACCTTGTAGTACGGCCAATGGCACATGTCGCCATACTAACGGTATCTGTGACAACGATAACAACAACATTGATAACCAGCGGCAGCCGTAAGTTGTCATTATGATGAGGCATTTTGGTGTTGCAATCATACTTAAATTTTTTTCACTTGCTAGGCCAATTTCCAGTGCAAGCACTACCACTACAGCGACTACCGCCTACAGTCCATCAGCAATGATCTCATTGCCCTTTATTGATCAAGACAAAACAAGCACAAGCATTGTGACAAACGCGACGAGTAGCACAGCAGCTGATACCATACCGGTTATTGAGGACAATTCTACAATAGTGGTGCACGTGCCTATTGTAGAAGATGATGTGGACAACTATAGAAAAGAGGTGGAAAAGGAAATTGATTCGCCTATTCGGGAGCTGATTAAAGAGCTCTACGATGTGGCTGCCACTGAAACTGCCGCCAAGTCTGCTGCAGTCCAATTGGATGACTCACCGGAGGACTCGTCCGCCTCTTCTCCCGTCCACCTGATGACCGTCTCAATGAAGCCTGATCAAGAGGGTCGATTCGGGTTTAATGTAAAGGGCGGCTTTGATCAGCACTGTGCGGTGCTGGTGTCTCGTGTGGCACCAAACACGCCGGCTGATAACGCCTTTCCCACCAAGCTGCGTGAAGGGGATCAAGTGATTTCCATCAACGGCACTGAAGTATCAGGACTGAATCATGAAGAGGTAATTTGTAGATTTTAAATTTTGCATTTTTGTATTTTAACATTCTTTTTAGGTGGTGCAATTGATTCGTTCAACTAAAGATAATGGCCCAGAGGCGGAATTGGTGCTATTAATTCGGCCGAATGGTAAGAGGAAATGACAGTTGTCAGTTATCATATCATTTACGCGTATTTCATTTCCAGTATTCCACCACCACCACCAGTGCGACGATGACAGTATAGAAGAGCCGCCTTTTCAGTACACGACAACTGACGAAGAGAATGCAGTCGAAAACATGCCTTCGAGTGGAAATAATCGTCTGTCGATGGAGCCAGTTAAATCACTGCTGGACATTTCTATGAATCTTTTGCAAGAAGGACTCGAAAGTGAATCGTTGATTGTTCAATTTGAGGTGCTTTGTCCTTTTATAAATCTCAAACTAAAAACTAATGTTTTGCTTTCAACAGCAATTGTATCGACGTAATGAAAAGGAGCCAATCTCAATTGCTAGATTCCAGTGCAACGTGCTCAAGAATCGTTATTTGGATATTGCACCATGTAAGTTCAGTGTTTAATTTATACTTTAAGATTCAACTTTTGCTGTTTTGCAGATGATTCAACTCGTGTAATCTTGAATGATTGCATAACTGGGGATTATATAAATGCGTCTCATGTCGTCATGGAAATTGAAGCCAGTGGAACAGTTAATCGGTGAGTCTGTATTTTAAAAAGTTGGGTTACAAAATCTAAAATATTATTCCAATATAGTTATATTGCTACACAAGGACCGTTAAAAAGAACAACTTCTGATTTCTGGCAAATGATTTGGGAGCAAAGAAGCACAGTTATTGTCATGGTCACGCCATTGGTAGAGGACGGTAGAAAAAAGTGCTTCAAGTATTGGCCAGATGACAATCAAACGGTTCTAATTAATGACCAACTGGAGCTTTCCCTTGAGGGCTGCAAAGATGAAACGGCTTTTCTTGAACGTAAATTTAAACTGACTGACCTTGAAGTAAGCATAAATGGTGCATCCAAGCATGAATTGATAATATAAAAATTTTAATTTTAGACTCAAGAATCGCATCACATTACTCATCTTCAGTATTTAGCATGGCCGGACCAGGGGGTGCCCGATGACGATTCTGATTTTTTGAAGTTAATTTTCCGTGTCCGCCAACTTCGACAGTCAAGTCCCGACTCGCCACTAGTCGTCCACTGCAGGTATGTAACAGCAATTGAGCGATCATTGGAGTTTTTTTACAAACACGGTTTTGCATTTGCAGTGCGGGCATCGGAAGGACGGGAGTGTTAATTTTAATGGAGTCGGGCATTTGCTTGATAGAGGCCAACCAGCCCATCTATCCACTCGATCTGGTTAGAACAATGCGCAACCAACGGGCCATGTTGATTCAGACTACAATGCAGTTTCGCTTTGTTTGCGAGGCACTGAACCGAGTCTACAAAAATCATGTCGTGTCTCCTTTACCACAGTATTTACCGGCCACGTCCACCCAAGAAGCTCATAAGCATTCCTGAAACTTGCTATTTATGTGCCATTACCTTCACCCTCCTTTTTCCTCCATACCACATCTGCCACAGGCATCTACATTTTTTTGTATCAACGCGTCTGGTCAATTTATTTTTTGAATGATATAGTCTTTAGATACTTTAATTATTTAAATTTGGTAAGTGGTCTGTTTTTCTTCCACTACCTCATTTACCGGAATTGTGTGTGCGAGTGTGCAACACGCAATAATTTTTATTTATACATTTGTATTTACAATATGATATTTACATGCATTTTTTAGTCGACCTTCAATGCTTTAGATTATTTTTTCAAAATGTACAACCAGTGTCACTAGTTAAGATGTTTATATTTTGCTCCTTTAGACTTTTTACGATCTTGAACAAGGATCATTCATTTCATTTTGAATACAACTAGATTTTGTGCTCATAAATAAATTTTCATTTTGAGTAAATTTGTATTCTATTTAGTTTCAGAGCTGTCATCAGTTTTATTTTCTTGTCCTTTTTTTGATTGACTATTTGATGATGTTTGTCTTTGCAGCTGTCTAGCATGGTAATGCTGCAGCATGCGCTTGACCACTAGGCCAAATTCTTCTACATTCACCGCGTAGTCGTCAACGTCTTCGTCATTATACGCCACTTTGTAGGCGTAGCCAGCTGCTGGGATGTATGTTTGAAATCGATATTCAACATCTGAATCATCGTCTTCATCCAATATTGCCCCATCTCCCTGTTCATTTTCATTTTCACTCGTTTCGTGTAACGTACTAGATTCTTCTGCCGTCACTTGATCATTTGTCCTTGCATCCCTCACTGGCACTGGATCTTTGGTAACGAAAATGTTGTCAAAGCCAATAGTGCCGAGGGCAAAGCCCATCTGATGAAACTCCTTCAGGTTGCCACTGACCGAGTGGCAGATCTCAAGTAGGTCTCGTGTGGTAATGTTCTCGTGAGTTCGAATGAACTCGCCTAGTGTTTGATAGCCACTGGGTGGTCTTAGGAGCAGAGCGTTTGCCTGTAAATACGAGCTTGATCTTAGCAAGTGATGACTGGAGTTGGCAGCAAAATTGCCATTGGTGGTGCTACTGACGCTTGATTCGGCTATTATCTCACTGGAAAGCTTACTGAAGCCTCGCAGTATTTTAGTGTGATTTTGCCCGTTTAAGCCTGGCATAGAGGACTGGGCCAAGCGAAGAAGAGCTCCACGGCCGTGTCGACTGGTGCCACCAGCTGTGGCCAGCAACATCTGACGTTCTTGTTCTCGGTTGGCGTAAAAGTTTTGAATAAACTGAATCAAAGTGTAGATGAGTGGGTCAGTTGCCGAGTTTAGCGGCAGGACAAAGACTGCAGTCCAGGAGTAGGCACTGCCGGAGATGGCGATTCCGCCTAGTGCCAGCATGCCCATTATGATCACTGGAAACCAACAGCAAAAGTTGGAGACGACAATGTAGAGCATCTGCCAGCCAATCTGTTGAGAAAATAATTAGTATAATCGGCAGCTGCACTGTAACATTTACCCTTGCTTCTCGATCCTGTTTCTGTGTAATCATGCTTTTCATCTTTTTCTTGGACCGTTTAATCGTCGAGTACATGTAGCAGTAGCAAAAGACAATCATCAGAAAAGCCAGCAGATTTGCAAAGAGAAAGACGGCAACCGAGTACTCCCAGCCGGGAGGGCGGTGAGTGGTAATGTGCAGTGCCAGGCAAACGCCTGATCGCGAGTAGAACTGCCCTTTGAAGTAATCAATGGGCAGCAAGGGCACTGCAGACACCAGGAACATGAATATCCAAGTGATGATTAAAAGTCTGCGTCAAAAAAAGTGCGTGGTTATGCAACTGTTTTAAACCAACAACTTAATTTACCTTTTGGTAAACTTGAGGGTGAAGCGGTAGCCGGAAAAGGAAAATGATATTGAAATGAGCCTGTCAATGGTTATGTAGACCAGTGTGGCGACGGACATTTCCGAAGAGATGGTAGAGAGAACGCCACAGATTTTACACAGCAAGCAACTTTTCCAGTAGTCCGAGTGCTCAATGTAGCTGCCGCGGTAGTACTCGTCCACTGAGGCGATAATCAGCAGGTAGATGCCCATCAAAAAGTCAGAACAGCCCAGTGAGAGAATGAGCGTACTGCTGACTCGATTTGTCTGGTTGCGCGTCTTAAAGCGCCAAATGACCACCAGGAGGTTACCGAAAAAGGCGACGATACCCAGCACCCAGAGAACCAGTCGCTGCACAGTGTTGGACATGAGGTCCTGACAGTCCGATATTTCATCCTGTGGCGGCAGACACCGACTAAAGGGCAGACCGACGACGCTGTTGGCTAGACAGCAAAACTTGAAGCTGTCTGTGGAGAGGGTTTTCAGCGGTTTCATTGGCGAGAACATGTCTTTGGGAAAATTGGTGATGGTATTGCCGCGCAGGTCGAGCGAGACTAGCCAGGATAGTTCATTAAAGGCGCCCTTTTCAATGGTGTCAATTTGATTGTCCACTAGAATTAGTGTCTGCAGAGAGCTCATTTGCAGAAAAACGTTCGAGTTGAGTTTTGCTAGACGTGTGTTGGATATGTTGAGATGTACCAGAGAGACCAGCCCAACAAAGGCACTTGATTGAATTTCCTCCAGCGTGGGATTGTCCTCTAGCAGCAGTGATCTCACCTGGCCTAGCCCGGCAAATGCACCATCTTCAATGACTTTAATTCGGTTGTGGCGCAAGTCGAGCTTGTAGAGGTTGGTTAGGTGCACAAACTTGCGCTCCCGTATAATCTCAATGTCATTATTGTGCAGTATTAGTTCGCCCAAGTCGGCAAAGGGGGAAAAGTCAATGTTGGCCAGATCAGGACCCAGGTGATTGCCGCTCAGGTCAAGTTTGCGCGTCTCTTTGGACATGTGCTGAAAGGCGGCCAGTGTGATGTTTGAGTCTCGACAGTTGACGTACATGCCTGTGCAAATGCAGGACTCGGGACAGGTCAGGTCACAGAGCCACTCATCATCACCGAGTGGGCAATGTTTGAATGAGTCACAGAGCTGGTGCAGCAGAATGCACGAACTCTCATTGGCGCACTTGTACCGCCCTGGGCAGGTGTAGCGAGCGCAGTCAATCTCATCAAGGCCATTGACGCAGTCCCACTTGCCGTTGCACATGTACCGGTGGGGAATGCAGTACGAGCCGGGACACTTGACGTAGTCAGGGGGACACTCAAAGTGTTGGCAGTTGGCGAGGTGGGACACATCGCGACAGCCAATCTGATAGCCCAGCTGGTCAAACTCGTACAGGCAGATGAAAGAGCCATTGATGACGTGGCCTGACTGGCACTGGAACTGCCTTGCATGCTGCTGATGTGCAGCAGTCGCTTTGCTGCTAACCGATTCACAGACATTGCTGTCCGCTTTGTTGCCAGTGCACTCGAGTTCGCCCACTCGAACGTAGCCTAGCTGACCGATTCGAGAAACGTCCCCAAAGGCGACCTGTCGATATAAGTTGACAATAAGTTTTCTTTTCCC
>JAALOO010000234.1_pt3 | contig 11941 bp, 13 predicted proteins | sample 7257641 | NCBI WGS metagenome assembly JAALOO01 (sample SAMN14085613, study PRJNA598686) | mite metagenome | biome: ENVO:01001000; feature: ENVO:01001002; material: ENVO:01001226; isolation source: single female mite from University of Michigan culture on fish food culture... ... | reverse complement strand
TCTCTCTCTTTCTTGCACGCGCGGAAGTCTGCTGACGCCAGAGTGCGATAAACTCGTTTGGAAAGCAGAATCAGACGCATGCGTCCGCTGTTGTCAGTTGAGCGACAGAGATAGCAGTCAATGGACGGAGATAGAGGAAGCCGCATTGATGACCTTTCTCATAATGGCTCACTGCCTCTTTCTTCCTTCACATACTTTCCATCCCTTTGAGTAATAGTCGAGTGACTATTAAGAAGTGGAGGCATCGTCGTCGATTGCATTGCACAATCGAGGAGACAGTCTGCTGGCGGCGGTGCTGTCCACCAAGTGACAGCAAGTCTGGTGGTCAATGATGCTGGTCAAAACCTGTTTGAAAGCATCCCCCACTACCACCACCACCACCACCATCGCAAAGTGACACCGGATGTTTGCTGTAACGTAAATGACAGAACGACGCGTCACTAGCACTACCTCACAGACGTGCGCGCGCGGATGCAAAAAGAGGCGTGCGGATGATGGGTAGAGTGAGAGAGAAGAGAGAAAAGAGGGTCATTAACTGAGAGCTCTTCACACAGGAAGACGTCGCTGCTGTTGCATTGCCTCTGTAAGGTTCCAGGTAAAAGTTGAATTCCTTTTGGAAGAAAAGAGTTCAACTGGAGCAGTCTGCAAAGGAACGAAACCCTACTGGCACAGACAGCGGAAAAAACACTGCAGACAGAGCTCATTGACCCCCTCTCTGGGTGTTAAGGAGAGCAAGCGGCGGCGACAGCAGCAGCAGTGAGGAACGACGACGACACGAGTACTTTCGTCTGCCACTAGACCAACAGAGCACAGAGTGCTCTTGTTCAGCAGAAATGCTGCTTAGAGAACGGTCTGCTGCTGCACACACTACACTGGTCGTAGTCGTTGTCGTGGTATAGCTGCCTGTAGGAGAGAAAAGGAGCCAGAAAGGGAGCGCGCGCATGTGGCAGTTCCAAAGGCTGAGAGTGGAGGAGGTCTGGGATTCGATTCTGTTGTCCTCTTGGCGCAGCGTCAACACTTTAGAAGTAGGACAGCAACAGGGAAAGCTCGCACTGAGTCATTAGCCAGGCTAAAGTACTGACAACGAGTGACTCGGGTTGTGCTCATCGACGAGCAACGGAAGAGAAGATAAGATTGCACTGCAATGCTGAGCAGCAGTAGGCAACAAGTACAGCAGCAAATGTGGGTGAACGGGTGAGTGTGCAAACACAACGGAGAATCACTGGAGATACTTGGCTTGAGTTGCCAGCTAAGAACGAGTTTCATCGCAGTGAATCAGTGATACTTTTCACCTAACACAGCTCATCTACCACTGAAGAGCTTTCACATTTGAAATTGCCCAGCACTAATGCAATGTCGAACAATTTAACCTATCATTGTCTCTGAAGTTAACTTATGAGCATTTTAGCATCACCCTGTGGTATCTATAACTGCTTTTCATTTTTCATTTCAAAGAAAGAATACACTTTACCAAACACTGGTCATACCGCCAGAGCCATTTCAAATCAAATTATCATTTTAACTTCAAACTGTCGCCCTCTACTAACGAGAAATGCAAACAGATAGGAGCACCAAATTGAGTGAAATAAAAAATCAACATGCTTCTGCTACTCTTTGCATATGAGGCTTGGCGGGCATTAGGGGAAAACAAGCTGAGGAAGTTAGCAATAAGGAAAGTTAAGAGCAAATACCAAACAGGATGTGAAAAGGGGAATAGATTGTTGAATTAGTTCAAATCCAGAAATGGCACTTACCAAGGAAATGCTTTGTAGTGAAAGTAGATGAGACCGAGGCTGAAGAGAAATGGCGAGTCCTATTTGTTTATAAGTTTTGAAGCGGTTATCGAAATGAAAAAAAGTTTTCTCGTTGTTCATGCTTACCTTCCAATACTCAGGTTCAAGACCAAAATAAAGTTGATATGCAGACAATGCTACAAGAAGTGAATTATTGTTTAAAGTCGCTTCAGTAGATGTAAAACGTACCTTTAGAATAATAGCCCATAAAAAGGTTGTAGTGACCTAAACGACAGTAGATTCTGGAGTCGATATTCTTCATCTTCAAGCTTGAGGCAACTAAATTGCACGAATTTTGTTCCGATTTTTCAAGCAATAGCCAACGATTCAGTAAGGCAACTTCAAAAGCTTTGATTCCCTGCAATGAATACTGTTGTAAACCGAAATAACATAGCGCAAAAAGATGCACCAACCTTCTGGAGTGTCGCTTTGAATTTCTTATTTGCTGGATCATCCAATTTTAGAATTCCAAACAGTTGACTGTGAAAATGTTTTGGTTTTAAAATGCAAATAAGCAATAATCAAGGTTCAAGCAATTTACCTATCAATTGTGGAGAGTTCCTTAAGTTCTTCTCGGGTAAACACAACATTATTAGAGGAGGCACTGGGGGTGATGTTGTTGGCGATCGTGGAGACGATTCCATTGCTCGGATCACCCGTAAACGGAGGATTCCCTTGGGGACCACTACTCAGCCCCGATTGAAGAATTGGCGGGCCCATTTGAGCAACCAGTTCGTCGTTGACCATCGTTGACACTGAGTGTGACAGGTGAAACACATATAAACAACAATTGCACTCGAGTAGACGTGTGGTGGAAAAGATGCACCGTTGGCTAGCCCAAAGGGCTGTGAGCAGCCGTTGTGCCCTGCAAACGCCTTCCCAAAGGTAAACCGCAGAGTCCCCTAATTAATTGGGTTCAACTAATTGGGTTCACGGTATGGCAAGCCGAATTCTGGTAAAATGTTTGGAGAGAGCGCATCTTCAAAGATGACGTAATCAGAGCGGTTCGATTCGCCGATTCTGGACAGTTCACTTTACAGCACGAGGTGACGACACCGTCGCGCCTTTTGAACTCGTACTTTCACTTTCTTTTTGGCAGAACAGTTACCGACTTGAAGTTATTTCCCCCTCATTTTTGCATCATCATTACCGGTGCTTAGCACAGGTGATTTGCATATGTTACCCATTGTGCACCTGCTGTTTCAGACCGAGAGCTAAACAGTGAGAAGCCATTTCGTCACCATCATTTCTGGTTTATGCTAGCGCATCTACAACAACAACAGTAGTTGTCCTTATTGTTTGATGTGCGAAAAGAGCAATTCCTGGTTTCCAGCCGCATTGACTAACTTTAGACTGTAGAGTCTGCAGACCACCCACTGCTCACACACACCGGAACTGCGAACTTTGACCGCCGAACTAAGCACTAAGCACTGTGGCGCAGTCACCCGCCGGTGGCTCTAATGTTAGCTCGATAGAAGGAGAACTCATTCTGCTGGTGGGCACGGGGGCGGCAGAGGAGGAGGAGGAGGAGGAGCAGGTTGAACCAGTGCCAGCTGTTTGGTTCGGGCGATCCGCTGCTGCAGCAGTGTAGCAGCAGCACCGGCAGCAGTGGGGAAGGCAAACCGGCGTACGAAGGGCTCAGAACGCCATTCACAAGCAAACTCCGCCTCCCAAAGGGCGCCAAGCTTGAGAGGGCGAGCGTATCGATTCGCCATCTAGCGGCCAATTCTGGCCATTTTTCTCCGTTGCTGCAGTTGGACAGATAGACATTGTGGAGAGTATTTGCCTAGTTCTCCCTAAGACCTCCAAGTCTCCACCGATTGAGGATTTAGGTAAGTGAAGCGGTTTCAATTTGCCTTTCAGGTGACCGGCCCGGGTCTAGGGGGTGTTCGAATCGGCCGAAAAGTTCGGCCCCGGTGCTCAGTGCCCAGTTTGTCAGTGCGCTCTTCGATTCAAACAACACGCATCTGCACAGCGCAGACTCCAAATAATAAACAACCTAGAAGAAACTCCTTTGGAGACATGTGGTTTGCACACCTAGGCCTCGAAAGACGCCGACACCGAAGAACCATGCTCTGTGAAATGCCCAGCTCTTCCACTGCCTACCTACTGTTGGACGTCGGCGTGCGCAAGGCGAGTTCGGGTAGTGTTTGGTGCTGGTGAAGTGCCACGATCAGGCAGCTGAACTGAGTCAGTCAGCTTGCGCACAAGGCCATTGCGTCCAATCTCGCGGCCACTCCCGACTGTACCTCAACTCTAACCTCCGCTGCGCCGAACCAAAAACCGAACTCACAACCGAAACTCGCCAGTCAGTGTGCCAGCATTCTCTCGTCTCGTCGTGCCACACCGTCAGCTTTGCTCACTTCAAACTGTGCTGCATTTTGACGTTTTGTTGTTGTTCTTTTCTGCTGTTATCTTGGTGCCGCCATACTCTTGCCCAGATCTTCATTATACCTGAAAACTACTACTAGAGCACAGCTTTCCTCTGGTCTTCAGCAATCTCTCGTCTTTTCAGAAAAACTGCAAGAAAGCAAGAGCCACAGCACGTGCTAGACAAACACTGATTCATTGCAGCATCAACAAAACCGAGCAAAAGAAGTGGATAATGATAATGCCAGCATCACCAATGGCTTACATTAAGGAATCTTTGTTTTGGAAATGTGCCCACCACCACCATCACCATCACCTTGTTCCACTTGCCCCAGTCGACGTTCACAACGGCGGCCAAGTGCAACCGTTCCACAGGACACACTGCTCATTACAGCCTTTCTGAAGCGTCCTCGCATATATAGTGGTTGTGGGCCGCGGTACTTTTTGGTTGCCCGTCCATCGATCGATTCTTGCTCGTATAAATAGATATATTGTCGCTATGTTCTTTTATATGGTTCTCCACTGGCGATGAAGCCCATACAGCGGCTTGCTCTTGCTCCTGCTCCGGCTGCTGCTCCTGCTGGCTTCAGTGATCCTGATGACTGCTTGCTAGAGTTTCAATTTCCACCACTTTTCCCTCTGCGAACCCTGACTCAAGTAATGCTCATGTACGGCTCACATTCACCCTCTCATTTGCCCACTTTCTCTATATACTTGAAGAAATTACACATTAGTCAAGCACGCACCCCCTCCTCCCCACACGAGCTCACTCTGCACCGACACTCCTGCAATTAGCGATTGTTTACTTGATGGCTAACTGCTTTGATTTTATATGACTGCATTTCGGTTGTTGAACTGTTGTGATTTCTAACCACTGTGCTATTCTCTACTCTTGCAGCCTGATAAATCCCACTGATAATACGCCTCCGAGATGTTTTGTGGGTAGTGGTGCCGGGTGAAACTTTTTTTGGACGCATCGGCCCATCAAAATCGGCGAATCTTTTTTGGAAACCAAACGGCATCATCAATCACAATTCAATAACTGGAGTGCGCAAGGCTACCATTTTCATGAAAAACAAACCTGAAGCAATGAATCATTCTGATGGCGGCGGTGCTGATATGGACGATCTCAGTGACGATCCCTCATCACCTGAAAGTGACAACTTTGACGACAGTGACCTGCTTTCAGGCGAAGTACACGATGAGGTGACAGCCCAACTGGCTGCAGCAGGTAACGTCTTCTTGTTTCCTCCCCCTGTTCTAAAATATGGCTCACTTTTTATGTTTCACTTTTAGGCCCAGTTGGGGTGGCTGCAGCCGCTGCCATTGCAACAGCTAAAAAGCGGAAAAGACCGCACACGTTTGAAACCAATCCATCTATTCGGAAACGGCAACAAACAAGGCTTTTAAGGTTCGAGACGGTACTTGTTTGCTTGCTGTGCAATAGTAACATTTTTCTTGCAGAAAATTGAAGCAAACAATTGACGAATATACAACAAGAGTAGGACAACAAGCAGTCGTTCTCATAGTCACGCCAGGCAAGCCACAAAACAATTTTAAAGTTTTCGGTGCTCGGCCACTGGAAAGTGTGGTATGTGCATATTTTGTATTTAAAAGTGCAAGTTTTAAACTCGGCAAATCTTTCACCCCTCAACAATACAGGTAAGGCAATGTCGACCCCTGGTTATGCAGGAATTAGAAGCAGCATTAGCACAGCACGCACCGCCACAAGTGAAGGAAGATCCGACGCTACACGAGTTGCCTCCTCTAGTCGTTGATGGAATTCCCACGCCAGTTGAGAAGATGACTCAGGCACAACTGAGAGCTTTCATACCTCTCATGCTGAAATACTCAACTGGGCGAGGCAAACCTGGCTGGGGCAAAGACTCCACCAGACCGCAGTGGTGGCCAGCAGATCTTCCGTGGGCAAATGTTCGCTCGGACGCTAGAAATGAAGAGGACAAGCAGAAGGTATTTAGTCGCCTTCCACTGTGCATCCTTCTCTAACTGTGCTATTGTTTGTCCTCTTTTAGCAAGTTTCATGGACCCACGCATTACGGCAAATCGTCATCAATTGCTATAAATACCACGGACGCGAAGATTTACTCCCCGCTTTTAGTGAAGAGGAAGACAAGTCGACCACTTCGACAGTGCCTGGTCCTGGTCCTGGCCCAAGCACTCAAAATAACAAAGAGAAGGTGAAGAATCGAACGATGATTTTGCAATCGCAGGGCATAAATATAACAAATCTCGCGGCAAATCAGAACATTACAACAGTTCCAATATCTGCAGATGTTACTGCAACCCTTACAGCTCAGGGCGTTAACGTATGTCAGCGAAATGCACGACACTAACATAGCTTCGTTTTCATTTTGTTGTAATTTTCATTGCATCAAAAATTTAATGCTTGTAGATGCTTTAGTTTTATTATTTGGAGAAATAGTTTTCATTTTGTTTGCCGTTTCATTTTGTTATGCTTTTTAGCTGAACATGCTTGTTGTTTAAAACAAAATCAAGCTTAATTTTTGACCCTCCATTCTCCGTTCTAGGCAACTATGTACACGCAGCCACTCTCGCACTTCACACCAATGGTCCAAACGATTAACAATCCTGACGGCACTCTGTCTATCATCCAAGTGGATCCTCAAGCCGTGGTGGCCATTTCTGATGGACAAAATCAGATGAGCACTTTGCGAACTTTAAGGGTAAGCTAATCTTAGTCTTCATCGTTTGCTGACTTAATATATTTTAAAATACTAAAAAATGTTTTCAGTTCCAAAGTAACGACGGGGGCCAAGGTGGTGTGCAAACACTGGCGGAAATTGCTACTGGCCAAGATCAAGAGCAGCGCATTGCTCAAATTAGCACTGTCAACGTCGATATCGAGGGAGGAGGCACTCAGGCGGTGTCCCTAGCGGAAGCCACAATCGGCCCTGATGGGCAGATTATCCTCACCGGCGAAGATGGAACTCAAAGCAGTACGTACTGAGCTATACCTTTGGTGGCTTCTACTAACCTCCTTGTGTTCTCGTAGGTTTTCCTATGTCCGGCATGGTCACCATTCCTGTGTCAATGTACCAGCAAGTGGTCAGCAACCTCAATATTAATGATAGTCAAAGTATTCCTCTCGGCTTGTCAACACTGGCAGCAGCCAACAGCAACCAGCTCGGAGACAGTGCAAATGACGATGATAATGAAGTGAAGTGTGAGATTTCTCAGTTAAACGGACAGGCGTCTATACGCTTGGCAACAGCTGGTGAGAACAACAGCTGAAGTCATCTCCTGCCTGAGACCTGCCTCATCACTCGTCCTACTGTCTCTCTCCATTGTATATCATTTGCTAATCATGTAAATTGACTCACCGCTTTAGATAACCGCTTCTAGAGATCGATAGCCCCTGCTACTACGCCTCTCGACTACTATCTAGCAACTGTACACATAACGCACACTCGCCTCCAATGTGGTCTGTGCACGCCTCTCCATTCTTCACCTGAACCCCTAGCGCAAAGCTGTGCTACGGAATTCGTTTTTACATCATCACCGATGGGCGCTGATTCATTTTTATATAACACCACACTAGTAATTTATAAATTCAATCAATGTATTTAGACCTGACACGCATCTCCACCATTGTATCTATATCTCCAATTGTACTTAGACATCATTTTTACTTAGCTGCTAGTTTTTGTCGTATGTTTTTGCTGCAAATTCTCCGTTTGCTCCAGCATGAGTTTTCCGTCTTTTTTCAGCCTAGTAAGGAAACAGGAGCAAGCGAATAAACAGTAAAACACACCGTATCTTGCGCCAGACACTCTTTGCACGACTCTGCAAGCAACACACCATACGACTGTAAATCAGCTGCAACCCATTTTGTCAATCCCCCTTTTTTCTGTGTTCTTTCCTCCTGTTTTTGTTTTATTCTTCATTTTCTATTTGTTTGTTTCATTCTCCTTCATTAATAAATAGTCTTTAATTTTAGTTTTCTGATGATGAAAATCCTTTCTTGAGCAAAGCTAAAGCAGCGGCAATGGTTTCCCTCGCTTTTTGCGTGAGAGTGCTGCCCCCACTACACACGTCGTTTGTGAGCAGGCGTTTGTGTTTTCAATAAAACCGGGGCTCTTGCCGCGAAAGAAGTCAGTCCGTTTCAGCTTGCAAGCAGGTAGGTTGTGCTTCGGCACACTATAACCTAACCTTTTTGCGTTCCCGTTTCTTGCACGAGATGGGTATTTCTTTAGTCAGTTGGTGCTCATCTCGTGCTCATTTTCAATCCCCACAACTGACTACATCCTATCTTGTACCTTTGCAAGCCGACTCCCTCGGCCCAAGCTCGGCCAATCCATGAGGCTGTCAATCCATTCGGACCAAATCAACGTCCTCGTTCTACACGATGTACTGCTTTCCCTTATGTGCAACGTGTAGAACCCCGGGAGGACAACATTTTTCTGATTTAAAGATCTGTTCTCAAGAAGACGTTGGCAAGTAAATGGTAAGATTCTCAACCCCTCTTTTGCTGCCCGATTGATTCTTTGAAAGCTTGACTATTATATTACAATTATCAATACAAATGATGCAATAGTGTAAATAAATAAACTGTTTTATGAATTGTACATTGTCTATATATTTCTTTCATTGTGCAAGAGTTGGTATTCAACAAAACATTAACTTGATGATTGTGAAGCGCTGTTTCGATGCAAGTTTTCACTATGTAAAGAGGTTTGGGCACTTGGTCCACGAAGATTGGACAGAATTTCGTCGACAAACATTCCAGATACCCCAGGTAAGGCTTGTTCGGCACTTTGGAAAGCACTTTTTAAGTTATCGATAGTACTCTGTCGAATCTGATTTTGCTCCAGACTCCTACTGGGATCACGTTTGCAAAGCTGTTTGGATACAGAAGAAAAGTTAGCCAACAAAAGACGATGATGCAACAATGCCAAATACCTCATCGAGAATAGTTATCAAGTAGTTGGAAGTTGGCTGCTTTGACGGGACTGTGCTGAAGTTGGTTGCTGCCTCTGCTTTCTCATGTTGACTGTAGTGCCTTGCTCCACCAGAGCCTGCCCCACCACCACCGCTGTTGGAAGAGGTACTTTTTGCTGAAGGCTGCGGTTTGGGAGAGCCGGAATGACCAGAAATGTTGGAACGTACTTGGTTCAGCTGAGGACTTTGAGCAGGAGCGGCCGTCTTCGGGTACTTGTATGGCGAACGAGCCGTCTCTTCGGCACTCACCTTGGCTGGAGCCTTCTTCTCAACACTGCCAAAAGGCTCACTTTCACTTGAACTAGAGGAGGCATGAGCGTGGTACGGGGACGCTGGCTCACTGGTTGACTTTCTCTGCGGACTCTCCTGTGGTTTCTCCGGTGTCCTTTGCGTTACTTTCACCTCAATCTGTTTGCTCTTTGTTGGCTTTTGATTCTGAAAAACAAAGACTTAGAAAGGTTCACTAAAGGGTGATTTCATCACTTACCGGTTTCACAGCTTTGGAGTCCGCCTTATCTGCAGACACTGTGATGCTGTCCTTTGAGGGTGCTTTAGTTTCACCATTTGAAGATGCCGAATAATGGGTATTGTCAATGTTTAGCTGCTTCATATTTAGCTCTTCCACAGGTTGCGACTTTGCCGACTCCAGAACCGCCAAACTACTGTTGTCAATGTACTTGTTCGGTTGAGTAGGATTTTGCTTGATGGTCAAATCCCACGTGTAGTTGTCCATCGTAGAGGTGCCTTTAGAGTCGTCTCTGAGTTGATTGGGTGACATATTAGTAGTACAAAGGGCTCACAGGAGAATAGAGGATATGACACTTACGAGTCTGAAGCATCTGAATCACTGTCACTTTTGCCTCCACCAGCTGCCTTGTACCGTTTGAACTTTTCAATCAAATCAATTAGAAAGGAGTTTTTCTTTGACTTTCTAATAAATGGAAACTTAAGTAGCTCTTTTGAAGAAGGTCTCTGCAGGATATAAATTAGAATGTTAGTACAAACTGGGTCAGTAAGGCAAGCCTTGCTGGCATCATATGCATACATTTTCAGGATCTTTGTTGAGACATGCTTCTACGAATTCTTTAAATTGCTTGCTATAATTGCCTGTGAGCTGAGGAGGATTGTTCTTCGGAATGAGGAATAATACTCGCATTGGATGCAAATCCGAGTTGGGAGGCTCGCCTTTGGCAAGCTCAATTGCAGTGATGCCCAGCGACCAGATGTCAGCCTGCAATGAAAGGGGAATTGCCCGTTTCGGTTAAATGGCGAGTCGTGCATGTTGAAGCTCGTACCTTGGAGTCATACGCAGATTGCTTAATCACTTCAGGCGCCATCCAGAAGGGTGTTCCAACAAAAGTGCTCCTTTTGCTGGTGGTGTTTGTCAGCTGCCCTGCCACTCCAAAGTCAGCCAACTTGACATCGCCCATTTCGGAGAGCAAAACGTTGGCGGCTATTGGAGATAGATTATTAATAACTAACACAGATTTGTTGATCTTTATTTTATTTGCGCGCATACCTTTTATATCACGATGAAGTTTTTTCTCCGAATGCAGGTAGTCAAGTCCTTTAAGCACTTCCCTTAGGATGACTGCAATGTGCATCTCATCGAATTGCCCCGCTTTCATCAGGTCTAGCGCGGATCCACCGCCTAAGTACTCCATGATGATCCATAGTTTAGTGCCCTGCGAGTCAAAGTGGAATGGTCAGTAGTACAGCAGCGTACAAGAGAACAGTGGGCACAGTACTTTTAAGTAGGAGCCAAAATATTTTGTCACATAGGGACTATCACATTGAGAGAGGACCATAATCTCCTGTTGAATGTCCTCTATTTCATCTTCGGCCTCTTCCAAGTCGATGATCTTGATGGCAACAACCTGTTGAGTGCGGTTATCTATTCCCTTAAAGACCTCTCCAAATGATCCTTTTCCTATTCGCTCTTGTTTAGTGAAAATGAGCTCTGGGTCCTAGTGAAGGTACAATACAGTGTTTGGTTAGCCGGGTGTGGTAATCAGCTGGTGATCAACTAGCTAAGAAAGCTTTGCACTTTTGGGTGTGCTTACCTCATTACAAGCCATTGCACCGCAGTGAGCAAAGCAGCACTTGTCTCATTCGCCGAGGCTTGGCACGGCACACACATGAAGCAACGATATAAAATAAAGCAAAGATAACTTGAAGGAGAGACTATTCAAATGTAATTTACGTTTGATATGTACACATTTTGAAGTCATAAAGAAAGAATGATCATTGATCGAGGCGAGACAGAGTAGAATTAAGATTGTATTAGTATCAAAATTAACGATTGCAGTGGCACTTGTGAGAAGCTCCAAATATTTGCGATAAACGGCGTTGCTTAGAGATGGTGTAGTGTTAATTGGCTTAATTAGATCACAGCCAGGCATCTGCAGAGGACACTGCTTTCTGACATAGTGGAATCAGTTGGACGGTAAGTCCAAGGTTGAGAATGACGGCCCTGAGAAGATGCGTTTATGGGGTTCACTGGTAAATTGAAGACAGTGAATTCAGTGCTCTGGAAGACAAACAATAACAAAGTTCGCCCGAGAACAACACTGAGCCTGCGTGCATAGAAGAAGGCGAATTTGCTGCTGCTGCTGCTGGTGGTGGTGGTTGCTGCGGCGGCTCAGCGTCAGATCGGCTAGCCGACCACGAATGTTGATGCAAATGGGTCGAGATAACGGCGATGGTGGTGAAGGCCAGTGGAGCAGCAGAATCGGGGAGCACGGGGAGAGTCGTACACTACCACCATTGGCGACGTCGTAAGGAGAGGGAGAGGGAGA
>JAALOO010000211.1_pt5 | contig 11941 bp, 11 predicted proteins | sample 7257641 | NCBI WGS metagenome assembly JAALOO01 (sample SAMN14085613, study PRJNA598686) | mite metagenome | biome: ENVO:01001000; feature: ENVO:01001002; material: ENVO:01001226; isolation source: single female mite from University of Michigan culture on fish food culture... ... | reverse complement strand
TGTGGTTGGGTGCAAGTTTGCAGCACTACTGTGCTACTCACTACTTTTCACACTGCAAAGTGCACCAAGTGAGGTGATGTGTGTGTGTTACTGAGCGGGTGGCCGATGAGAGAAAGGCCGGCGATGACCGCCGCCGGTGCAACTCTCTTCAGTTCACTCACTTGTGATTACTTTCACGCATATTCGAGATGTGCATGTATGCAAAAAATAGCCTCCAACTTCATGTACTACTACTATCAGGTCGTGTTTGCATGTGTTTATGCGTGTTTGTGTGTTGTCTACGCGGCTTAATTAGCAATCGACAAAGGTGCAACCAGGTAATCGATGACGCCAGAGTATGAGTGAGGCTAGAGTAGAAGCCTAGATAAGAAGTATCGATGAAATCTAGTTCTCAACACATTCACACAGAGAGCAAGCTTACTATGCGCACATTCACAGGCCCACCGAGTCCGAGCAAGTCCAGCAATAGCTGCTGCATGTCCATTCATTATGGTAATTGGACGTAATGGAGCAACGGTGAGCAAACAGCAAACAATCATCATCGAAAAGGGGCGCCATCCAATTCAAAGACACACAGTGCAGTCGATGTCAGTGGCACACAGACACTGGTCAAATGGCAACAATTGAGCAGAGAACTAAGCAGCCCCGATTATGATTGATCAGTTGAAGTAGTTAGTTGTAGTGAGTGGTGACAATGCGACTGCCAATACTGCATTTTCCTAATGTACAATTCAAACGTGAAGTCTTTGCAAACAACTGCAAAAGTCGCGTACACCGATAAAGTATGTGTGTTCGCTCTGTGTTCCTACGTGTTTCGCCATTGACTGCCTTCGTGTTCGCTTTCTTTCATCATTTTGTCCCAACATTTTTCTCCGCCACTGTGCGCCTGCCATTGTCAGTCTGCATTGGCATCAATCAATTGAACGGCTATTTTCGACAGGTGACGTTGAAAACGATAGTAGCAGATAGTTGCGTAGCACAGGTAGCACTAGTTTGTCTGTCTACGGTGCTTGAGCATCGTAAGCGAGAGTGAGCACCGATGGCCAATTAGAGATTACCGCTCGGTAAACGAACACAAAAGTGGATAAATGAGAAGTCCATTTGAAGAGTCAGTAGTCTGCAGTAGCGGTAGAGTCACTTTAATTGGCAGAATTAAGTTGAGTCAAGGTAGCGGTAGCAGCAGTGGCGAAAAGCACTTGACCAGTGCTCTCATTGCACTGCCGTGTCTGCGAACACCTACGTGTTGCAGCATCTATTTTGCCTAATACACTCCTTCTCTGTCGATAGTCGATTAATGATCATCGCTTTTGTGTGGTCACTTTGCCTAGGCTGTTTTTATACCGCGACAACGTACAAACGATACTAACGGTTGCCCACAGAATGACTGTCTGCCTCTTTTTTGTGGTCCTTTTCGATCAATCAACGACGATGCGGCAGTTTACGCTTCTGCCACAGCTTGGAATGCGTACCGACTGCAAATGAAACTAATCGATTAGCATAATGGACAGCAAAAAGAGGCTTTTTGTCTAATGTTTTAGTCGTAGAAAGTTGTATTCGCAGTCATTGCCTTATGTGCTGAAGAAAGAGGCACCGTTTTTTTCCTCCAGTTTTTCCTTTCTTTGAATTGCCCGTCAATTGGCAAGCGATTGCACTAAAATGAGTCTATTACCAGTGATTGCGAGGCTCGACACACTCAAACACAATTAATTGCCAACTTTATACTGCTAATTAATTAACTTTTTGCAGTTTATTGCCATCAATCAGCTGCATCAACGTTCACTTTCAAGAACGTGCGGCTCCAACGGGTGCGTGGTTGCTATTTTCTGAGCTTCATCGCCAATCGATTGGCCATCCATAACTATTTTATGACGCCTTTACTTCTTCAGCTCAATTTGATTTTAAATGACGTCTTTTTTAAAAGCTTTATGTGCTGTTTTTGTTTATGATTTTTTCAGGTGCATTTCAGTAAAAAAAGTTTTTGTCGAGTAAACTGTTGCCACTGTGAAATAGCTCAAATGAAAGTAGCCCAATTAAAAAGTCTCCTTGAAAAGAAACAATTTCCAATTTATACAAGATAAAGGTAAGTTGATTGACCAACTCATCTTCTATCTTGCTCTTGTTGGTCATTTGTTTGAGAGAGCCGACACTTACCACAGAAAGACAATTCGCATTAATTTTCCTGTTTTAATTGGCCACTGGACGCCAGTCAGATTTTGATGTTTTCTTTCAAAAAAGAATTTTCACTGTAAAATACAGTTAACTTCTTTTAGCATGTCTCACTGGGCAACTGGCCACTTGATGTTCTCTTTCATTTAGTCTTCTTTGTTCACCTGTGACAATGTCTGCCTTTTGTTGTTTTTTCCATTTTCTTTTCTTTCACTTTCACCTTCATTCAATCGATAATCGCGTCCAACACGTGTGGAGACACTTTGTTGTGATGGTCAAAGTGGTGATGACGGTGGTGGTGCTGGCCAGTCTACTTGGCTGCTGATTGGACTGATTGTTGTCGTCCAAACCAGCTGATGCCAAGGCCTGATGCCTCCTTTATTCACTGACTTCTACTAATCTCGACCCATTTCATTGCATTGCTACAACAACTACACTTTCAATTGGCCTTTGGCATGAATCGTTTTTCAGCAAACGGTTGCAGTAATTACCTACAATTGGCATTGCCGCTTTCTAAACTTTCCTCCATTATCAAAGACTTAGTTTAAGAACACTGATTGAAAACGCTGGGATTTCCGTATTATCATACTTTGAATATTTACTTTCAAAAAGGCGGAAAATTGGCAGATTAAGCTCTAGAACCTTTGAAGTTCACTTTGTTTATTTGTTCTTACTATCAGAACTTTTGGGCTTTTGCTTCATCTTTCCACTGCCACCGCTGCCTTTGTTAGTCGGCAGAATCTTGTTTTTGGAAATAGTCTTGCTTAGAGATCGATTTCGTGACTTTATGCGCTCTTTAGACTTTGGAGCAACATTTCTCCCGTTAGACTTTCTGCGAGACTGTATTTTCAAACGAGTTGAACTATCTGAAGATTTGGTACGCGGAGACTTCCTGTTCACTGGCTCCTTTGCATTGGATAGCGAGTCTTTGGATTTGGGTTTTTGCTTCAAATCACTGCTTTTCCGCTTAATTGGACTTTTAACTTTTTCTTTTGACTTGCACTTTGTTACAAATGCTGGTTGAGTCCTCAGTTTGCTGCCATTTCGGTCAGGAAGTTCAGCGCTTTTAGCTTTGGAAGTCCTTTTCCAAGCTCCGTTTGCCTTGGTACCATCTTCTGATAAAGCCTCCTCAGTCTGATCTTTCTCCGTTGAGACTGGCGTCTTTGGTGTTTTGTAGTTCTGTGTCGTTCTGTTGCTTTCAATAACAGTCGACATTTGCGAAGACCCGGGAACGGAGCCTAAGGCAGTGCCCTGCTCTAACTCGAGATTGCCCTTGTTCTTTGGCAGTACTTGCAGAAGCGATGGGTCGACTGTGGATGGGCCGACCTTGGCCACCTCATTGCCTTTCAAGTCCAGCTTGGGCATCGTTCGAAGGTTTTCGGGTTGATCCTCTCTGAAAGGATCCCTCCTGCTGTCACGATTGTATCGACCATCTCTGTTTGACTTCTTCACAGCGGGCGAGTACACTGTCGGGCCCTCATTCCTGGCGCTGGTTGCATTTGCAGCCTCTGGATCACTGTCCTTCCGCATTCTTGAGGTCCAACGATGACGACATAAAATTGTAAAATGCAAAAGAACTACAAATCACTGAATAGACCTGAGCACACATTGTTAAATCACTGCTGAAGTTCTAAAACATCGAACTTTCTAAATAAAGTTATTCCCTTTTCACTGTTCAGCTATTCCTGTTGCACGATGACGTAAACTACCTTCGTCGAGCTACTTCAGATGGAGCAAGGTGCCTTCTTTGTTGACGAGAAAAAAATTCAAAATCTAGTTTGAAGTTTGAAGAGAGAAAGAGAGGACCGACTGCTGACTTCCACAACAACAAGAGCTGTGTTTGGCAGCGGCCATCAGGCGACAGTGCTAGTGGCACTAGTGGTCTCACTGTGCCGCTAGCACCGTCTGTGTGTGTGCGTGCACTCTGCCTGTGTTGGTTTGACCGCCATTTCGTCTGTTCCTCGACGAGTTCAGTCGCCGTTCAGCCACCGTTCAGTGAACATCTTGCCGTCAGTGAGAAGTTTCACTGCACTTTTACCACTACTTCATTCTACTGCATTCTCTCTCTCTCTTCTCTCTTTCCTGATTCTCTTATTATTATTATTTACATCATCGCCACCTTCTCTTACCTTCTCTCTTTGTCACTTGTTGTCGGCGTTTTGAGCTTTTTCCAGTTATCCGACTGAATCTGCCAACTAATTTGACCACTATTCGATTCTTTTTTTGCCAGTTTTGTCCCATCATCGTACAGTTCAAGTTCAACACCTGGTTGAGCCGCAAAGTCACAGTCGACAAATGACCACAATTGCAGCATCACCAACAACAGTAGCATGTCATTCTGATGTCGGTGTTCTCCCTTTTTCAAACACAAAGAGAGTGATAAGACTCTCTAATCAGTGATCTGTGTGCATGTGAGTCGAACTTGACTCTGCACTATGAACAATTTTTTCTGTCGCACAGCCAATGTGCAGATTTATCTTTCCCTCACTTTGTGCTCGCAACTTTGTGGCAACACACAAATGACAACGCCGCATCAGCACCAGCATCTGCACAGCCCACTCGTTAGTGACACATCCAGTTCGGCATACAGTTCCGCCGGCTTGTGATGTCCGCTCTCTCCTTCACACATTCAAAGTGTTGCCCACCATCATCATCACCGCCATCAACTGTGGTCACCGTTTTTTCATCAAAGCTATGCAAATTTTCCTCTCCTTTCCTCTCTCTTTGATTACACCATTCACTTTGTCATGACCCCTTCGTCTTCTGTTGCATTTCTGGACACTAAGTGTCCCCTCAGCCCTGCTAATCCACTCTCCGTCAAAGCAGTATTCTTCCGCTGCACTGCAATCTAATTTGGGTGCACTAGTGCTCCTTCTTCCGCAACCAGCAGCCAGCACTCTCTCATCACTGAGTCTTCGTTCTAATTCGATTTGCCACGGTCAAGCTTCTTCTTTTTCTGCATCGTTTTCTCAACTACTGTCAGCAACCCGAATGGCCTCTACAACCACGTTGACAGTGCTGAGCAAACTTTTTAATTTAATCTCTCTGCTTTAATTACACACTCACACTACTTCTTGTCGTCACCAAGCCTTCTTCTGTCAGTGTCTTCCTCTCTCTCAACCATTAGTTTGTGTCTTCTTTCAGTTGATGTATATAAAGTCCCTTTGGTGATTATTTCAGTGCATCCCAGATTCAATTCGTCTTCGGCATCATCATCGTCAACATCTGCATCTCATCTCTCGTGCTCTTTCTCTGTTTCGCGTGTTTTCGCAAGCAGATTTATTGGCGCATCGTGTCTGGGCGCCCACCACCACCACCGCCACCACCGGGATCGGTCGAGTAGAGCACCGATTGCCGTCGTCTTCATCAGCAGTGACCGGGTTCTCTGCTGCAGTGCCCACCACTGATTGCCTTCTCCCATTTCTACTTCAGCTCATCTTTACCGTCGCCATTATCTTCTTCAGCACCAACTCCACCTCAGCACAACCACCACCCTCCACAATGCATCTCAGCCCACGTACATCGCCGCTTTCCATGTGGATTCTCCTCTACACCTTTCTGCTCACCTCAATGGTGCAGGAGGTGCTGGCAGCCCGGCTGCCCGATATCTACTGGAATGCCACCAATCCAATGTAAGTGTTCACTGCCAACACACAAAACATTGAAAACACACACTTCAACTCTCTATTGTGCTGACAAACGGTGTGCATCCCCTTGCCGTTTGTTCGTTTGTTCGTTTGTTGTTGTCATCACCATCACCACCCGTATCAATGTCAGAAAGGCAGAGGAGGCTAAGGCGACCACACAAACATATGGAGAGAGGAAGAGAGTCAGCTGACCGATATAAGCGCACACCGGCAAAGGATGAGTGATGTTCAGTAGCACAAAAATAGGTCTTTCTCGGGGGAGCTAAAGTAGCAAATCGAACGCGCGCGAGCATACACACACCGATTTGGTGGCAGTCATCATCGATATTCCCGACATATGTCCGAACGGGCTCTATGCTCATTGTGTCTGTTCACATGCTGTGTTTGTGTTCTTTCCTCTTCACTTATCTTTGTGTTTGGCTATTCTCGTCTCTCTTCTTTGTTGGTTGCTGGTCAGCATGGCTGGAGTGAATCTGCTGCAACGACCATCGCTCCCTTCCTTTGCTGCCCTTCAGTGCCACTGTTGTCCTCCTTTGCTCCTGTCCATTTATCATTGCGGAATAGTCTGCCTTCTTCTTCTTCTTCTTCTTCTTCCTTGCCTTCTTCAGTGCTAGGTTGACTGCACCGTTAGCAGTTACCGAGTAACGGGCGACAACAGCAAGTGCATAACACCCAGTGATCGAATGGCACGAATGCTGGTCGGTGAACTGCTGCTGCTGCTGCTGCTGCTGGACACTTCTGACTAGTTGACTCACTAGTTGGTTTGCAAACTTTCGCTACTCTCTGAGCAATTCAAGGGAGAGAGAGAGAAACTATCGCGGTCGCAGTGGTCGCATTGTTGGACAATTGTCCTCTGAGGCTGCCGACCAGTGTTCGCTTTGTTGTCTTTTCTCTCTTCATTTCCTCTCGCAAACCATTAGTATTGCTCATTACTGGCACACAGACAAACACACAGACACACACACACTCACCACAGTTATCAATCGTTTGCGCACGAATTCATTGATCATTGGACTGAGCTGGCTGGCATTCAGTGGGCACCACTGCGCCAGGTACTAGCCACCAGCGGGTACGCCGTTGTACCGTCGGTGAGCTGAAGTTTTGCTCTTTTCTTGCTCTGTGTCCTCTGCTTGATGGCCAGCCCAGGAGCGCATAACTTTAATCAGAGACTAATTGGCTTTGCCAAATGAGCATACAATTCCCACTAATGGTGTGCGTGTATGTGTGTGTGTATGTGCAGTAGCTGCAGTGATGTGACCAGCAGTCATCTCTGGCGCCGTCAGCCGTCGGACTGCTTGAACTGTACCGAAGGAGTCAGCCTGTCTACCGTCGCTCTTTCTCTTTCTGACGGTGTTCTCTGTTTGTCTGCGCACCTTGGAAGTCATTTTGCGAAATTAATTAATGTTTAATGTCTGATGATGATGCTGTTGCTGTTGCTGTTCATTGCTCCACTGAAGGTGCTAAAGGCCACTTTTTCTTCCTTTTCGCTGCTCCCCCCATCCTGCCTCATTTGCCGTTTTCAGTCAGTTTTCCCCTCTGACTCTGAGCAGCAGTGTCAATTGGCAGAAGCAGAGGAAAGGAAGCGAGAACCTAGAAATCGTTAATCACTTGCCGCCGCCGTGGTGCTGCAGCTATAGCTCGAGATGGCTGACAAACGGTTCACTCGGTGGCGCGCGAGCTTGGTCGCGCAAATCGCGATCACATTCACACTGCTTGCCTCGATTAATTAGCCATCGGACATGAGCATCGTCGCTGCTGCTGCTGCAGTCTATGGATGGATGGACGGATGAACCAGCTCAAAGTCGCAAAGCTTTCCATCCATCCCGGCCAGCCAGCAAAGGACACGCTCCGATTTATTGGCTGCCTTTTTTCCTTTTATTGTTGAGAGCTCACAAAATTTATTGCATTCTTGCTATCCGACTATTGCGGTGTTCACTATTGTCCGTGTGTGTATCTAACTTTGCAGTCTCTCTCTCTCTCACTCTACGGCCACGCTGAATGGCTCAATTGATCACGAACTTGTGAAACACTGGACGACGACCACCAGTGCCATCAATCTACTCCACAGCAGCAGTACTACCCTAGCCAGTGTCCTGCAAATCGAAGTGCACACATCCAATGAATTTATCTTTTAGAGTTTTTCTTCTTCCTCTTTCGCACATCTTAATGATGATGGTGGCGATGGTGGTGACCACCACAGCTAAAGTTGTCTTTAAAAAAGTGTACAAGTGAATGTGCAACTACTGCTAACAATTAGCTGTACATGTAATCTAATTTGAATCCGCTCTGCTGCACCATTATGTCGGCGATTGTAGTCGTCGATCCACGATTAGCAAGTGCTCGATTACTTAATGACTCTATCCGATGGAGCGATCGCTTGATGAGGAGGCTGCCGCAGCTTGCTCAAGTACAACTGTTTCTGTTGACTTCAGCTCCAGTCCTCTGGCTTGACAATCGTCCACCCAACTGACATTACACTACGCTACACTGCTGGCAAGTGCCCGCTACTGCTTCTGCGAATGACACCGCCAATTGGTCGAACCGCTCATTTGATGGCTCGTTTAGCGGTGACTGTTTTTGCCGTTGTTGCTGCTGCTGCTTTGTGTCGTCGTTGCCACTGAACCCTCATTACCGAGCCGTGTTATTAAGTCGCCAACTTTGTCGAGGATGCTTCTACGACGACGACGATGACGACCATCTTTTTCTTTAATAGTAGCAGGAGAAGGGGACACTAACCATCACACACACAAGCTAAGAAACCGAAACAGAGGGCGAGGGAGAGTGGGCATTGGTTCTTCGGCGCCGGTTAGCATCACAGTAGCGCGGTGAACAGTGCCTCTGTTGTTACGGTGGACTGCGACGTTTGCCAGCGAGTACGGCAAACGTCGGCAAATGAAGGCTCCCTCATGGCATTGCTCTAATTTAATTACAACCGGTGGCTTGTCTCTTTCTCTTTCTCTTTCACTTCCTCTCTAATGACTCTTTGCTCTTTCTCTTGTCTGTCTCTGTTTTCTGTTTCGTGTGTGTGCCACTGTGCATTTGCCCACTCTTCGGGTCTTCACCATCGTTTTCCGCACTCTCTCTCTACGTTTCTGCTCTTTGCTTCCTCCACTTGGTCAAATTTTTAGCCTGAGCTGCGTCTTCTTTCTTCTTTCGCGGTCGCCAAATGGAAAGATGACTTCTGCTGTTGTGGCTGCTGGTGAGGCTGCTGTCTTTTCAGTCATCTTCCATTTTCCCCTCCATTCTCTTTCTCCCCGCGACCTTTCACTGGGAGCATCACGTCTGGCAAGCACACACACAGGCAAGTGCACAACACCTCGAGCAGTCACTTTGAATTGATCATCGGACACTGGACTTGCCGCATCATCGCCACCGAAAACGAGTTTGCCCATTGGCGAATGTCGAGGTGCTGCCGCTCAACTGGCGTACTTTGTTTCCTTCACTGTTAGGCGAGTAGAGAGAAAGAGAGAAAGATCCCTTGTTTTGTGCGTTGATGCTCTATTGAGCAGCTAATACCCTCCTGGATCACGATCTCGCTGCTCCTTCTGCTCGATATGCACTGTTTGGTGATCCGGTGTTGGTGTAGTGCCTGTTCTCTCTTGCGCTGATCACACACTTAATTGCTGCTGTTGTCTTCCTGCTGCTGCTGCTGCTGCTGAATCGGGTGTCTCTGTCGGGCACACATGTGGCCACACACCGGTGGTGGCGAAGGGCGCCATGCACAGCAGCGTTATTTATTGTCCTGGGCACCATCACCGGACAGAATTATAGCTCGTGTCATGCCGTTTGGCACACACAGACAAACAGACATTGGTCAACGCTGCGTCTTATTTATAGCCACCACAAGCACAGCTTTACCGTACACCAGGACACACTCTTGGTGGCTGTTCCGCAGCTGCATCTGCAGCCGCTCATTTAAATAGTTGTCTATTGAATTTAAACTCTCTCATTTGCACTGTCGCCAGAAGTCTGGATAGGCAGCAACACGTTAGTGCCCATCTTCTTTTTCTTTTCCTTTTTCATCTTCCTCTGCCACTGTGACATGCTTCAGGGCGTCTATACAAACGGCTCCTTTCACTGTCTTTCTGGTGGTAGCTCTTTTCTCCTGCCGTGTGCCTCTTCTGAGCGTTGATGCGTCCTGTTGACTTCACTTGAAGTGAAGAAGAAGAAGTAAACGGCATTCAAGGCACCCGGCACTACGACAGAATTGCACTGCCAGTTTTGCAGAAAAGTTCAGCTCCGTTCAGCCACCACCACTATTCCTCATTCTCAGACATTGCCAAGCAGTGTGTCAAGTCGATCACTTGACAATGGCAGCCATTAATAGTGAGCCGAGTTAGCTAGACCTTTTTTATTTTAGGAAGCCATCATTACACTTGAGCATAAGTAGAGCTGCTATTGCTTTTGAATTAATTGCAATTGGAATCTTGACTAGAAGTACTGGAGGCTGGGGTGTAATTGCTGCAGTGCCAGGACGACGTGCCCCTCTCTCTTCACTTTACCATCCTTTACTATTTCCCTATCAATTTCCATGTGTCTTATGAGCAGCACGTGTCTCTACTTGCCTCCTGCCATGTTCTACTCATCGCTCATTTGCTGATTTGGCTCCCTGAGCCTTCTTTGAGCATTTCAACTGCATCTCCCTTTCTTTCTCCCTCTCTGCATTCACTCACTACAAACCTGCTAGGTCTCATTCTTGGGCGGATTACCGGGCGTTTGAGGCACGTAGTTGCACGGCAACAGGCTCAGCACCAGCAGCACAGACACGCACATTTGTTCCTTCACACCGGCCATTTGTTTCTTTTCCTCGTCATCTTCCTTCTCCATTCCTTCTTCATCATCAGCTTTTCGCTGTCTTGCTTGCGTGTTCAGTAGCATCGCCGTGAAACAAAGCCTCCTCAATGAGCCTCGCCGTGTGTGTGTGTGCTTCAGCCTGTGATTCTCACTTTTCAGTGGCCACTTCTCTGAAATCGACACAGCGAAGCACACACACGAGTCTGCCTGTAGCTGAGAGTGGAGTGGGCAACACCGGCAGCCAGCAAAATGTGAAGTTGCAGGCTGCACCGCTCTTCTGATCCACTTGAGGGTACTTTGAAGTGATTCTCACTTGCATGGCTCACTGCAGCCAACTGCGACCGTCCACTCAGTGGCCCACTACTGCAGCTACCGTCCTCATCTTCTCATTGCCTTTCATTGGCGAGAGAAAGAGAGCTGGCCGTGTTAATTTGACAAGTTGCCTTGTTCAGTATATCTCTGAACTCCTGCGACCTCGCACTGCCCTCTGTGCCCTTGGTGTCTCGGTCTCAAACAGTGCTGATGTGCGGCACATGTTGCTAAACATAATGAAATAATTGAGTTAACCAAAAAGCTATTGCCAAAACTAGACACATACCTGGTCGTCGATGGCCATCTTTTCTCAAAAATTCTTTTCTGTCTGAATAGCTTTTTATCTAGCTAAGCTCTGCTGGTCTAGGTTAGAACGTTACCGCTTGCGGCTCAATACACGGCACTGAGCACTGATGACTTCACGTGCACTCAGCGGTGGGTTATGATTTGCCCTGTGTGTTTCCAGCAGTGACTAAACTTGCTTTCCACTAAACTCAGCCCAAACTTGCCATCAGTGTGGCAGTCAGTAACTCATCCACTCAGTCCACTTTGATCAGCAGCATCACCATCACCATCAGCCATTAGCCATCACCTTAACTGCGAAAGAGGCAGCACTTTCCACCGACACAGACATCTTTGCCTGACACTGACACTCCTTTTCCGAGGTGCTTCTTCGGTTGGCTAAAGGCTGAGCGAGGATCGCTTCCTCACTCGTTCGCTCACTGCACCAGCCACCAGCCACTCTCAATGCATTGACGACTACCCTCCACTGCTGTTGCTGCTGCTTCATTGAAACAAATGAGCCCCATCGGCCGAGACACTTTAAAGGCGATTGGTAATTATAAATAGCGCCTAGTGCTAATCTGCCCGATTGTTCTTTTTTGTGCGTTTGCTTGAAAGCAGAGAAGCTCTGCGCAGTTACGGCATCCCAATTGACTGGTCAACCAGGCAGCTAGTCAACTAAACAAGCCTCGGTGTCTTCTTCATCTCCCCTTTGATCATCTGCTTCCTCAAGCAGGAGA
>JAALOO010002056.1_pt1 | contig 11943 bp, 16 predicted proteins | sample 7257641 | NCBI WGS metagenome assembly JAALOO01 (sample SAMN14085613, study PRJNA598686) | mite metagenome | biome: ENVO:01001000; feature: ENVO:01001002; material: ENVO:01001226; isolation source: single female mite from University of Michigan culture on fish food culture... ... | reverse complement strand
GATCTGGTTACCGTTAGGTGTAAAGATCTTGGCAAAAAAAGCTATTGGCATGAATAAGAAACTAAAAAATTCGAAAATATTTTATGTTGCGCGCAGTCCCCCCTTAATTGCATGAAACTGGATATCACACTGAATGCTGCTACTTTAATAATTCTCCAGGCAAATATCTCACTTGATCTTTATACTCAAATTTTTATTTCATTGTACACTTAACTTTGAAGATGCGATTATTTTGTCGAAACTGGTTGGAAAACTACTGTATTTTAAAAATACTTTATTTTAATTTTAATATAAAAAGTAAAAATGCGCACAAAAGAAGTGGTGCAGCCCAGTAGTGAGGCTGTGTGGTGCGCTGGTGCTTTGCCGACCAAGATGGTCAATGCAGGGTCAGAGTAGGCGTAGTTGACGCAAGTTCTGCCTCATCATTTCTTGGCAGTGGACGGCTTGGCATCCGCCTTTGACTCGGCCTTGGAAGCGCCCATCTGACTGCTGCCACCAGCCTTGGAGGCACTACTGCCACCACCACCGCCTCCGATCGAAGAGGGTGCCACCTTTGAGCCACCTGCTTTGGAGTGGACGCCGCTGGCACCGGTAGCACTGCTCCCACCGGCAATTGAGGAGGCAGCCACTGAAGATCCGCCACCAGCATGACTACCACCGCCGGCCTTGCTTCCGCCACCGGCGATGGAGGAGGCAGCAGCCACTGAGGAGCCGCCCCCAGCATGGCTACCGCCGCCGGCAATGGACGAGGCAGCGACCGCCGAAGAGCCAGCCTTACTTCCGCCTCCGGCAATGGATGAGGCAGCCATTGAAGATCCTCCACCAGCCTTGCTGCCGGCAATCGACGAGGCGGCCACTGAGGAGCCGCCCGCTTTTGAGCCGGCCACTGAAGAGCAGGCCTTGCTTCCGGCCGCCGAAGAGCCACCTCCTCCGCACACTGAGGAACCGCCACCCGGACAGGAAGAGCCGCCAGCTGATGTGGCGCTAATGGCCGACGAGCCGCCCACTTTGCTGCCGCTCACCGCTGATGAGCCACCGGCTTTGGAGAGCTTTGAGCCAGCCCCGGAGACGGAGGAGCCGGCAGCGGAACTGCTGCCCCCACCTGGACCACCAGTGGCGGAGAGAGTGCTGCCCGCCTTTGAGCCCATCACCGAGCTGCCTCCAGCGTGCGACCCGCCCACCTTGGAGCCCACCTTTGAGCCAGTGGCGGAGAGGGCGTGTGAGGCGGCCACCAGATCTGCCTTGACCTGCTCCTTTGAGGGAACAGCACTTGCCAGCTTTGACTGAGGCTTCTCCGCCGGTTCGGCCACTCCTGAGGCGGCGGCAGTAGAGGCGGGGGCAGCGGAAGCAGGCGCAGCTTCGCCGGTAGCTGAAGCAGCTGGCGCACCGGTGGCTGAAGTGGCAGAAGCGCCCGCCGGAGTTGACGAAGCGACCGGGGCCGCTGACTCATCCTTGCCAGACTTCTCCGCCGATGGGTCAGGTCCGCCTTCCTGAAGCTCAAGATCTTCTTCTGCAGGGCAAACAAGTGAAAAGTGAGAATGATAGTGGGGGAGTAATGAAAACGGCTGAACCTACTAGAACCACCACAGCCCATGTTGTAGTGTGTTCGGCGCGGGTGGGACCTGTTGCTGACGATGCAAAGAAAGAGCAAGAGCGGAAAGGTTAGTTGCAGAAAAAAAAGTTTCAAAAGCAAACAACAATCACAAAATAATAAATGACAACCAACTAATGTGAGGACGCTTTTGTGGACTTTGACTGCCATTGTTGCAGATATTTTTGGCAAATATTTCGAACTCGATTTGCTGATTTTTTTATAAAAAAATGTTTACAACTTTTATTAACTTTACCGAAAAGATGATTTTCAGTTTATTTTTGCCAAATTCTAAAACTTTTAGTTAGAAGATTGCTACATTTTAATTGAAGATGTGAGAAAGTTTAAACGTAAATGCGCATGAAAGCGTTTTCTGAACATTATCTGAACTTATCACTTCAAAGAAATAATAAATTGTGTCCAGTTTTGTCAGTTTAGCTTGTCAAATCCTTCTCTAATTAATTTCCTTTTTCAAAGTTTTGCTCAGTTCATCATCATCAGCACTAATTTTCTGTGCACCACTGCCGCTCTATTCAAAGCAAAGCAAAGCAAAGGACGATTTTGTCACTGAATAGGGAAATCCCCTTTCTTCTCTCTTTTGCCCTTCTAATAAGATTTGTAATCGCATTAACATTGGCTGACAGTTTTCACTACTTATTGCGAGCTAACAATTTTCACAATTCCGGGGTGCTACATTCACAATTGTATGTCACTGTGAATGGAAGTAGCACCAACTGCTTCATCGGAATTAACCCTTTGAGAAAAAGCAGTTGAATGCACACTTACACGCTTCTGTATTGAATGATTTTACTATTGGTGGCTAAATATACAAATGTTCGTGTATAGCAGAAGAAAAGAGCGTGCAATCGAAATTGGCGTCCATATATCACTGCTGCTTGTCTTGTGTTTTTGCTGCTGTTGCTGGTAGTGAAATTGCCTGGTCGACAAGCAACGGAGGAGCAAACCTTGGGAAAAGGTGCTCGTGCTCCAGCAATGCCGCAGTTTTTGTGTTTTTGCTCTCTGCTTTCGTTGTTGTCCTTGACTGAAACGTGTCAAAACAAAACAATCGTACTGCGGTATTTGCCTAGCTTGAACTGCCAGTCGCGCCCCAGAAGTGGTGATGAACTGTTCTCTGGCATTGACATGACTCCAAGCCATAGTTTTGCCAACACATTTTAGAATTCTTTACAAAGCATACACAATGGTGGCGGTGCCAGTACATTCTGGATCTGTAGCAGTCATCCGCCGTTTCTTCTCTAATCTGGTCGCCGGCGGCAGCATCGAAAATTTTTGCGCACGCATAATGTAAATAGCCATCAATCATCATCTGAGCCAGATTCTCGTTCGGGATTCTTGCTACCGTTTTGTTGATGAAAAGCCAAAAGGATGATGTTGCCACTGCTGCTTCATCCCCTCCTTCCCCTGCTCAAAAATTTTCTCTTTTCATTTGTCTGAAAACTCACGTTTTACTCTATCTCATGTTCTTTCAGATCAACTGCTTCTTTCTGTTGTGGCTGCTGCGCGTTCTTTGCATCAAAGCGGCGGCGACGATGATCTCCAATAATCGCAACAACAGCAGCAGCAATCACCACCACCACCAGAACCAACATCCGCCTTTGCCAAACCAGCAGCAAGGACCTAGCTCTGCGATGGTCACCGCCTCTCCGAGTGGCCAGCAGTCCAATCATCAGCACCATCACCACCATCGTAACCAGCACCTGAACGGTCATGGAAGTGGCAGCGTCTCCGGTCGCAATCACTACCACCAGCAGAGTGTCTTCAGTCGACAGAGCATTTTGGTGTCACTGCGAGCCGCCGTTCTGCTGCTGCCACTGTACGGCCTGCACTACCTCGTCATCGTCTACCGGCCCAAGATTGAGTACGTGTTCTTTGTTGTCATCGCTCTTGTTACTATTTTCTTGCTAACTTTACGTTATTTGTCATTCTGTTTTCTCTGGAATTCTTTAGAAATTGCTGGCTTTCGGAGACGTATCACTACCTGTCACTCAGCCTTGATGGCCTGCAAGGCCTAGCCATATCGATCATTTTCTGCTTTGCCAATAGCGAGGTGAGTCGTAGTGAAAAATAGAAAAAAACATTTTTTATTTTTAAATTAAAACTTTTATATATTTTGTTGCTAAAGATTCGTCATCTTCTTACACGGTCATTGCAACGAGTGGGTACTCGTCAACGGAGTACCACTATTTACATGACCGAAGTGGCACCGACAAATCGAGACTAGTGATGATGGTGCTGGACAACCGATAATCATCATGACTAGTAATAACAAACTCTCCCCTTTTCCATCTTTGTGATAACCTCATTACTCAAATTACAAACCTCATTTTTGCCTCTCACACCCTCTTTCTCAAACAAGTTATTGCCTGTTGACTTATCGAAATTCTCATTATTTGTTTATAAAACACTAAGTAAATTATGTTTTATTTCTTATTAAAGTTTTTACTGTGAAACAACTTTATATAGTTTGGGAAATTCTTGCTTCATTTGTGAAATCATGTTCTTGTGTTTCGTTTCAGTAAACTCAAAGTCATGTTTCAAATACAAAATGTTTACGTTAGGAAAAAGCCTCAATATTCGCCAAAACAGAGTATAGCTTAAGCTAAAAACTTCAAAATGAAGGTATTTTACTGATAAAAACTGGGGATAAGCGTAGATATCAGCAGAACTGACTGGCATTTGATCACGACCAACGTATATAGATAAAAGTGTAAGATTTTTCAGTTTTCCTAAACCGGTAACCATTTCGGCTAAAGGAAGGTGCTCGCCAAACTATCAGAAAAATAAAATCACATTTTTATAAAATGAAAGTATTGAATTTTTTAGTAACTTACCATCAAATCCATAAATTGTAACTCTTGAAATTGGTCACAAACAAAATGAAATGTTTTTGAAAAGTTTTCGATTCTATTTCTTTTTGAGAGAAAAAAGCCAAAATCAAATCCCAAAATTTTTTGTTTTATTAGTGGGTTTCGTTTAATCAGCTCTTCCAATTGATCTGGTCCCAAGTAGACGTTTGATAAAAAAAGAAAAATATTGGAAGATATATGTGAAAGAATAGGAACTAAATCAAAAGAATAAGATGTTAGACGGAACATAAGAAGTTGTGATACAATTGTAAAGTTGTCGGGAAAGCGATAACCAGTGTTTATCTGCAAGTGAAGTTTTGTCAGTTTTGACATTGTGTTGATGCACTCCAAAAAACGATTTAATTGAATAGTGTTCAAATATTTTGGCAAACCAAAATTTGAAAACGAATCAAGGCAAAGTCTCCAAGGTTCTAGAAAGTTTGCCAAATCCAAATTGTCAAAAGAAGTACTATTGATGACTAAATCATTCACGTTTGGAAAACTGATGCAACAAAAAAATATTTAATACCATGAGTAGCAATTTTTACAACTTTTATGTTACCTTTTTGGAATCTCATAGATACTAGTACTAGTTGATTTATTAATGATTAAAACTTCTGAAGAACGAATTTTAAAATCTTGTATGTGATCAATGTAATTCTCTTTGAGAGATTGAATGTATTGCTGAATTTCATAAGAACTGCCAAAAATTTTTAATCTTTGTTTTGAAACACAAATATGCTGTATGATATTGTAAAATCGCCATGAAACTAGCTTCAACTGTACTAAATGCTGAAGTGGACGTTTTTCTAAGATTAAAAGAAGACAATCATCAGGTAAAGCAAGTAATTCCATTTGGAATAAGTTGATTTAAGTTTTAAAAAAACAAAAATTAACTTAAGTTTAGTTTTTTCAGCATGAGTACAAATGCATGTGAGCATCAACAACCGCAAACTGGTTTTGCCTTGTGGTTTGGTTGCCAGTACTGTTGATAAGACCACAGTTGTGTTTGATGAGATAGTAAATAGAGAAAGCAATGTATTAAACAAAGAAGATTGATTGTGGACTTGAAAGATTAGTTTTTTATCTTACACCCATTTTTACTACAACACGCTTTTTGGACTATTATCAAATAAGCATCAAATGCATTTTTAGCTTTATTTCTTTTATATGAACAAATAAAAATTTGTTTACAAATTATTTTTTATAAAACTTTATTTTAAAATAACTTTAGATATTTTTAAAAATTCTTGTTTTATTTTTGATTTTAACTCTCTACTTTGAGTTTCTGAAAATTCAAAATCGTGTTTTAAAATCATAAATTTGATATTAGGAAAAAGTCTTATTATTTTCCAAAACGTAGTTTGGTTTAGGCCAAACACTTCGAGTTGAAGGTATTTTACAGCTAAAAACTGTGGGTAAGTGAAGAAATCATCAGAATTTGCAGGAATTTGATCACGACCAACATAAAACGACAAAATTCTCAAGTTTTTCAGTTTGTTTAAACTGGGAATTATTTCTGCCAATGGAAGGTGCTCACCAAACTGTTTGCAAAATAATAAAGTTAAATACAAAATGTTTAAATAAACTGACTATTTTTTACCATCAAATCCATAAAACTCATTTCACTGAACCGATCACAAGCAAAATGAAATGTTTTTGAAAAGTTTTCAAGTCTATTGCATTTTGATAGAAAAAATCCAAAATCAAACCCAACAATTCGTTGGGTTATTAATGGGTTTCTCTTAATCAGTTCTTCCAACTGCTCTGGTCCAAAGTAAACGTTTGAGAGAATAAGGACAATTTCTGAAGAAATATGAGAAAGAACTGGCACTAAATCATAGTGATAAGATGTTTGATGAAAAAGAACCAGTTGTGAAATGACAGTAAAGTTATCTGGAAGTTTATATTTAGTAAGTATCATCAAATGAAGCTTCTTCAATCGCTCCATAGTGTTGATGCAATCCCAAAAACTTTTTAAATTGTTTGTGTCTACAGTTTTTGGCAACCCCCAAATTGCAAATGATTTAAGTTGCAATCGCCAAAGCTCAAGAAACAACTTCAAGTCAATTGTTTCAAAAGATGAGCAATTGAGTACAAGATCGGTAACATTTGGAAAACTAAAACAAAAAAATTAAAATAAAAACTTTAGTTAATCTGGTTTTACCTTTGTGAAATTTTATAAATGCTTTCACTTGCTGGATTATTAATGATGATGACGTCTGAACACTTGTAGCCAATTTTAAAATCTGGTATGTGATCAATGTAATTCTCTTTTAGGGATTGATCGTATCGTTGAATTTCATAAAAACTTCCAAAAATTTTTAGTTTTTGTTTTGAATTGCATATTTGTTTTATGACATTGTAAAATCGACGTGAAACTAACTCCAGAGGAATTAGCTGCTGAAGTGGACAATGCTCAAAAACAAGAAGAAGACAATCGTCTGGCAACGAAAGAAGTTCCATTTGAAAAAAGTTTAAAAGTATAAAACGTTAAAGTAAAATCACATTTGCTATTCACTGGATATATGATGCAAGCAAACACCAACGTCAGCCGTAAGCTGATTTAACTTAGTGATTTGGTTACCAGAGCCACTGATAAGGCTGCAAACATGTTTGATGAGATAGTAAATACATGTGAATGGGAAAAGGCACAGGGCAAATCGCCTGTAGTCTAAAGTGATAAATCTCCTTCTCACACACTTAGGCAACACGTAGTCAAGAGAGTGATAAACACTTTGATGACACCGTTTTACAAGTATTTTTTGAAAATATAAAATTATTTATTGAAAAAAAACTGTGTACAGATCAGATGACATCGCAGATGCCACTGGAGAAATAAATATTAAGTGTGTACAAAAGAAGAAGAAGAAGCAGTGTGGTAATTGTTGTCAAAATGCATCAAAGTGAAAAGTTCGTCGAAGTATTGCTGTAAAGAGGAGAGAGATATGCTTGCGTGGTTTGCAGCAAAGGTAAAGTCGGTCCAAATGATATGCCGTCATTTTGGTGTGTCAGTGGGGTCAGAAGGAGAGGGAGAGAAGGGGTGGGACTGCATACTACAAATGCAACTAAAACATAAAAAGCGCTACACATTTGTACAAAAAAAGAGAGAAATTGTTTACAAAGATGGCCCTAGCCGGAGACATGAAACAGTCATTGTACAGATCTTAAAAGAAGGAAGAATGGGGTAAAACAAAAGAAAGCAGGAAAGAATCACACTGGGGGTAACAAACAAAAGAAAAACAACAAAATAAAAATATCACAATTGAGTCTGAGAAAAAGTGGGAGTGGGGGCAAAAAGATTTTGTTTGAAGTAGTAGTAGGCTAGATTTTGCGAAAGTTCGAGCACTTCTTCTTGAGAAAGTAGGCAATTTCGTGAAACTCCGGCCGGGAGTGTTCGCTGTGTTGCGTACACTCCAAAATGAGATCGTATATCTCCGATGGGCACTCCTTGGGTTGTGGCAGCTGGGGAGACTTTAGCGTCGCGTACTCGTGCGAGTTGTCGGAGAAGGGGTGGTTGTAGAAGGTCGACATGTTGATGAGCGAGTTGGCCTGGAAGGGTGGAAGTATTAAAAAAGGTGGTTAGAAACTTTATCTGGAAGACAGCAACTTCAGTGAACACTCACCGAAACGTCCATCTCTGCCTTATTTTCGCTGATAATCTCTGCGAGGAGTTCACTCTCTGAGAGCTGCTCGTGCGGCAGCATCTTACAGTAGTTCATGATCTCCCAGAGGGTGACGCCAAAGCTGAATACGTCGCTTTTGGAGGTGAACTTTCCCTGGAGGATGCTCTCGTGGCTCATCCAGCGGACGGGCAGCACTTCATTGTAGTATTCCTTCTTGTACTCGCCAATAAAGGCGCCATTGTCGCAAATCTTCACCTTCATATTGGAGGTGTAGATGAGGCAATTCCGCGCTGCTAGATCTCGGTGAATGAACCCCTGAGAGTGCAGATCCTGCATTGCCTCTGCTACCTGACTGGCAATTTCAATTAAGTTTGTGAACCTGTGTTTAGAACAAAAATTGAATTAGAAACACATGTAACAAATAAACCAAGTGAGTACTCACCGAATCTGCATTGGCAGCGCCGATCGGAGAAACTTCTTCAGGTCAACGTCACCGTACTCGATGACCATCGCCAAGTACTCGTGTTTGACCACATAGCCGTGCATCATTGCAAAGGTGTCAATGCACCGATTAGACAGTCGCCACTTTTCCTCCATTTCAGTGATAAACTCATCGTAAAACTCCCGCTTTTCAGAGAGCGTTTTGAGGATGACCAGGCGTTTTTCAGTGCCACGTTGCAAGTAGCCAAGCTCACAGTCGCCAAACTTTGAGTAGCCAAACTCGCCGTCAATCGTCTTAATATCCGCCTCTTTTATCGACGGCACCGGCGGGATCATTGCCTCCGGGGAGGGTGACTTTGTGCTGGACGAGTGAATTTGCGTGTTTTCGTAGCCGTCAAAGTCAGAGGAGTTCTGAATGGAGTTGTTGGTCGAGTTGTTCTTTTGTTTACCGTTGACTCCTTTCAGCAGTCGAGAAGAGTTTGAGGAAAGTGAAGACGGTGGTGAGGAGTTCTGCTGCTGCTGTTGTTGCAGTGCAAGAGGCGGTGGCGGTGTGTGTGAGGCGATTGAGCCAGAACCGGTCAGTGGCTTTGGACTGTGTCCACTGCCGCTGAAGCCGTTGATCGACGCTGGTGCTGCGTCAACAACGGGCGGCACCTCGAATGAAAGCAAGTTTGAGCGAGCAATGACGTCCGTGGAGGCGTAGTAGCGAGATTCGTCTTCTAGGTCAAGATGCGGATACTTTCGTTTCATCTGCTCTTTGTTCATTGGGTACTCTCGCCCACTGCCGCTGCCACCTCCACTGCTACCATTGCTGCTGTAAGAGTGCAACTGCTGCTGATGAATCTTTCCATTTCCAAGCAGTGGCCCATTGGTGTTGTAAGCAACAATGTCCGGAACGGCGTACTCCGGATCCTGGAGAATGCCGCCCGGGTACTGCTGACAGGCAAGGTCAGAGCGAAGCATCAACGGCGGCATTGGATGGTGGAGCAGATGGCCACGACCGTCCTGTGGTTCACAGTACAGCGGCGTCGAGACAACGTCCTTCATGGGCACGGTGGTGTACTGGCCGATGCCACTGCAGCCTAGCTTCTCTTTCCGTTTTCGGGCAATGAGGAAGAAGAAGAGGACAAAGAAGATGACAAGTACGCCTCCAATGGCGCAGATCACCAGAATGTACGGCTCGCCGATCATCTGCCGTTGACTATTTTGCGGTGTCATCGTTATCGGACCAAGTGGATCCTTGACAAAGTCCAGCTCGCTGATGGGCACTCCGCGGGTGACTGCCTTTGAGTTGAAACGAACCTGCAGGAAAAAGAATCATTAGCACACAAATAATCAATGGTGATTAACATCCGTTACAAAAAAGGCAGATCATACCTCGCTTATGAGAAGCCATTTGGCGGCGAATCGCAGGTCAAACTTAATGAAGCGACCCACTCGCTGATGGAGGTGAATCATCACATCGCGTGCCTTTTCCAAAATCGTATCAGGCATGTACTCAAAGTCCTCGGGCACCTGTGACCACTGGACTCCGTCAAGGCTGAACCAGATTTTTGCCGAGTGGAAAACCTGCATCTCCTTTGTGAAGAGGTTATTGCAGTGAAAGCTGGCGTAGGTGAAGTTGCGGATATCGGCAAACTCAAAGGTAATGGTCATGTAGCCGTAGTTGCTGTTTGATTTCCAGCCAATCCACTCAAAACCCTTATTGACTTTGTAGTTGTCGTCGCCCTTGATGCCGTCCACCAGCTGTCCAAGGCCACCGGCAAGGAAACCGTTCTCCTTTCGGAAACCATCATACGACTGGTCAATGAGATCACCAAAACGGCCATTGTAGACGCCGTCAAACATGGTGTAGGAAATAGGACCATCTAAAAATTAAAATAAAAGTGAGACAATACTTGAAATTAACCGACCAAAAAGCACTCACCTTTGTACGGGCACCCAAAGACTTCAAATCGTACACAGCAAGTGCGCATATGCTGCGAGATGGGTAGCAGGCGAATGGCCGTCACTGCGACAAGCGGAATCGACAGCACCGATTCAACGATCGAGTACGTGTCCATATTGCCTTGAATCTCCTGCAACGGGCAAGATAAGAAGAAGATGGGGAAAATTAGAGCACATTTTATATTCGGTACATTTTAAATTTCAAAGCTTTTTAGCAAAGCAATTGGGCAATGAGGGATGGAAAGCAAAGGAACGAAGCAACGACGGCATCAGCAGACTTTCTCTCCAATCCATAAATCATACCGTCAAAGTAAAAGAAAGGAAAAAAAAGGCTAGCACAACCTTTGCCACGCCATCGCCAAATGGCTGCCGCCGTCGCGGAAATGGCAAGGTCGAAGAGAAAAGAAAGAAAACTGACTGAGAGAAGACTAGTCAGCCAGACCGGGACCCGGTACAGGGCAGGCAAATTTGCCAGTGCGTGCATCACCATCGTTTTCTCCCCGTTGTCCCTTAACAGACAGCTAACTCAATACGGCACACACACACGCACACTAATCGAGTGTCAAAACAGAGGAGATTGATGCTGATTTCGGATGCTGTCTTGCAGTAGGCAGGCAGGCAGGCAGCTCGCTAGTAAAAGACATTCCAAAAGGAACAGAGAATGAGGAGGAGGAGAAGGTTGTCGCTGACTGAGAGTTGGGAGTTGCGAGCACTCAATACTAATAAAAAATAATAAATCGAAAATTGATTTTATCAAGCAGACCAACAAACTCATCCATTACTGACTAAATCTAATCAAGTAAAGCAGTAGTAGTGACTGGCAGTGCTGAGAGTGAGTCCATGAGTAAAACAGAACAAAAAATGTAGACGCACACACTCCGCCGGCATCGGTAGCTTGGTGCCATTTTCATCACTGCCAGAAAGCATAAGCAAATGGGCAAATGATGACAAGAACAACACTAAACTGAGAGAGCAGTGTAGAATAATCAGACGGAAGTGGGCAAATTATACTTTTACTCAAGCACAGTGCATTTTTGCCATTGAGATGATTTCATTTCTATTGAAGTTATTTATGACGAGAAGTGCAATGCCGATTTGATGGAGAGTGTGCACTGGGGAGCGGAGGGGAGCGTGTAGGAGCAGGACGACTAAAGGTATGCAGAGATGAAGGAAGACCACTTTTGCCAGAGATGTAATCGAGCCCACTCGCTCGTCATCCAAGGTGTACGACAATTTTTCGATAGTCCTCTTTCAATATATTTTACGATTTTGGCCATTTGCAAACACTTTGACTTTCACTCAACCTACCATAGCACGTCAAAAATAAAAATGAAATTCTCTCAATCATAATTGTCATTATTAAGAAGGCGAGCCTTTGTGCAAAATAGTTCGCGTGGAAATTATATATTTTTTCAGTATTAACCACTACGTTACAACAAATTGGTCTCACTGGTTAAAATACTTCCCATTG
>JAALOO010002055.1_pt1 | contig 11947 bp, 5 predicted proteins | sample 7257641 | NCBI WGS metagenome assembly JAALOO01 (sample SAMN14085613, study PRJNA598686) | mite metagenome | biome: ENVO:01001000; feature: ENVO:01001002; material: ENVO:01001226; isolation source: single female mite from University of Michigan culture on fish food culture... ... | reverse complement strand
AGAGGCTGTGACGATCACATGTTCTTTTGTTGTTTTGTGCAATACCGGTGCCGTTGGTAGCAATCTCTTTCTTCTTCTTCTTCTTCACTCGGGCAACGACGTAATCAGATGTGCCCTTTCTTCTGCTTTGTTTCTAGCCTTCTATCTCGACGACGACGACGACGTCTTCCTTCTTCCTCACGTCATGAGCACCACATAGACATACGTAAACGGCGTAGCGCCAGTAGCACGAAACGTTGTGAATCGTTGTCAACAAGTCAACAAGTCACCAGTGTACAACCACTGGCTGGCTGACTGTAAGTGGAAAAAGTTGAAAAGGTGCATGACTCAGGTGACGGAAAAAAAGCAGCACAGCAGCAGCAGTGTCTTTCATCTTTAAAGAACTAAGCAAACTGCAGCAGCAGCAAAAATTGCCATTCATGATGGTCAAAGAAAAGGGTGACTGAATGGGTTTACTAGAGCACAGTGCTCTGAAACTGGTAGTTCACTCACAGTGTCGCAGGTAGTCCCCACCTGAATTAAAAACAATCTTGCAGGAGGAAACTAGCTTAGAGCTTTGCTAAGCTAAGCACCTATCACCACCTCCATCAACACTGGCCTCGCTACCAGCAGCAGCAGTACCTTTCCCACAATCAGCAGAAAGTGTGTACAATCAGGCGACATCAGATCTTCAGCCGCACCGGTACCGGCAGCAGCAGCAGCAGCAGCTAATTCACGTCAGCTGGCGTGTCAGCAGTTTTGCAGCATCGAGTGCACTCACTACTACAGACACAACTCAAACGAGCATGTCGCCTGGTTGTGTGTTTTCATTGCACCAAGTGCAAACTAGGGAGAGAGAGACCATCGAGAGCATAAACACTTGACTATTAGGCAAATACTACAAACAAGTACGGAGAAGGAAAGAGGATGGGAAGGGGGAAAATAGCCAAGGTAAATGAGCGCACTTGGTTCTAGCGACTGGTGGTAGTTTGCTGTTAGCACACTGATAACGAAACACTCTCTCACACTCACACCAGGTCTCTCTGTTTGCCCTAGGTTTGAGCACCAGAAAGCGAGTGGTGTACTCATTTGGTCACGGTATCAACACACACGCCGTACAAACCGAGCCCTTTTGTACAAAAGGCAATCGATGGAGGCGCTGATAGCAATGGACTAGTGAAGCTGCTGCCGTCGTCGTTGCCAGGTGTTGACGGCTCACCGGTGAAAGAAAGGGCATGTTTTATTCAACAAACAACGGAGAGGCACAGCATCAGCAGGCAAACACCACCACTCAAGTGCAGCACCAGAAAGTTCGACTACATTTTCTCCTGCTGCTGCAGCTTTTTCCCCCGCTATCTTCATTTTCATCTGTACGGCAGTCGTCCGAATGCACTGCGTCCGCAACTTGTCACCCCTTTTAGCCTGCTCAACTGCCGTTGTTTAATTATCAGCCGATGTGTGTTGTGTTGTGCAATTAAGCAAGACATGACCAAAACAAGTGGAGATCTACTAATATTATTAGGCCAGCGCCGCTGTCAGCGCCTAAAAGGTAATAAACCCCAAATGTACAAGGGCTCTCTGACAGTAAACTTATTGACTAGAGTGCATCTCAATTTGGGGTGAACCCGCACTGACAAAACTAGAAAGTAGAAAGAGGGGGAAAAGAAAGAGAGAAACGACAACAGAGTAAATAAGCCGAGTTTTAATTTTACTCGCAGCACCAGTGGAAATCAGCGCGTGCACACGCGTACAAATATGAATTACCTAACTGAAACGATTTGTAGCAGCACTAATGGTGTGGTGGGAACTAACCTACTTCTAGCCACTAAATCTTCCCTTCTTCTCTCTACCCCTTCTCAGATGATCGAGAGAGAAAAAGAAAAAGAGCATTTAGAGCACTAAAGTACGCCGACTAACTGTGAATGTGCCTGGTGGACAATGAGAGCAGCAGCACTTCATAGCCGATCACGCGCAAGCTGTGAGCATTTCCTCTTGAGCACTACTACCACCAGCACAAATTGACTGCTAGCTTGTTTCTGCTTATCAATTGAAGATAAGCAAAAGACAGATGCAGCGGCGGCAGAAGTGGCAGCAAACAGAGCAGCACCAGCATACTAAATTGGCGTCATTTTCGGATAAAAACTCATTGTCGGATGAGTTGTGTGCACTGAGAAAGTGAAAATGAAAATGAAAATGAAGAGAATGCGGGGAAAGATAGGAGAGTGAAAGAAGAAAAAGGGAAAAGTAGACCGACAAAAAAGTGACAGACAAAAAATGAAAAACAAGTGGGCGATAAAACGATGCAGCCCTGAAGAAGGCCACAACTTTCTTCAGCCTTCTTCAAACTTGCTCCCAGCTTCTAGCACACACTTCGCACCTTTTCTGCCCCAGATGTGAGCTGTCAAATCAGGCGGATTTAAAATTCACCGCACACACATTTCAACAAAGCTTTTCGCAAATTTTTGAGAAGTGCGTACTCTGAACTTGCAGAGACTCCCTGAGCAGGTAAACAATGAAATTTATCAGTGTCGGCAAAATTTCCCGGAAAAAAGAAAAAGTCTTCAGGAGAAGACCATGACCATGATGGTAGACAACACCATTATCACCACCACCGAAGAATGACCAAAGTCACACCTGTCAGTCAGTCAGTCAATCAGGTGAAGAGCAGCATCACCAGCAGAAGCAAGTCAGCAACCCTTCAGCTGAGAAAAGGCCTTGGCTCCTTTGCACACTCTTTCATTCAGTTCAAGTACATGATCATGATCATCAGCAGCAGCAAAGGCTGACATGAACACTCTAATACGTGCAAGTCAAATGATATGCACACTGCAAATAGATCACGTACTGCTGTTGTTTGCTTGCAGGATGGACTGCTTTGACATTCGCTGCTGCTGCTGCTGCTGCTGCCGCTACCAGGCAACTTTGTAGTCATCACGATGATATAATCAACAACAACTGCAGTAGCAGCAACAGTATTAAAGTTGCCGGATTTTTTACGCACATTTCAAATGAATTTTACTTTTTACTATTTGATGGTGATGGAGTTAACGACACTAAACTAGGAGTTTTTCTTCGTTGAACAAGAAATGAAAAAGAATAAAAGCGTACAGTTAGAGGCAAGGACGGTGCAAACACACCTGAAAGATAGCTGAAGGTGACTGATGCTAATGTAGACAGTTTTTAAAACCTGAAAAATTAATTTAATTCTCTAGAACTATAAAAACTCTTCAAACTAGAGTGTGTGTAAAAATAAAAAAAACTTCCATTCCATTAGCACACTATCAAACCGAGTTTTTCAAAACCCTAATATCTTTACTCTGCACACCTCTCCAGCAAGAGCCACGCAAGAGAGAAAACTGCCGTACACTCGCTGATAAGAAATGAAAAAACTTTCTTTCTCACTTTTACTTTTTTATTCATTGCCTGTACATTAGGTGCAAGTGCTAGTGTGCAAGCACTCTTCTCAATTACCGTAGATTTTCATCGTCATTTTGGGCTCAGTGAGGCGCAGTCAGTGGAGGCAAACAATAATAATAACAAACACCGATCCCATCTAGTAGTCTAATTATAATTAGCCACAGACAATCTAGCTGCAGGCACTGCTGAAAACACACTGCAGATTCAAATATCTTATCAGCGTTCAGTTATCAAAAGCACCACAAGACACCATTATTGTCACTTGTGCAGTAAGAGAAAAAGTCAGCCACAAAACCAAAAGAGCGAAACCACACCGTTACGTTAGAGTAGCAGTTGCTAAACTGATAGCAAAGTGTTCCTTCTACTTCTTGCCTTTTAATGTAAACAAGCCTTCTTTCTTTATTTCTTTTTTCTTTCTAATGAGCTCAAAAATCATTGACACCGACGTCAGGCGACGTCGACAAAGATGGGAAAAGAAGACGTTGAAGGAAAAAGGAGAAAAAGGGGAGATGAACACTCACGTAAACACAGTGGCAGATATATTAATTTAAAAAGGCAATCATAATAATAATAAAACGAAGCAATAAAATAAATTAGAAAGTCATATGCTACCTCGATTGAAAGAGAGAAAAAAAGAAGAAGCCAAGAGTGCATCAAAAAGTACAAATATTTCTAAAGGTGTGGTATTGCCTAAAGATAATGTGCACAAAAATAGAATTTTGTGATTTATCATTATCATCAACAGCATCTTCAGTAGCATGAGCAACTAAACAAACAAACAGAGAAAAACAAACAAAACAAAACAAAGACCGAGAAACAACCTAAAAATTGCAGGCATTTTCAGTTTGCAAACAAATTAAAGGTTGGCTACATTCAAGTAGCACAGCCATAAAGTGAAAGGTAGTAGTCATGAAAAAAAGAATTCACCACTTCACTTGCCTGCAGCAGTTTTGAAAAGGATAATTTAAAAGCTTTTCGATTTGAGCGTCCCTCTCCTTCTCATTTGCATCTCATATTGCTACCACCACCACCACCGCTTGTTATTTTTGCTCGAGCTTCACTTTCTCTCCTTTACCTCGAGACTATGCTAATTGGCAAGTGGAGTGTGTGTGACTGTGTCTGAAAAGAGGCACGAGCCATTGCCAGTGTTCACCTGTTCAACAGGTCTTTCACAACTGCTTGTCAAAAAGAGTCTGCTGCAGAGTCTTTCGGCTCACGATGCTGATGTCGCCATTTTTATCACCAAATATTAAAGTTGAGAGGGACAGAAGAACAGGACTGTAACAGCACGTCAACATGCTTAGTTTGCACAGAAGTCCTGTTCCTCAGTTGCTGGTAGTTGATGATGACTCAAACACGGCTGGCTGAATGTACAAACTCAGTCATTCAAATCACTCAGGTTTTGAAAGGGGAGGGAAAAAGTACACAAACTGGAATCATCACCCCTTTGCTGGCGACTCGCCCTGCTTCTTTAAATTGCTTTTGCCTCCCCTCTCTCCACTTCTTCCCATTTCTTCCCATTACTTTCTCCACTATTTGCATTCACATTCTCATCATCCCTTTCCCTTTCATCACCAGCAGTGAAGCATCACCAAGATTACAATTTGCTATGCAAACAGGTTGTGATGATGATGATGACTGCTGTTGTTGCTGCTGCTGTTGCCGTTGCTACCACCATTGCTATTCAAACTTGTTGAAGCCTAATTGTTTGCCCAGAGCACATCACTTTTACTTTCCACAGTAGCTACTGCTGCTTCGGGAAAGTTCAACCTTGGTACTGCAGACTGTGAACTGACTGAATGACTGACTGGTTGGCGGACACTGAGCAAAGTTAAGTAATCAACTAAGCAAATTACGGGGTGTAAACTTTTAAGATGTTAACTGCTGCTGTTGCTTCTGCAGTTGCAGTAGCAGACGCAAAAACGAAAAACGAGAACTCGGGTGAAACTAGTAGTAGTGAGAGTAATAATGCTAAAGTAATATTTTATTTTTGCTGATGTTGTCACTGATTGCATCAAATCAAATTCAACAAATCGAAAATTAGAAAAGTGATCAGCTTGCCTGCAGCAGCAGCAGCTTGGTCAGCTATTAATACGACTGTCACTGAACAACATCAACTTTGGTTGCTGTACTAACCACAGACACACACACACACTAACACACCGCTAATCGGCTTCAATTAGGCACAGCAATGGAGGTAGCATTTACAGCATTACCACCTGGTTGGAACATTCATGCAGTCAACACTGTAAAGACGTGCGCACAGACAAGACAGGACAAGATGAATGACGGAGATGGAGGTACTGAACATATGAGTGCAACATAAACAACAGTCGGCTGGCAGACACATCATGAAAGAAAGAAAGAGTGAATAGATGATTGCTAAAATTGGCTGCATTTACACCAGTATGACACATCAGCGCTGTGTTTCAGTGTGCTTGAGTGCAAGTTCAGTGGATCTGAACTGACAGCATCGGCAACAGAACAAACACACCGCAAACAAAACACTCAAACGGCAGTGCAAACGTAATGTCAGCAGTCCAATTGTAATCAGCACTGGAATGAAAGGAGAAAGTAGGGGTAGGAAAAGAAATTGTGTAATCCAAGGAGGCAACCATACAAAGCTCTGTGTGTGTCAATTGTCAGCAGACGTCGATTGTTTGCTGAATGCCGCGGCGGTTGTTGTTATTGCCGCGCTGAGCGATTACCTGGAAGCCGGCTACGCCACGGCTTTAGCGGCAGCAGAGTGAGGCAATTCAACAACAGAAAGCAAACCAGTGTATTCGGGTACTACTCGACCTGACAGCAGCAGTAAAAAGAGGCAGATTAGCACATTCAAAGAATCTCTCTGAAAAGTGCTGTGAACAAGTGAGAGTGTGCATTGCAGGAGGCAGATAGTGTTGCAGTGCAGACACCTTCAAGTCTCCTTCACCACTACTGGCATGGTCTCAGCCGTCTCCAGTCTTTAGCAGTACCATCTTATCAGCAGCACATCTGAACATCGAAGTGCTGCTGTTGGCTGCGGCTGCTGTCGATGATGATAACCTGCCGCTGTCGTCCCTTTGCAAGAGTCCGTCGCCTGAAGGTAAACACGGCAGACAAAATACACAAAGATGGCCACACTTGAATCATCATCTTCAGCAGCAGCAACAGCAGCATCAGAAAGAACTACAGCTACACAAACCTGACGGCAACCTACGTGACTGACCGCAGAAGATGCAAAAGTTAAACAGCCAAAAACTGCGGAAGAAGTGCTGCTGCTGTTGCTGAAAGTTAGTGGCAGTTAGCTACTTCACTGCCCCCAGGCTTCAGCCTGTTGCCTTGCGACTAGAGCCGAAACAGCAAAAGCAACAGCAGCAGCAGCAGCAGCCTCGAAAGTCAGCCTCGAGAATCAGGTGGTAAGTAGTTAGAAAAAAAATAGAGAAAAAAGAGGCAGAAAGGACGACCAAAGCAATAGCAGCATCAGTAGTAGAAGCTATTCACTGCGGGAACAGCGAGGGAAGCAAATGTACGTCAGTGAAGTGGCGGTCTACACATCGTCTCTTTGCCGTCACGTAGCAGTCTGCTGACTGGGGCTTCTCTGCGCCAATCAGTGCAGAGCATCGCTCTAATTACCCCTCCTGGTAATTAGCAAATAAGTTTTGCTGCAGAATAGTGACGATGCATAGTGCTGAAACAGGAAAAGGGTATTGACTTGTTTAGCCTTTATGAAAATGAAAATTTCAAGCCTCAAATGTACTGTTCTTTTAATGGATTTGTAATCACAAACTTTTTTTCTAGCTAAATTTCAGTTTATTTTATAAATTAAGTTAAAAATCTTTCTGTCTTTTTAGAGTGATGATGGAACTCTCCATCACCTTCAATCTTTATTCAACATTTTCCTCGTTAGTTTAAGTTAGGTACTTTGCACTTAAATTAAATCAATTAAAAATGGGTAATACTTTTTAACTTCTTGTCGCAGTGGACATTAATTTTTCATCTTGTCTGAAACAGAAACCTTTTCCCTTTTTATCCTTTTCACACTAAACTCTTCATACAAGAAAGGCACCTTTCCAGAGCAGGGCGGCAAAGATTATTGTCAATGCCATCAGCGACAGTGAGTGCATCATTAATCTCTCATTTTTTTCATTTTGTCACCCAACTCTTTGGCACTCACTAGCATCATCATCAGTTTAATGTAAAAATACCACCGTCATTAGGCATTTAAAAGAAATCCAAATTAGCATTGGCAATCAGGCAACCAGCCAATGTGGCCGCATTGCCCAATTCAATAAGCGGTGCGCACACACGACAATTGGATACGCATCTTGGGAAGCAGCAGTGCCATCACTACCACCTGTTGCACAAATAAACTGACAGCAGCACTGCTGCTGACCACTTTGCATCACCAGCAGGTGCCTGCTTTTGACTGATGCCTTTTGCGCCGGTACAAACTACGCAAACCGTGTTTGAATGCATGCAAAATGCCACCGCCAGACAGCTGCTGCGCTATCAAAAACTGCCTGCAAAGAACCGCATTTTTAACCAGAAAAAAAGTACGTCAGGTCAATGAACAGTAGACAATAGACAATTCTAATTTAAGCTTGCAAAACACCGGTTGGCCAAAGATGGATGGAAAGGAAAACAAACAAACAAACAACACTGCGTCGTAAGTTGAGGCCAGGCAAATGAGATACTGCACTACCTTGAACCAGGAAAACCATTAGAAATATACAAAAAATCAGTGTTTCCTGCAGCAGAAGCAGTTTCAGAGGGAGAAGGGCAATAGTCTTGAACAGCAGCAGCACATCACCCGATAGAGGCCTTGACCAGACTGCACAGTAGTATCTGCCTGCCGGTCATCTGTAGTAGTTCAAAGCTAACAAATGACTGGATGAGAGTGTGCGATAATCATAGACACACAAGGACTACGAGGAAAGTCTGGTGCGAGCACTACCACCACTATCACCACAGTAGCATCATCTTCTTGTCTACCTGAGCATGCACACACTTTTCAGTAAGTGTATGTCCATGTCATGACAAGTCAACTGTGGCTGAGCTGAAAGAGAGCAAGAGCCTCTTAACTCTCGCAGTCAGTCAGTCAGTCTACGCCAAAAATAAAATCTAATGCGCTGGTATTCCAAAATCAGATCCTGGTGGTAGGCACAATAACAACACCTCAGTTCCCACGAAAAGGGGACACCAGAGCAGAGGAGTGAAGTCAGAAAGTAGACTGCCAAGACTGGCAGCACGTGCTGATAAGCGGCTTGCGACAGCGACAGCACTGGCGCAAGTTGTCAACACATCGTACCGCAGACCTAAACTTGTACGACAGCCGCCTCTGCTGTACAGGTGTGCTGTGCAACCAAAAAATACTCTCTGGCACCAAAACGTTATTAGCTATGCTTCCACCAACACAAAAGGCTTACACCTGTACACTCAGCTGCACTATGACAATCACCAGCAACCATTAGGTTAGTTTTAAGCTAAAGAGCTAATTGGAAGATATACAATGTAGGGGTCATTAAGGAAAACCGACTGAAAACATAACGTTTTAGATGATTAATTAGGCAAAAACGTTAGCTCCGATTACCTCATTGAATGACGGTGTTGCCATTTTAACCATGTTTAAAAATGGCTTGGACTTTGTTCAGACAGCAAAGTAGGGAAAATGTTTGATGCGTAAAAGAGTTACCCATCAGTAAAACTGTCTCCCAAATACAACCTTTGAGTTAGCATCAATAGTGAGCACATCCTAGTCAACAGAGACATGCAATCCAAAAATAAATTGCTGTGAGACTTTTTGAATATATTGCCTACTGCGAGTGTAGCCAGTTATCAGCAGCGATACTAAAGGTATTACCTAACAAACAACAACTGTCAACATTTTCATCGTCGTCCACTCAAAAGAAAAGTAAGAAACAACAAGTTCTCTCCTATTGATAGCACACAGCAAAAGGTAGAAAAGAAGGAGGAAGAAACAGTCGCTTAGGTAATAAATCAACCATATCGCTTTGCAAAAGATAAAATCTTGTCTTCTTCTTTTTAATTTAAAACTGACAACATCCAATCAAAAAGCAGCAGAGCTAAAAAATTCATTAGAAAGTGAAATCCTCATCTAGTTAGCGATAAAATGCTGCCGCTGCCTGGTATCATTAAAAAGCTGTCATCGACGGTGCCGTTTTCTCCTGAACCGCAGCAGTGTCATCATTGCTCAGTAATTGGTGGTACATTTCTTGAATCCGAAAGAAGAAAAAGTCAGTTAAAACAGGGAAATCTGTCTGGTCTACGACGTTTAGCTAAATCCAGTCACTGGATACTTGCTAAAGATAAAAGGAAAGCCCTAAATAGGAGCGTTTAGTTTGAAAACAAGGAACGTATCAAAAAGTCATACTGCCTAAAAAGAAACACGATCAAGTTGGTAAACACATCCAAATGGCGATTTTCTCAGGTGCACCAGGTCAGATGCAGTGCAATAACACAACATCAAGTGCGTTCTAGAACATGCAACAATAAAAAAGACATTCGAGAAGAGCCTAAATGTGTTCTTTGTCTACTTTTTCTAAGAAGACTACAAACGCAGCAGGGAAACTCTCCCTCACTGTCACTTACTCACTCACTACCGTACAACTTAAACAACAACAAACGATGCACTACTTTTCCACAGCACACAGTACACAAGACCTATACCATCACCACCATCATCAGACGCCAGCATATCATTCATCATCATCATCATCATCAGTGTTTGGGCGATCACCTCAGTGTAGTTTGCCCTGCTCTGCTCCTTTTCAACCGTCATCATCAAAAACAAGCACACTGTCATCACCATAACCATCATCAGCGCCATCGTCAGCAGCACCTCCACCAGCTCCCTCCCTGTTGCCTCCCTCGCACAAACATGCACCAGTTCAGGCGCACCGAAAAGTACTCCACCTGACAGACAATGAATATAATATATCCTGGTACTGGTAATTGTGCTGCCGAGTGCACCAGGTGCACCAGATGCACCAGCAAGAGTAGTAGTAGTAAATCAGCACCACATTGCTTTCATCGGCATCGGCATCAGCAGCAGCACTTCACTTTGATGTTTGCTCCCCACTGGTCAATCAGCCAACTCATCACCACCAAACCCAAAAGCGGCTAATCTCTGGCCAGCACTTCATTTTTCTAATGCCACGTGCTTGCACTAAATGAGATTGGATTGTGGTGGTGATGATAGAAGTCGGCAATGCTCAATATTTTGACCAGCTCTTTTCCTTAAGATTGAGCAAGAGAAAAACACCTTTTTTTACTTTACCCAAAAAAGAGGGAGCAATGTCCATCTAGTCGGAAACTGCTAAAAGTTTGGTCAGATAATTTAAAAAGAGTGTTAGGGGAAGACGTGGTTTATCAGGCAAAGGTGTAAAAAAAATCTCGGGTTTGCCCGCTTTGACGACGACAGCAGAGAGCCATTTTGTGGTAATCGATGAAACAGTTAAGAAAAGAGCAGCAAATGCCATACAGGGACAGATATACTACACGGATGCCATACTGTAGACTTCCCCTTTTTGCTGGCAGTGGTGGTCCCCTCTCTTTCTCATCATCATTTTTCACTCTTTTCCCAGTCGACCTTTCTCTGTCTTCTGTCTTTTTCTTTCCCAAATCAAAACACGACAACGTGTGATGTGCCAATAACCACCGGTTACCCCTACCCTCTCTTTTCATGCTTCTCGCTCATTGCTTCGCTCTCACGACATGTACCAGGACAAAACAAAAATAGCAACAAAACTTGCACAAAAGGGAAATGGTGATTGGGGTGGTGTTGATGGTGGAAACTGCCTGACTGACCACACTGCTAAAAATAAAACAACACTAATGAAAGCATGCATAATCACAAATACCTATACAACACCATTTTTGTGATGATCATTAGCAATGTACCTGCCAAAGTAGTTTGGCTAGGTCTTGTGATCGGAGGTTCAACAGCAGAAAAAAGATGAAAGATGAAATGAGCAAGGAAAAAATAGAAACCAAACTGGTCAGCCACTCACCACAACTGCCCACTGTCATCCTCTTCATCTTTTCATTTTGCGTTGTTCATCTTTTCCTGTACACTGCAGAAAACGCCCAGCGGGGTTCTTGCACTTTTCTTTTCTTTTCTCGTTTTACCTCTCTCTTCTCGGTCAGCAGATATAGCGAGGGAAACTTTTTTCGTTCTTGCTTTGCGCGGCTCTATTCAAAGGTTCAGCCTCGGCAAAAGCCCTTGCCTACCAACAAAAGGCTAGCTAGCTAGTCAGTCAGTCAAGAGCCCTCACCTAGCCGCCGCTTCTGCTGATAATAATAACCACCAATCATCAAATCGGGACATTTTCTTTCCATAATTAAAACACATGCGCAAAGCAAGTTTTTCTATTCATTAGCTAGGAAAAGCAGCATCATTAGCAGCGGCGGCAGCGGCAACAGCAGCTGCTGTTTCCAAGTGCCTAGTAGTGAATTTCAATGCTGCGTCAACATTTTATAATTGGCAAATTATATCTCGCCATCGTCGATGCTGAGGTTGCCGTACAATTTACCTGATCCTTCAATAAAT
>JAALOO010002054.1_pt1 | contig 11961 bp, 12 predicted proteins | sample 7257641 | NCBI WGS metagenome assembly JAALOO01 (sample SAMN14085613, study PRJNA598686) | mite metagenome | biome: ENVO:01001000; feature: ENVO:01001002; material: ENVO:01001226; isolation source: single female mite from University of Michigan culture on fish food culture... ... | reverse complement strand
TCTCTCTCTCTCTCTCTCTCTCTCTCTCTCTCTCTCTCTCTCTCTCTCTTTGCTTGCCTGCGCAACAATACTGTGTGATGTCAGGCAATTGTTTCCACTTGATTCTCTCTCCTCAAAAGCAGTTTTCTTCTACTTTTCACTACCTTCTTTCCCTTTGCAGTTTTTTGCAAAACCCCTCTCATGCTTTGAATGAAAAAGGTAGTGATGATGACTGCAACAGAGAGCAAGAGAAAAGAAAGAGAACAGTTCTCCATAAAAAGAGAATTACGATGTGCTGAAAACTGGCTCGCTCGTTCGCAGCAGCTCAAAGGGGCGCCAAATGTCTGTTGCACGCTTCCTTCAAATTGCAGTAATGCGCTTAGATACTGGTTGAACTAAAAATCGGATAGCCAGACTGTAGAGAAATAATAAGTAATCTAAAAAATAAACTTTATGTTTTACACTGTCATTGAAAACCTAGATTTTTTAGCAGTTCTAAAAATCATAATTAGAAATGCAGCAAAAACCGTTTTGTTGTTGTGGTTTTTGCAGCAGTAGATAACTTTGACTAGTTTTTTAATGTTTGTCACCAGGGCATTGTGTGTGTGTGTCTGTCTGTGTTGTCACCTGTTGTTGTTCACCACCAGTTCACTATCATCCCATTGTACCCTCTCCTCTGCTGCTGTCGAAGCACAAGCTGGTCGAACCAGAACTACTTTTTCCTCCTCTCTTTCTTCCTCTTCAGTTCTGTTGAGCTCCCATTGTCGCTCTGTCCATTCATCTTCATTCTCTCTCTCCCTCTCCCTCTCTCCCTCTCTCTCATTCATTCTTTGAATGTAACAAACTGCTTCAGCAGCCACATTGAAATTGTCTTCCACCCCCACCTGACGCCGTTCTCCCCTTTCTCTCTTTTCTCCTTTTGTGAGAATTCAGTCCTTCCTCAACAGTCGCCGTTGACTGCTCACGGCATTGCCAACGCCAGCACCACCACCACCACCAGTTGACCTTTCACCTGTTCACTGGTCACTGGCTGACTAGTCCAGTGAGTGAGTGAGTGAGTGAGTGAGTGAGTGAATGAGTGAGTGAGCTAGTGAGTGAGAGGCCATTACCCAAAGTCAGCAGTCAGTCACCTTTTCCTCCATGTTCAGCTGTTGCCTGCTTTGCTGCTGTGCAGCCCTGAACTCAACCCTGCCTTCATTCTTTTTTGCTCACAGTTGAACTACTGGTGCGTCGCACACTGCCAGATTTATGTTGCTTTCAGTCAGTTCTGCCCGATCTCATCTCTTTTTTACTGCAAAGATATTTGTATTTTAATGTTATCATCATCATTTTCACCTTTTACTTGATTTCAATGTTGGATTGGTTTCTATTTATTTATTCTTGCTGTTTTTAAGCATCGAATTTTAAAAAAGATTTTTTATTATTCTGTGTGTGTTCTATTGTTTGAACTCATTTTGTAAACTGCATTCCTTTTTTAGGTGTTCACTTAAAAATACTAAAAAATTTATTGACAATTTTTTTGTCGTTCAAACAACTTTTTTGGCTTTTTCGTTGGTTCAAAATTGTGCTTTATATTTAATTTAATTTTGCAACCAAACTACAACTACTGGTTTTTGTCTACTTCGCAGCTTTATTTTTTTGTTCAACAATATAAAAGTGTGTGTGCGTGGTTAAATTATTCAACTTGTCCATTATTCAATTTCAGCTCTCAGCAATTGAGCCATTGATTTGCATTTGTAACTCAAAACATTATTTTGCCAGCTTGTCAGAAAAGTTGAATTGAAAAACATCATTTATTTTGTTAGAAGTTTTTTTGGAAAGATTCCCTTAGCTCAGCAAATCATTTTCATTTAAATGCTCGCACACACTTTTTAAATAAAAAAGTGCTGTACTTTAGTTTTTCAAGTTTTAAAATGGTTGGCGAAGTTTGTTACCCATTAAATCAATAGTCTAAATTTTATTTTATTTCATTCTCCCACTAGTCCAATAAAAAACAAAACAGAGCAAAAAGCTGTTATGACAAAACTAATAAAATAAAATGAAAAAACTTTGAATTTACAAAATTAAGAACAAAAAAAATAAAATCTAACTTGACTTCAACACCCAACAACAACAAAAAGTACTTATTTAATGCGCATTATTAATCCGTCTAAACTGATTAGCTGACTAAAACCTAAAAACTAAAATTTGAATTGCAAAACAGTATTTTCTGTCTGTTCACACTGAACTAAAATTTTTCATTCATTGCTCACGCACTTTAAATTCAAACTCCCATTCATGATCGCCTCTCAATAACCAATTTTCTCTCTGCTCTGTTTTTCTCCTGTTTTGTTAAATCTAGAACTCAATAACAACAGCAGCAACAAGTGCAATTTAATCAACTGCAACTTAGCTCACTGCACTGTATCATCAGCTTTGTGGGAACCTTTTGACCCTATCTTTTTCTCATCACCCCCACCATCATCAAACTCCCAACAATGGACTTGCTACCCTCACTGATCGCCAACGCCTCCCTCGTTGCAGCAACCGCCGCCGCAGCCGATGCCCCCTGGGTCGGCGCCGCCGCCGCCGCCGCAGCCGCCTCCTCCAACCTAACCAACCTAACATCATCGGGCGCCAGCGAGCAAACCCTGAACACGCTCTCTCTGGACAGCTCCGCCTCGAACTCGACCTCGCTCTTCAGCAGCGTCAACGTCTCGCACCCGCTGCCGTACCCGGAGACGCCCGCCGACATCCGCCAGTACCTGCTCATCTTCCGCCTGGTGCTGCTCGGCGTCGGCGCCCTGGACACCCTGCTCCTCCTCTTCGTCTACGTCAAGTGCGCCACCATCATCAGCAGCAGCCTGGGCGTCTACGTCGCCAACCTCTCCATCGCCGTCCTCGTCGACCTCCTCGACGTGGCCATCTGGGCGGCGAAGGAGTTCGGCCTGAAGCTGGAGGACCACGTCTACCCGCTGCCGCAGTGGGTGTACAGCGCCCAGCAGCTGCCCGGCTCCCTCGGCCTGCCCACCACCTCCCTGCTGCTCGCCCTGCTCCTGCTGGACCGCCTCTTCGCGACCTTCTTCGCCGGCTGCCACCGGGGCTGCTTCGGCTTCCGCCCGACCGCCGTCGTCCTCTGCCTGCTCACCTGGGCCGCCTCCTTCGCCGGCGCCTTCGTCCTCGTCTACCGCGACCTGCTCTTTCCCCACGACCAACTCTACGAACAGCTCCGCTTCCTCGTCGCCTACCTCGCCCCCTTCGGCCTGAAGCTCCTCCTCCTGTTGGTGCTCTTCGCCAAGCGCAAGGTGGTGCCCTGCGCCGACGACGGCCAGTCGCTGATCGGCCGCCAGCGGGAGTCCCTCTACTACGCCCTCACCATCCTCCTCCTGCACCTCCTCCTCAGCGCCCCCTACTACGCCCTCCAGGTCAATCGCTGGTACCCGATGGTCACCGCCATCCGCATCGACGACTGGATGCTCCTCGCCGCCCTCGCCCTCAGCGAGCTGCCCCTCGTCCTCAACCCTCTCCTCTGCCTGTCCATCGACCCGGAGTTCCGTGAATCCCTGGTCTACCTGTGCTCCTGCACCGGCGGCGGCGGTGGCCGAGGGGGCGGCCGAGGGGGCGGTGGCCGCCATGCCGAGCTGACTGACCTCTGCGATGACCACGGCGAGTCGCAGCCCCTCGCGCCGATGGCCACCTCGCCTATGGCCGAGGAGAAGGAGCACCTGGATGAGGCGGAGCACTAGGAAAGTGGTGGTGAAAAGTGAAAAAAGGAGTTCAAAACAGCAGCAGCCTCGTAAAGATCAGTTCCTCAGTATAAAATCTAGAGGACTTTGAACTCCTTACATTTATCACCCCTCTCTCTCTCTCACTTCTCGGTAAGCGCACTGTTTTGTTGAATAGTTCAGAATTTTTGAGAACTTTTTCATTCATCAGCACCTTCAATTGGTGTTGATCGTGTGAACTGACTCTATCTTACTGGCCCAGCATTCAACTTTAAAATTACATTAAACAGTTTTTTCATCGTTTTTATCTTTGTTTTCTATCCCCTTTTACCCTTTATTAGATCTGTACATAGCGTGTTCTCTCCTTCTCCCTCTCTCTGTGTGTATCTGCATCTCATCAGCATCGGCATCTCGCACTCATTTCTACCTACTCCCTAGCAAGTACTCAATTGCACTCTAATTCACACAGTTCTACTACTCAACTACTACTCTCTAGCAGTTTGTTCTTTTCACACACACACATCTTCTCACGTATCACGACGTATTACTTTTTGTCAACCCTATCACCTAGTTCTACCTTGAGATCACTCATTTGGTTCCCGTGGCTGATTGTCAGGAAAAGAATGCTGAAAAAAGAAGTGAAAAAATGGCCGTTTTACAAAAAATGATTTTTTTAACTTTTGCAAGAACAACAACAACAAATTAATCAAAATTGGCCATTACACTTCTGTATTCTTAATTGTCATGTCGTTTTTGTTTTCGCTTCTAAAATATCTTGAGCGTACTTTTTCTTTTCTTCTTTTTCTTCTTAACTCGAGCCAAACCGAACACAAAAATTATTGAAAACCTGCAACATACTATCTTTTAGCATTTCCCGTGTACATAAATGTCTCTGTTTCTTTTCATCTTCCTTCATTCTTCTTCACAACATTATCACTTTAACTTGCCTCATTTTGTAATGGCAAGACTCTCTTTTTTACACACCTGAACAGCAAACTACCACTTCAAGTTGAACCAAAGTAGACTCCGGTACTTGAATGATTTTTGTGCGAATCATTCGCCCCTCATTGTCGGCGTCCTTGAAGTGTTGCCCATCTCTCTCAATCCGGAACAAACGCACATTACGAATAGATCCTATTTTAGCCGGTAGTGAAATCCCTTCTTTACTTCTCTGTAAATACTGTCCCCTATCATTCACTTTGTATATCACCTTCTCTAGACAGACTATCACTTGTGTGTGGTTTCCTTTGCTAGAAAACGAGACCTTTCTTCCTTTCTCGTGTAGAGATGTTCTTGCACATAAACACACACATACACAAACTGTAAGTGTGTGTGTTTTCAGTGTGCAAACAAATACCCTCCGCTTCTATCAATCACCAAAAAGCTCTTATTTACTCAAATAAGAGCTTTGATGATAGGGTGCGTCAAACTTAGACCATGAAAAGATACTAATGAGTGGCATTCTCTTTTGCTTGCCTACTTCTCTTTTCTGGTCACCCTCATCACTAGTTTAGCCAAAACAAACACACACACAAAACATTTTGAACACTTGTATCATTTCCTTTGCTTATAATTTTGTCCAATCATTGAAGTATCTTTGAGTTTCAATCGATGCATTTAACCCCTACCGTACTTATCACTTCAACAGAACTTGCAGAATTTAATCTACAAATGATAATGTGGCATTTAATGAAAAAATTTGAATCAACTTCACACACAACTAAATTTGTTCCATTTTTCGTAATGTTCATATTGCCAACCTTCAATTATTAACTCATTCAATTCTTTGGCCACCACCAACAACACTTTCTTTCTTTTCTTTTTGACTTTCACAATTTTTCAAATAAAGTTATCCACACACACACACTTCTCAATTGCCCTCTTTTAATAATTATCAGTATAAATGTTGATCAGGATTAGTGTCCATCCCCGTGCTCATCACTGTCACAGTACCACAATTTTGAAACACACTTTCACAAGCATTTTGACGACACACACAAACACACATATTCTCTCTCATGTTTTCATTTTCTTTTTCAATCATCTTAATCCTCTCTCCTCTTCAGCATAATCTGTTGGCAAACCGCCTCCGCCGCCATTAATTCTTAATTCTCATTTAAATCACATCATACTACTTTGATTCTTTAAAAACGTTTTCACTACACACACTTTATCAAGAAAATCAGTCCAAAACTTTTAAAACATAATCTTCCCAACTTTTTTTAAACTTTGTTTTTGCTGCTAATTCAAACTTGACTCATTTCCTAATCCTCAGCAAAAAAAACAGAACACTGCTTTTTAACAGTTATCAACATATTAAAAAGTTTAGTCACTTGATAAACGACCAGAGAGGCCTCACCCCAAACCGGTGCATCATCTCGTTCTTTTTTAAAAACTTTTAAAACTGAACGTTAACTTTGTTTTACTTTAAATGATTCAAGTTCTACCTTTTTCCTTCTTTTTGCAGCCATTCAGTCATTTAATTATTCGTTGCCGTTGATTTTGCGTCGATCTGATCGACTTTTATGCAAAGTCACCGCAAACACTAAATGATTTTCACTGAATGGTTTGCATGTTAGCAGTTTATTGATACATAAACACACTTACAATTCACACCCAACTTTCATTCATCATGTGACAACTTTAAAAAGCGTATTTTTATGCGTTTTTAAAAAAAGTTTTGCTGTTGCAGCTTCCGCTCGGCAATATCGTCTTCTTCATTGCTCAACAAACACACAAACACACACTAACAAAAACACACTTTTCTTTTGTCCCCATCAACACTTTCATGATTTTGCGCATTTTTACAGACTGACCCATCGTTTTATGAAACAATCATCATTGCTCTTTTTCTCTTTTTCTCTCTCTCTCTTTTTCTCGTTCACACTTCTTTTTCTTCACTGTCACCCTCATTAAAACACATAAACTTTCTCTCTCTCTCTCTCTCTCTCTCTCTCTCTCTCTCTCTCTCTCTCTTCTCTCGCTCCTTTTCAACACCGTTCTCTACGATTATTTTTATGTTCTTTTGCATTGCACACAGTACAGCAAACACAAACATACACAAATTCACATCTCTTTTTTAGGCACAATCTCTTCCACCAACACCATCAATTGTACAACTCGTAACTCTACGGCGGACCAAAATGCAGCCCCGAACGCGTCATAAACTACCATCACCACTTTTTCACTTTTCACTGTTTTGTTTTGTTACTTACTTCATTCGCTACCATACACACATACACACTCTGTTGTACACACTGACCAACCTGAATTGGATGACTTGACCCTAGGGACCACTTCAGCTGCTGCTTCAGCTGCTGCTGCTGATGACTCCTCTAGGAGCCAGTCGTTTTCTTTCATTTTCTCAGCTTTTCTCTCTCTCTCTCTTTCTCCAAACCAGTAATTTTTACCAGGAACCATCTTAAGCACACACACTCACACACACACTCATATAAAACTTCCCATAAAGTTCACAAGTTTAAGCATCATTTTAAGTACCAGCAGCAGCAGCAGCAGCGTCGCCTCTTCTTCTTCTTCTTCTCCTCTTTTCCACTTTTCATTGGGCGCAGCAACAGCAGCAGCAGCCGCCAAACAGTAAAACACAGCATTAGCAGCCAACTGACCAGCGATGCAGTAAATTGAAATGACCATCGCCGTTTGGCATTCTCTGACTCTCTCTCTTATTTGTGGAGGAAAAAGAAACTGACCGGAACAAGGCATCCACAACAGCAACACTTTCAATTTGGGCGCACACTAACTTTGGGGGAAAAAAGTTGCGGAAAAGAACAACAAAAATCATAGAAAGAGGGAGAAAGAGGCGGCAGACCACTGACCAGACTGTTGTTGTTGTTGTTGTTGTGAACACTATGACCATCATTGCTGCTGCTGCTAATGTTGTGCGGCGGCAGCAAATTGATACCTTTCGTTCTCGTTCTCGTTCTCCTTTTTGTTCCATCGCATCCCCTTTTGACGCTTTTGCTCTCTCTCTCTTTCTTTTCCTCTCTGCTTCACTTATCTTAATTTGCTGCATACAATGCCTAGTGGCACACCAAACCAACCAACTGACCAACACAGACAGTCAGACACGCAAACACACAAAAATACACAAGCACACACTGATTTTTTCACTTTTTCAAATGCTAAAACATCTCGCAACCGAAAACGGCATCTCCGCACCTGCGAAGCCACCAAACGCCTCAATCTTTTTCACACTTACACTGAAACAGACAGACAGAAAGAACAGACAGCACTGCTCGAGAATTATAACCACTAATTACACACAGATTGTAAAATTTATTATCATGACGCGCGATTATTACACACACACACTGCATTGCATTTTGAATTCGACCGACCGACCGACCAAACACACCGAATAAAATAATAAAATACTGTAACGTACTGCTAAAAGCACAACCACATTGTTTGCGTACATTCAAGCAGTGCCGTGCACTGTTATTTATTTATTTATTTATTTATCTACCTTTCCCATTTAAACACTGACCACCGAGTGTTAAAGTTGGGCAGCAATTTGGCAACTTTTTGGAATGCATAAAACCGTTCTTTTTTTCTAAGAAACAGTTTGTTCTTCCGGTGTGCCTTATGATGATTGGATTGGATTGTTGTTTGGAAACACACACAAAATAAGGTAAGTTTTTGGCAAAAAATTATATCACATTTTGGGTGGCCGCCGGCAACAACAAAAAACGACGACGACGACGATGGCTTTATTGGCAGCAACGGTAATTAAAGTTGATTTGCCGTTTAACTGATTTTTCCTTTTTAGAACTTTTCAAAAAAAAAATTACTACACAAGGTTTTGCCTTTTTTACTGTCCACTGTAAACCTTGTGCACTTAGCTGCCTTTTTTCTGACTGACTGACATCGCTGACTGGCTGACCGTTAATTGAATCAAAAAGAAGCAATAACGACAAAAACAACAACATCAGCCGAGGCAGTCAATTCCGTACTAGTGTGTCTGTGTTTTCACTACTCTTCTTTCCCTTTCTCCCTCTTTTTCAATTTTTTTCCCTTTTGTATCCATGTGTCAGTGGTAATGTTGTTGGGTGTGGACAGAGATGCGGACACAGACACAGACACACACTGGCCGATCGATTAGAGCGGTCGGGGAAAAAGGGAAAAAAGAGCAGTGCTGGTCATTTTCAGAGTCATTGTGTGGTGCATCCACAGCAGCAGCAGCAGCACAGTGGCAAAAAAGAAGAAGAAGGCGGCAATGAAATTAAACAGAGAGTGAGTGAGTGAGCTAGTGAACAGACGAGACAATTCAGGCCTCACGAGCTCAAGTGCTAATGATGTTCGGCTGCTGCTGCTGCTGCTGCTGCTGTTCCTTTTTTGATAGCCATCAACGGACTGGACTGGACTGGACTGTGCTGATGGTGATGATGTCGTCAGACACATCACTTGCACTTGCACTTGCTTGGCTGGCTCGTGTGTTTGGTGGTGGGGGAGGCCTCGTCTTTCAAGAGCACTGAGGAATCGATTTAGTTGAAAAAAGAAGAAGGGGAAACATAAAAAGAGAGAGATAGATTAGCACGAGGGTGGTGGCGCCCGTGCTTTTTCTTTTTTTTCAGTTTTTCAGTTTCTCTTTACTGCTGCTCCTGCTGATGATGATGATGATTCCCAAAGCAAGCTGACAATGTAAGTGCAAGCAGTTTTCTACCACTAGATCCTGTGGTAAGTGATCCACTGGCGAGGCACTTTGAAATCTGCTTCTAAATCCGATCCGATCGTCGGCTGATCGTCGTTTTGGTGGCGACCGTGGCAATTGTGGCCTCGATTTGGCCAACTATCGTTTTCAGTTTCACTTTCGCTCTCAACTCAACTCAATTTGACTCGACATTGATCCTCTCTCTCTTTCTCCCTCTCCCGTGATCAAGATTGGCCAGTCGAATTTCACGAGCATCTATGTCTGTCTGTGTCCATTTGTCATGCCCGCCAAACAGTTGTGCTGCCGTTGTTGTTGCTGCTGCTGCTGCTGCTGCTGCTGCTGTAGATGTGCGCTATTGATAGTGATCGATCGATTGCTCCCATTGCTCTTTTTGGTCATTGCACGCTAGCTTTCTTTCTAGACTGAATTATTGGTAGTCTGAAGTTGATGATACTTGACCAGCAGCAGCAGCAGAAGCACATCAAGTGGCATTGACTGGGCAGGGAAAGAAGCTGGGCATTTGTGTTTTGTCCGTTCCCAGATCAAATCAGCAAGAAAGAAGAAGTTCATTGTTGCTGTTGCTGATGTGTTTGTCAAACACGAGCTTCAGACACACAAATAACCACAGCTACTGGTAAACTTGAGCTCCCAGAGCCACAGATTAGTCAACATACTGCTGCAATCAAACTGCTGTTGTTGTTGTTGATGTAATATGATCAGAGTTGTAATTTTGAAGTGTCGGCTTTCAGTTTAAAACTGCCAAAAAGCACAGCCTTTTGTGCGTTTCAGCTTGAACGTTAATTTGCATTAGATTTACTCAAAAAAGTAAAAATTAAAGCACACATATTCCATCAACCATTTCAGAGAAAAGGAGTTTGTTCCAGTACTTTTCCAGTGCTTGATTTATTGACTCATTTGCCGCCGCAGCCGCCGCCGGATATGACTGCAAAACAGTGGGCTCGGAAAGCAGTACTGTTCCCTCTCTCTCACTTTATTCGTTCCTCATCTCCACTTTTAGTACAACTTAAGCTTTTTTTTGTTTTTTGTCTAGCTGGAAGACAAAAATGATGAGGGCAAAAACAAGCAAACAAACAGACAAACAAACAAACAAACAAACAAACGTTCACTTACTCACTGACCTAATGATTAAGACGTGTAGAGCACACTTACCGTTTATGAAAGTGGTAAGGGAAAGTCGTTCAAAAATGTTAAATCCCTTCCAGAAAAGTCATACTTAGTAGAGCAACAAAAATGCAAATCAACCACAATTTTTTTTCTGTATTTTCCCTTCTTTTTCAGCCCTGCTCCAGGGTGGGTTTGCAAAACGGAGGCAAGCGTTATCGGTTTTGCTGCACCACTGATCACCACTGAATCACAAGCTGAATCACCGCCGGTAATGCATCACCAATTGTTTGTTTGTTCGTTTGTTTGCCTGCTTGTTGTGCTCTTGTTTTAGCTGCCCTGCTTCTCACTGTTTGTGGTTTAGCCCTAAAGATAAGAACAGAGATGATGATGATGATGAATAATCAAATGTGGTTTTTTTGGCAAACATTGCTAAGTAAAGGCAGTTAGTTTGTGTACACGCCAATAGACAATTTTGTAATTTGTGAGTGTTTAGCAAATGCCAAAAATTATGATAACACAAAAAATTAATGTCATTGTGTTGTTATTAAATTCCAAACAGGTATTTAATGTTATTTTGTTTTAATTAGATTTGTATTTTAAAATAGTTTATCTGTTTAATAACTCAATTAAAATAGATGTTTTTTTATGCAGTTTTTGTTGCACTAAAAAATGTCTTTTGATCTAATTTTTTTACAATACCTCAGTTAAAAATTTTTAATTTATTAGCATTTGTGACTAGATCAGCCAAACGGCACATACATTACACAAACTGGCAGCCAGCAGCTTTCTTAACATATGGCACTGTTGTTACCATTAATCAGTGGTAAACTTTGGGCAGTTGAATTTAAAGTAGACACTTACAAATTGGTTTTAGGCAACACAGCACACAAAGGTAGCTCTTTTTAAAGTTTTTTGCTGTTATTGCCTAAAAACTTTCTAAAATTACTTTATTTCTCAAGTAAATTAGTACAACAACTATAAACAATTAACTAATTTGGCTAATTAGCAACATACAGTAAAATTAAAGCAAAACAGTTGTAATTGTTTAATCTGCCTTGTCGACACCCTTTTCTTTCTCTCGCTCTCTCTCTCTCTCTCTCTCTCTCTCTCTTTCTTTCTTCATTCCTCGGACAACTCGGACACTTCAAAAAACCGCTGGCAGGTGCAACAAAATAATGCACACAGTAGAGGAGAAGAGAAAAGAGAAGGCAAGAAGAAGGAGGCTGCCCGGGCTAAATCAGTCGGACAATGAAGATGTAGAAAAAAAAGAAAAAAGGCAAGTTTGCATTTGAACGTCAAAAAGAGAAAGAGAGAATGAAAGAGAAAGTGATCGCCTTTAAATCGCTGCGGTTTTGCTGCGGCGGCACTTGAGATAAACAAAAAAGAAAAAAGAGAAAGTGCAAAAGCTAGGCGGTAATGCAGAGCAAGGTTGATGAATGAGAGAGAGAGAGAGAGAGAGAGAGAGAGAGAGAGAGAGAGAGAGAG